>Ga0209611_10009049_pt1 | contig 15252 bp, 10 predicted proteins | sample S1TSphgellanicum_3_FD_187693 | JGI IMG/M metagenome (GOLD analysis project Ga0209611, IMG submission 187693) | Host-associated microbial communities from peat moss isolated from Minnesota, USA - S1T2_Fc - Sphagnum magellanicum MG (SPAdes) (version 2) | ecosystem: Host-associated > Plants > Peat... | reverse complement strand
CACTTTCAAACAATATCCAAAGCATGCCACAATTTCCCATAATTTTTTAGTTGTTACTTGAATATTCAATGACAAAATTATTGAATATTTAATACCTCATGAGCATGTTTTTAGGTTATCAAACCACAAAAAATATGCAACTCGTAGTCAAAATATGGGGATAACCTTGCAAAACATGAAATAATTGAGACATTGCTTACATTAAATCAAGTTCAAAGGATGATTTATATGCCAAAAAAAAAAAAAAACTTTATTTTTCAATAAATAATTACCAACAACATTATACAAACATACTATACTATTGAGCCTAATAACTCCACACAATTTAAAACATGGCAAAAAAAAAGTTGCTCTTCAATTTGGGGTTAAAGTCAAGTTCAAGTATATAATGTAATATACTATGTGTTGGCACATATTATTGAAAGTTAAATTAATGGGTATGTGAAAGAATGTGAGAGGAAAGAAAGATCAAAAAATGGCCCAAATTCACCAAATTTCAGAAAAAAACTCCAAATCGTCATTTTTTTAATGATAAAGTTTGAGAATATAGCCAAGACTACAGAAGGATCTGCTTTTTTACAAAGAACTTTCACATATGGTACATAGCCAAATTGGGCTAAATTATTTTCTGGATGATTGCCACTTTGGCTATGTCACAAAATCCTTTGAAAAAACACTGGTCCAATGTGAGACTTCTTCTTGGTCATGGCATCGAGGATTTAGGGTTTTAGTTCACTTTGGGTTGGGTGTAAAATGGAGTCCACACTTGGTCATGGCATTGAGGGTGCAAAAGGTTTAGTGTAATTTGGGTTGGGTGTAGAATGAAGTTGAATGTGAGACCTTTTTGGTCATGGCATTGAGATTTTCAGCTTTTAGTTGAACTTGGGTTGGGGGTAAAATGGACTCCAATTGGTCATGGCATTGAGGGTTTTAGTGGAATTTGGGTTGGGTGTAAAATGAAGTTTTTGGTCATGGCATTGAGGGTTTTAGTGGAATTTGGGTTGAGTGTAAAAATGGAGTCTGATGTGAGAGTCCCCTTTGTTCATGGCATTGATGGTTTAGGGTTTTAGTGAACTTGGGTTGAGTGTAAACTTAAGTTGAATGTGAGTCCTTTTGGTCATGGCATTGAGGGTTTAGGGTTGGAGTTGACTTTTGGTTGGGTGCAAAAGTGTTAGAATCTGTCCCTCTCATAATGATAGTTTAGTTTAGGGTTTTAGTCAAACAGCTAGCTGACAGAATCTAACCCCCAGAATTCTGGAGTTGGAACTTGGAATCTCATGATGGGTCACCCACTTTATCCCTTCACACAGCCAAAAATGCTCAATGCATAAACACCACAAACTCCAAAATGCTTGAAGATATGCAAGAAATCAAAGTCACCCAAAAGAAACTTTGTTGATTACTGAGTACTGTTGTAGTTTTGTTTCAGTAAAATCTCCAAAGAAAGGGTTTTTCAACCGCACATGAAATGCAGTAGCCCTGTAAAATAGGTAGTCAAGAAGAAGCCTGACCAATCTGCAGTGCTTTGTGTTCCCAACAAATCATCAAGAAGGGCAGTCTGATGATACAGTTGCTAGCGACACAGTTTGAAATCTCCTACAGATCTTGACACCCACAATGAGTTTTTGTTCTGGTACATGTTTGATGATTCAAGGACTGTCAAGGTGAAGGCGAAAATTTTCTGGAAGAGAATTTTGTCTTCTAGTTAGTGTTGCAGTTCTTTCTTCAGGTTTGTTTGTCAGCTCATTGGAGCTCCAGATCCAAGTGGCAGCAGTTGGGTGGGTTAGGGTACAGGTAGCAGGAGTGCCTGGATGCAGGAGCAGCACTAGCGATGGTAAGGTGAACAACCTGGCCGCTGCTGCTACTGCTGTAGTGAAGAAGTTGTCTCTTTCCTCTTCTTTTCTCAGATTTCATGCTACTTGATTCTCAAGTTTGAGTTAAGTACCCAACCTGGACAGGATTGCTTGGACCCATCATTTTTCTTCACAAGTTTTGTCTAGCTGCAAGAATGTTGCTATGCAGAAGAAGAAGAAGAAGAAGAAGAAGAAGGTGAGGGTGACAACCTGCATGGCTTGGGGTGGTGCATTGGCCTCATTGAGATGGATTATCCAAGGCAAGCATATGGAGGTAACAAATTGTATGTACATCCCTGCTGTTTTGCTGTATGTTTTCTGCTCTTTGAATTTGGGTGGGCATTTTTTTTTTCATTCTTGTGACATTCACAATTGGTGAGAGTGCTCTTTCAATTTTCTTTTTTCTGTTCTATGTGGTGTAAGGGTTGTTTTTTAGTATTTTGAGAGGTGGAAAATTTGAGGAGGATGGCAGCTAACAGATGCAGTAAAGAATTATGTGGAGGAGAAGGTGGGGAATGCAGTTCACAACCATGGCAAGGTTCTTGTGAAGGAAGTGGATGTGCAAATGTCGGTGAGAGGGGGTGAGACAGGGCAGGGACAAAAGCTCCAGAGGTGCAAACGTGCATTTCATTTCCTCACCATCCATGCAGTTTTGCAGAAAGCAATAATTCTTGATAAAACTAAAGTGTGTGCTGTTTGTGACCTAGTGGCTGAATATTGCTATTTTGTGATCTGTATGCAAGCTGGGGCACATTACCCTATTCATGAAAAAACATGGAGTAGTGTGAACAGAAGAGGAGACAGACAACATGTATGCAAGCATTGACAGGGTCTCTGATGTCATTTCTAGAAAGCTCCTCAAGATCAAGGGAAAGGATGGTGGCCATGGGCACACATCCAAGATGCGTAACCAGCCCCACAGTTGTGTTTTCAGCTGGAATGGAAGTTACATGGATGTTCAATATATACATGTATTTGTATTGATACAGTTGCTTCTTCCTTGTTTCACAAAAACACATCAATGAACCATTTGAGTATGGAAGGCGCATCAAGGCTGGTCTTCTGCATTCATGTGTGTTTCTCTGTCCAGGTATGAGGTGACCATAGTGCAAAAGTTTGGACCTTTAGACTACTGAGCGTTTGGGTTCAAGGGATTTCAGTGGTCAAAGAATAAAAATGTCTTTGAAAATTGTCTCTTAGCTTTTATTATCTCAGCTTTTCTGCCCAATGCATTGTTGTGGAGGAGTGCAACAACATCAGACACTTACCCACCCACAGAAAGAAATGGTGGTCATGAAATGGGACAAATGCTCATAAATTTTTGTCTATATAATTTCAGATCTCATCATCCCTTGTGAGATATCTTCACCAAACTTCTGCAAAACCAGAAGCTCCATTTTGAACTTAGTTTTTCAAAAGAGCATCTATGTTGTTTATGAAAACCAAAGAGATAGACTTCTCGGATTGCCAAAGGGTGGGGAAGAAGATGATGAGATGGCCACTTCCCAACTTGCAACCAGACAGACAGTTCAGCCTGGCGAGAATGTAATCTCAAAAACCTACAGGGAGCAATCTGAAGCTTTCCAGTGACCAGAGGACATGGGGTAAGAAACATTATGACCAATTGAGGGTTGCAGCTGCCCTTCGTAGATCCTTCACTTGTTGGATTGTCCTCAACTTTTCTTGCTGCCGCAACCGCACAGCTACAGATTGTGCATCCAAGCCTGCAACAGGTTTGATCTCCGCTTGGTTCTCCAGCTCCTCCAGAAGTTGATCCACCTCTCGTATGAAATCCACTCGCAGAAGAATGTCGTCGTCTTCCTCCGGTATCGCAATTCGTCCGTGATGATTCTCCAGGTCAATTCCCGAAGGCCTAAGAATGGTGAAAGCGTCCTCGGGAACAAATACCTTGAGCATGGTTTTGGAAGCACGATGAAGCCATTCTTCATGACTAAATCCATCATGCAAATTCAAAAGCTCGTGCAACAGCTGCATCGCTGGACTAGCCTCGGCTTGATGGATTTCCAACTCCACCCGGCGGTACAGAAGATCAAGTGCTTGAATTGCATTTCGCTCATCATCATGACGAGCCAATTCAAGGCGGTTCCAAATAACCAGAAGAACAAGAGGCGTGAGCTCCCCCTTCTCCGCCGCTTCGGCTATCACCTCTTCTATTTCTTCTCCAGCCCTGATGAAACTCGAAACCAACTTTTTTGCTTTGCGGACCTCCTCTTGGGGATAGCCTTTCAACTGGCTTCCAATCTCAGCATATTTGCTTTCTTTCTCCAACTCCTCTTCCTTCTCTTGCTGTCGCCGTCTCTCCAGCTCTTCACTCTCCTCTCGCCTTTTTCTCTGCCACTCCTCATCGACGATTTCCTTCGCCTCTACGTCAATAAAATCTTCCAAACTCTTGTCCACCCTAGAGAAAACCCTATACTTTCGGTAATCCTCCCAACTTTGCTCCCATAGACGTGACCCTGCATACAGACTCTTCACCCTGCACGGAAGTGAAGAAGAAGAAGAAGAAGATTGAAACAACCGCCGCTTGCAATACCCACCTTCAATACGAGAGACAGAAGAGGAGGAGAAAGGAAATGCTCTGAATCGTGGGAAGATGAAAGAGGCACTCAAGGATTCACCCACAAAGAAAGCCATGGCTCAACCATTCCACAAACCTGGCTACTCTGGTTGCTTGCTATTATCAGTCATTTCTTCTCAAGCTGTTCTTGTCAATCCCTGCTTCTCCTCCCTCCCTGCTGCGGTGCTCGTCAACCCCATGAGTTCAAATTCCTTCGTTCTCCAGATTGCTCTACATTTAGTAGATGCTCTTGCAATTCCACGTTGGAGATTGTGCAACTGTGCGTCGAGTTCCGCATTCTAGGGTTTAAGAATCGCTACGATCACAAGTGTGTGGTCTTCCATTTTAGGGTTTAAGGGCCACAGTGAACCAGCACGCACCAGTGCACCAATGTGGATGGATGGTGCACTGATGGGTGTGCCTTTTTCATCCCTCCCTGTCCCTGGGCTAACCAGGGTGGCCAACTCAGGTTGACCTTTTTTTTTTTTTTTTTTTTTTTTCTCTCATCCCCCAGGTCCCACCTACCTACTTACCTACCTACCCACCCATCTACCTATCTACTTATTTATGTGTATACACACTAAATTTTCACCTAGGCAATGACGAATGAGGGTATTGCAATATATCAATTAGGTTGCTTTGTTGGCCTTTCTATGTATCTAATAGACCTCTACGACTTCATGACTAATAAAAACAATGTTACAATGATGCAAATGAGAATATTGCAATTAAATTGAATTTTTAAAATAATAATCCTATAAAATTGAACAATTAAATTATTTTGCAACACTCATATGAAGGTATTCTTTGCTCAATATTCTTATCAAATTCAGGCATGAACACATCTAATTTATTGTCATGTAATATCTTTAGTCTTATAAAAGTATTTTCACCTCATCTAATTCAACAATGCAATACCCAAAGGACAAAATAACATATCCAACCTAATTCCCATATGCCTTATCCTCATCATGATAATGCAAATGCACTTGATCATTTTATTGTTTTGTAATATCCTTAGGCGTAGTTGTAACTATTTTAATTCATTTATTTCATTTGTGTCATATCCTCTGAACACATTGACAATCTAACATTCAACCCAATCCACACATACATTACTTTCATCAAGATAACGAAAATGCATGGAATTATGCAATAGTTTCATGCCCAAGATAATATATTTCACCTCATTTGATTAAAAAAATAATATCCAAAAAAAGATTAAAAATAACTTGTTCACCCCAATTCAAACATGCGTTAATGTCATCATGATAATGCAAGTTTACTAAATTATTTTGGTCTTATGCAATACCTTCATGCCTTTAGAGATTTTTTAGTTTATGAAAAATCCATATCATATTAATGTACAATTATTTTCCACTTGACTTATACATCTTTATTATTCTAAACATGATTCATTAGAGATCCCAAAGTTTTAAATACATAAGACAAATCTATTGTAAAAACAAATCCATACGCATGATTTTATAGGTAGTGACCAAAACTATGGCCAACCATGTAAAGTCTATTGCTCATTGTGCATGCATAGCCTTGACATGGTTTTTACATTGTTCAAAAGCTAACTATGTTAACTTCACATAATTGAATTCCCATTTTAAATTTCACAAAATAAAATTTAACATATGACACAACCAAAATGAAGAGATGTAAAAAAAAGTTGGCATTGTGACATCCATATAAGGTTATTGTAATGTGCAAACCCCCCTATATCATGTTTTAATATTGTACATTAAATATTATTAACAACCCCTAAGCTCATTTACTTAAATTGCACACGAATGATCATAAGACAATTCTTGCCATGTCATATGATTGATGGACAAACAATGATAAATTTGATAATTTCAAAAAAAAAAAAATCATATGCATGCCACATATTTTGAAACGGAGGCAATGGGATTTTAATGTCTTTAAAAATATAATCAACTTAAAAAGAACTCTTAAGTGGAGTTTGCATGTTAACTTGTAAATTCATGGGGTCCAAACAAGTGAGCATAATTGAAATAATTTTTGCAGTTTGTCTTCCATTTACCAAGCTTCTAATACCCTTTTCCCATAATATATATATATTGTAATTTTATAATTTGTGTGAACTCATCTGCAATACCCACCCTTACATACAAACTAAAAATCCTTCTCTATAATCTAATACAACTCAGAACACCAATTTGAAGCTTTGAATTCAAAAGCAATACAAATGCTAGAATGACAGCATCCATATAATTTTAGCTGAAGCTAGCTAGATAGCTTGTTGCAAAATTAACTCTAATTAATTAAGCTAGGAAAATTCAACATGTGCATGACCCAAATTTGCAAAATGGGTCTGAGGTAAACTATTTTTTTAAAACTCCAAAAAAATGAGAGACAAGTGAAAATGCAACATACAATTAAATTCCCACAGGTGCAAAATTAATCTCAAAATTGGAGATAAAATCTGAAGATCCCCCCCCCCCCCCAACATGATAATCTCTAAATTGTTTTTATGCATGTACCTATGAAAAACCAACTGCAATAACTACTTTGAAATGAAACTTGCAGTTAATTAGAGTGCTAATTAACAAAGCCTCTCAACAACAATATTGTCATAGGTTTAAGAAAATTCTACCCATGATGTAATTGCACACCCATTTTCACTTCCAATAGATAGATTGATCACATGTATTTAACTGAATTAATAAGATTCATGCAATGCAACAGCATGTGCAGCAGTAGCAGCATTCTTCGTCTTCGTCTTCTTCTTCATCTGGATCACAGTGTGATGGGTCTGGTGATTTCAACTTCGAAGAGATTCTTGTCAAGGGAATTCTGGTGGAACCTGCAAAAATCACCAACTGCCAACTTACCATCCTTCACAAAGTGAGACCACCCCTCACATATGCTTGATGTCCATGCTGTAGGTCTCCAGACTACTGGCCAGTCTATCGGCTCATTATGCTGTGCAATAGCACCTGCACCAACACCTGAGTGTGGAGAAGAAGTAGAAGAAGAAGCAGCAGCTGAAATGTTATGTCCATCAACTGCCACTTTTGCTCTTAAAATCAAAGTCACAGCTTCTTTTGGCAGGTGCTTGCTAATGACCTCCGGAAGCACCTGAAAAAAAACACACACACACACATTGATTCCAATAAAACTCATGAGCTCTTTGGAGTTTGATTACTTAAATTGCAGAATGTATCCATCATATCTAGTGTAATAGGGTAAGACAAATATATGTGATGAAGCACTGCAGAGTTGAATCATCTCTTTGAACATGCAAATTTCGTGATAGAATTTGCATCAAACCAAAAAAATTTGTGATGATGATGAGTAAGGGAAGTATTATATTCTACTCACAAGCTGCACCTGCTGCTGCTGATTATGATTTTCCGCATCACTCCAATCCACGGAAAACTTGCAATCCACAGCAAACTTGGTTAGGGTAACCCAAAAATCTGGAACTTTGCCTACCACTACTGCAGTAGTAGCAGCAGCTACGGCTGGAGCATTCCTCGACCGGCCGGGGATCTGCACTAGTGCGCCGCAATTTGCAACTTCCTCCTGCTGACCTGCGTGAGGAGGAGCTGTTGCAGGCAGCAGCAGTAGATCATCCTGATGTACACAGAAAAAAATCCTATATATATACATAATTATCAAAGCTCAATTCTTAACAAATTAGGCGAATTGTTGTGTAGTTATTAAGATACAAAGCTGAAAAAAATATTCATGATTTCTTATATAAATTTTACAGAGCTCTGGATGGACTGCATGCATGCATGTAATGGACAGTATGTGATGTATGATTCCCCATCTGCCAAATTGTGCAATTGAAAATCCTGGAAATTCAGATATTCGACACAAGTACAAAACTCATGACCACGTACATCCCGGCCTGAATCAATACTGCATGAAAAGGTGGGTGCGGGGTACAAAGTCCAGGAGCAGCTGTTGGAGTCGGATGATCCATGAAAAGCTGCAAGAGCACAAGGAGAAGGAAAGGCACGTAGCTGTACTTACATAAGGACAGATCGCCCGGCAAATATGGTAATGGTCGGCCTAGAGGAAAGGGCGTTGATATTAGTGACGACGGCAGAGATGCTGTAGGACCCATAATCGCAGGCACAGGAGGAGGACCCATCGCACTCAACATCATCTGAGGATGAGGACCCATCGTGCCCATGACCGCACTACCAGGATGACCGATGACCGTGGCGTTGCGGATGGTGGTTGTAGCTGCACTACAGTTCTGATGAGGTGGTCCCTTGTAAGATTCAGTAGCAGTAATGGTAGTGTAGGGCACGAGCGGCAATACGATGGGCATCTCTGATGATGATGATGATGCAGATCGGGTCATCAATTGCCGCTTGTATGATCGCAGAGCAGCTGCTCTTGCGTCCTCCTTCAAAGCCTGCAGCTGTGCCGCGCCGCGATGCGGCTCGCCCAATCGGAGATCTTCATGAGCAGCAGCAGCAGTGGATACCGGCAGCATGGTGACGGTTGATCCAATGATCGGAGGAGGTGCAGCTGCTGCTGGTCTGGAAAATGCTGATGCAACCTGCTGCAGCATGCCGGCGCGAGACTCCACGCGGTATTGAAACTCATTCGGACTTGGCCGCGGGGCTTCGATGGGGATGTGACAGCTTATAGGGTATGCTGCAGCTGCTCGCTGGAGTTGCAGTTCCTTAGCTCTAGAATGTAGGAAGGTCCTCCCTTGCACGTCAACATTATGCAGGTGGCCGTTCCCAAGGCGCAACTCTAAGTTTGGTTCTTCATGATCAGTTTGCGGCTGCTTCCTATAAACTGCCTTCCCTGATCTTTTGGACGGCATGGCATGAGCTTGATCAGCCTCCCTCAAAGCTGGGGCAAGAGTTCGGTGATTCAACAGCTTCTCGGCACACGAAAACATCTTGTATCTTTTCTGTGCATGTTTAGGCGGAATTATGGCAACGTCGTGCTGCAGATCATGTCGAATCTCCTCCACACACGACGACGCCTGAACCACCAGCTCCGTGAAGGTCGGCGCGCGAACAGTTTGCTGAAAGATTAACTTCGATTGATCTGCAGCAGGCGCCTCGCATGATCTGTTCCTCGACGGCTGCATGCCAGGAGCGGCCTGCAGAGCTTCCATATAAGACGTAATCAACGGACTTTGCTGAACCGGCTGCAGCTCCACTGCAGCAGCAGCAGGCGCCTTGAGCCTAGAATTCGTTCCAGCTGTTTCGGCCGCCATAGTACTGCAGGGCCCGCGAGGTGCTGCCGGTAGTAGCCGAATGAAATCGGCGGCATTCACGCATAAAAGTGAAGAAGCAGGCATAGCAGCCTGCTCGTCCATAAACCTCCGAATGCGCTGAAAGTCCCATTCATCCGACATTATTGTTATTCTACTGTAGCTGTACTCCTTCACAAAGAGCTGCATGGGAAAGACAGGCCCAGATGATCATCATCAGTATTGCACATCCCACGGGAAGAAGCAGATCAACTTCATGACTAGAACTGCAACAACAAGGCAGTTATAGAAGACGGCATATCGGAAAGGACAACACTACACATCAGCAGCATCGCGAACAAGCAATTTACAAGGCATGAACAGAAGGCGGCAGATTGGATGACAACAGCTGCTGCGCATGAGGAGCAGCAGCAAAGAGCCATGCATGCATGGAAGTAGGGGTCATACCGGCAACTGCAAAAGCAGAGCTCTCGCATCAGACTTTAAGAAGCCAATGAATTCTTTCTTTCTTTCGTCATTTGCAAATACCCTGCAAAGCAAAAGCTTCGATCTACGCTACTTACCAGCTTTCTTTCTCCCCGTTCACGAAAAGCGCGCCCTCCACTGGTCCGAACACGTCTATTGGGTTTCACCTCCGCAACTCCCCCTTCCCTTCCCTTGCCTTGCACACCTGCTGCTGCAGCTCGGATGCCGATGCGGGTGCGTCTGTAAAGTAGAAAAACAAAACACCCACGAGAGAGAGAGAGAGAGATTGCACCAGGTTGTTTACAGCGACAGCAGCCGTCTCCTTCCCGCGGCGAAGCCTGTAGGTATATATAGATACCGCGCAGTAGGTGCGCATGACGAGGCGGATTCCCCTCACCAAGTGTACGTATCCCGGACGGTAGATGATTCACTATGGATGAATGGAAACTGTCTCTATCACTAAGTTTAACTCCTGCAGCAGCAGCACGACGTCTGTAAGCTCCTGCAGCAGCAGCAGTACGTGCTCATCATGACAATTGGATGAAAGCGAATTGTGAATCAGAATTGTGGTGAAAGGGAAAGCAAGTGCAGTGGATTGATTCCTTGACCAAAGTCCCCACTAGAGTATTCTTCATCATGGACGGACGGACCAGTGAAAACTGTTTCTATCACATGATGTCTAAGAGTCCCTCATACATTACTCACTACTACTCCCTTATGCATGAGTGGAAAGTGTTTCTATCTCTTTGGCACCTGCAGGAGTAGTAGTAGGCCTATACACACATCATCATGCACACAGTTTTTTTTTGTTTGAGAGCATCACAATTTGAAAGCGAAAGCAAGAGAAGAGAAGAGAAGAGCAGAGCAGAGCGGTATGTTTGAGAGCATGGCAATTTGAAAGCTAGAGCAAGAGGGCACTCCATGATGGAAGAAGTCCTGGACAGATTATTCACTATGGATGAATTAATGAATGAAAACTGTTTCGATTACATGATGTGATCAAAAGTCCCTGGTAGATTATTCGCTGTGGATGAATGGAGACTGTTTCTATCACTGCCTCCAGCAGTAGGTGCACATGACAATGGAGGGGATTCCGTGACAAAAGTCCCCCCCCCCATTGATTAGTGATTTATGCAAAGTGAGAAGTAACAAGTAACCCATAACAAAAAAAAATCAAAATCAAAATCAAAATCAAATTAATTGATAATACCTCCATAATATTAATATAGAAATTTTCACATGAATGGAAAACTGTATATCCTAATTTGGCAATTTTGTTGACAGAATTAAATGACCATTTTTAATTTTATAACCTTCAAGCAAGCAAGGTGGGAACCAACAAGCAACCCACCCTACTTAAAGAAGAACTTTTTTCAAAAAAAAATTAGTTTAATAATACACCCAATGAATTAAATATCAGTTTGACAACTAGTGGTATTACTAACACAAGTTACACTAGTTAAAGTATACCAGTTGAGCCCAGTTAAGTTAATCATGGCATACGTCTGCCTGTACATTAATTACACACGATCTGTAGGGCTCTAGCTGCTGCTGCTCAAATTAATCTGCATTAACTAACATCACCAACCCACCATTAACTTAAGTAGATGCCATTTAAGTGACTTCAAACGTACATATGTATACATAGCTCCCGCTGCTGCCTAAAATTTCTTGCATGGGTTTAAATAAAACAAGCTAACTTAGCAGTTGCCAAGAGATTCTTAGAGAAATCTAAGTAGTAATTTCTTACAATATGCTTTGAAAAAAGTTTATCCTTCTAAAGAAAATTCTGGAGTTTGGTATGATGGAATTTCAGTTACTGCAATTCTTCAGATTTTTAATTCTCTTAAATGGGTTTCCTTTTCATCTGTTCAGCCTTCTGAGTTCTTTAATATTAATTTTTCAGCATGCCATGTTTATAGTTTGTAGTCCAAATTAGAGGACCAATGTCTGTCTAGCTTGAGGAAACTTTCTAAAAATTCGAAATGTTAACAGGCTTAGTACACCCACAACAGAAATATATAATTGGTTGGATGAATTTCTCCATGGTTTAAATCGTTGTTTTCTTCCATGGTTTGAAAGACAATTTTTTTTTAATTGTATGGTTGTTTGGCCTTTATCTTGAAGACTTGATCTAGGGTGTTTGATCTAGTTAACCCCTAAACATCAGGGTGAACCAATTTTTGTCCACTTTTCCCCACTGTATTTTAAACTTTCTCCAACATCTACCGGTTAATTTCAAAAGTGGTCCTGATCAAATGTACAAGCCCATAACAAACCTTAACAAAACCTGTTGCTTATAGTTTATATGGGTGCAAAAATGAGAGCTCATGAATATCTTTACGGTAATTTTTTTGTTATGTAGGTCTGCTTGAGAAGGCCTCCCTTCATTTGAGGATCATAGCAGAATAGCCTAAGCCCATAAGCCCAAAAATGAAGAGAGGCCCATGGGAGCGGGCCTTCCATGAAAGCTTTTCTATTTTGAATTGTGGAGGGTCCCTTCCATTTGACAAAAAGCATCCAAACTGGGAGATGCTTTCAAATACAAAGAGAAAAACCTTGGAGTGATAAGTTACGTATGGAAGAAGGTCTCCCCGAACGGGTACCTTCTTGCTTGTGAGACATGGACAATGGAACGGACCCATTTGGAACCCTTCTCCTAAATGGGGAAGTGGCAACAAGCATAATTGCTAGTACACAATATTAATGAACATACAGCAAATACCCCCCTCCCAACTTACCTTAACCATGTGATTACATCATTGGAAAATCAAGACTCCTTGCTTTACTCCTAGTTAATTAAGGCTAGTTTTTACACCCAAAAGGTACACATTCTCCTACTCATCAGCAAATACAACGTTGGCCATGTGCTTAGTTGCCCACATAGTTAACCTAATCCCAAAAATTTTGGCACCAATTTTTAATCTAATTGCATATTTTTGGACTACCCATTCCCTACCCTGATTAAAATTGGAGTGAATGAAATTGTCATAATAATTGCTCTCAATTCATTTTCCATTTCTTACATGTTAGCATCAACCTAATAATCTTTTGATTACAATCCATGGTTATCTATGTTAGCAAAGAGCCTCGAGTGGAAGTCTTTTGATAGGACCCATGGTCACATTGAAATGTTGGCAGGTTTAGCTCATAATACTACACGACCTTATGAGCCAAATGAGTCATAAAGGACCAATTCCTAGTTGCTATAATTGGAACTAAAAAAATAAACCTTGTCTGTGCACCCAAGTATTTCTTTTTTCTACTTTACAAGCACACAAAATTTCAGTGTGTTTTTTTCTCTGAACACTTACTAAAAAACAAAATTGGGAAGATTTTGAATTTTTTTTTCCTAAAGTAAATTTAGCTACTTTTTCTTCTTTTTTTTTGTGTGAAAAAGTTTGCTATATTTTCCTTATAACAAAATTGAAAATGAAAACCCCTGTCAAAATTTATTTTTAAAAAACATTGTAGGTAGGTGTAGTTCTGAATCAAACTTGCCAATTTTTATTGGTTGTACAATGTTCATACTTTTAAATTTTTCAATCTTGGGTTATGTGTGGGTAGATAGAATTGGTCTGGTTTTGAATGGTTTTTTTTGGAAGAATTAAAAATCTAGATTTGGGATTGCAAAGGACCACATTCCATCAAATTTCAAAATTAGTCTAAAAAGGAAGGTAGATTTTTTTTTTTGTGTTTTAATTTGTTTTGTTGTGTTTAGACATCCCAAACCACAATAGCTTCAACTGTGTTGTTCATACCACTAAAAAAGCCCTTAACAAATAGGGAACACCAAGATGATTTCACATTTCATTAATGTAGCTTGTGTTGTTGGCCCAAGTGTAAACTAGTTACACAATTATTATTATTTTTTGAAACCATTTTTAAAAATTTAATTGAATTTTCAATCACAAAAATTACTTAAAATTCAATATCTCCTACACCTTAGGTTAAAAAAATTTCACATCGTTTCATCATGTCCTACTCAATGAAGGGTTTTCAACAATATCAAAAATGTGCCCAAAGTTCCCCATAATTATTTTTTTGAGTTAAATACATTTTTGATGAATTTTTTTTCAATATTCAATGTTTTGATCTATGTTGGAGAATTTACTCAATATTGAAACCAACCTAATGCACCCCTTCTCATTAAGGGCTTTCTAACATTACAAAGAGTGCAACTAGAAGCACCATGATTTGGGATATCTCAACATGATTAATAAACAAATAGACTAATTTAGTTCATAAATAGATAATGGTTAGACCTACAAGGCACAAATAACTGAATTGTTAGTATTTTCATCACGTAAAATTCAATAAAAACTCTAACATTGAAGGAAATTAAGGTTGTTATGTTGGTAGGTTGGAAAGTTCTTGATGAGGTCACGTGCATTATGGTGGTTTTGTATTTTTTAGACCTATGGTGTAGGAGTTACTAAAATTGAAATAATATTTTCTACATTGAAAATTCAATAAAAAATAAATGGTACTTTTAGAGAAATTACAAGATGGTTTTTTTAAAAAATTGTTTGGGTTAGGTGCATTTAGAGGGCTATTGTAACAAAGTATACATCTCATGAGTTGAGGACTACCCCTTTCAACATTTTTCCCATCATTAACACAATAAAAATACCAACATGATGCATATCTGTTATGACATTTCCACATTTTTCTTTGAACATGCAATTTTTGCACTTTTTATTTTCATTCGTTTTTTTATATTTCCTTTTGTTTTATTATTTTCCATTTGAAGACTTCATTCCACAACTTTTTTCATAATTATGCCATTGCAATATATTTCATGTTCATTTTGAATTATCATTGCTTTTTCATTTTCCTTTGACATTTTTCACAAGAAAATAATCAACAAGGTGGAGAAATTACATTAGATATTTTTTGCCAAAAGTAATTTTTTTAAAGTTCAAATTATCTATGTTATATGAAATTAAATCCTAACAATTACTGGCATTTACAATGATAAATAACTCATTTTTTTCTCCTATCTTTATCCCACAAGATTCAACATTTGTGGCAAAAACAATTGTGCAAATGTATGAAGATAAAAATGCTTGAAAAATAAAACGCACACAAAACAAACAATGAGATGATTAATATACCAAAAATCACAAATA
>Ga0209611_10009047_pt1 | contig 15253 bp, 7 predicted proteins | sample S1TSphgellanicum_3_FD_187693 | JGI IMG/M metagenome (GOLD analysis project Ga0209611, IMG submission 187693) | Host-associated microbial communities from peat moss isolated from Minnesota, USA - S1T2_Fc - Sphagnum magellanicum MG (SPAdes) (version 2) | ecosystem: Host-associated > Plants > Peat... | reverse complement strand
CCCTTAAATGTCACAATAGACTAGCCTATTCAACTACCCCATTACTACTCGTACCTGGACCTCCTATCCAAAATTTTGACATGCCTATGTTATAAGAGACATGTCATTCCTGCTCTTTTGTGCTTTTGATGTCTCATTCGTATCTCTCAAGCTTTGTTAAAGCTTTTCCTTTTAGCTTGGGCAACAATAGATAAACTTTTTAACAACTCCAACTTCCCAAGCTTTGTTGTCTACCCATGTTACATGCAATGGAAGGTTGGAAGGACTAGGAACAATCAAGTTGCTTGAAAACTATAATACAAGATTGTCTTCCTTGGATTTTGTTGTAGATGCCCATTGGATGTGCATCTTTGACCATTCATTTCTCTCATCCCCAATCCCAATGCAGCAATTTTTTTTGCACCACCTTGATATGGATGCCTTCTATCTACCCTAGAGTTAAATTACATTCCATGAAATATGGTAACTTGGTCAAATCTTCCATAAACATGAAATTTTGAAGGATGCCTATAATTAGTAGACTTACACTTTCAACAGTGGCGTCTTTCCATTCTTTAACCAAACTTTTTTTTCTTTTAAATCAAAATATTCAGCTTGAAAGCCCTTACAACTCTACAAAGTAAAAAAAAAACAACATTTTACATGACAATTGGGCAATTATGTGATTGCAACTCGCTCTTCCCACTTGGTTCCAACTTTTAAATGTTTTGGTCAAATGTTAATTAAAAGTTAAATGGAACCTTAAGCCTCCTTCATATGATGAAGGTTTTTGAGTAATAGGGATGTTTTGGCCCCTTCTCACATAGTAATGTATGTATGCATATTATATATATATATATAATATGCATACGTATGTATATTGTTCATATAATGAATCTTAAAATTAATATTTGAACTTTAAATTTTTTATTCAAATTTGAAAATTGTTATTTCAATTCAGAAAATTCTTAATTGATTATAAAAATGGACATTCTAATTTTGAATATTATTATATGAATATGAAAACTTATATTTCAACTCTAAAAAATTCTCATTTAAATTTTAAATAATCATTTGATTTGAACCTGAAATTTCAATTCCAAATTATTATTTTGGATTCTCAAAATTAATACTTCCAGTCTAAATATTATTAATTGAGTCTAAAAATGGACATTTCAATTTTGAATATTGTTATTTGAATCTGAAAATTGACATTTCAATTCTGGAAATTGTTATTTAAATTCAGAAAATTTATTTGATCTAAAAATTTGATATTTGAATGTAACACGAAATAAGGTCGCCACGCCAGTGTGAACACTTCCTGATTTTGGAAGTTAAGTTTGCTTTGTTAGCCGTTTTTTTTGTGGCGGCTGCCTCTCCATTACTACTGCATGAGAGTGCATGGGAAATCTCTCTGGGTGTGTGTGTGAGATGTTGTACAAGAAGGAATGAATGGCGGCTGCTATTGAATCCACATGGAGGCTGATCACGTGTGGTAGAGGCGGCGCCGAATTATGGTGAAGAGTGGAGCTGCAATTATGAGTTGAGGCGGTTTGGAGGTGCGGAGGAGATAAGCGGTGAAGGGGATCCTCATTTTTTTGGGTTGGCATAATAGCCAGTAAAGAGGAGGAACACTGAAGGCGGTTGACGAACGTAGAGATGCACAGATAGACAGTGAAGAGAATTTTTAGGCTCTGGTTAGTGGTTGAAATTTTTCCGCTGCGCCAACCAATTAGATGGGTAGATGTGAACTACTTACGAGAATAACTGAACAAGGTGGTAGCTTAGGACTTTGCTTTTGATGAATGCATTACAATTAAAATGCTTGTATTTTCTGGGTTTTGTATGAATGAAGATGCAAGCTCAGATTCGATGTTCATAATCTGTTGGTTTCGTAAGCATAAATGGCATCTGTGTGAGGTTGCACGAGTGTAGGCAGGAGAGTTTTGGATGTGTTTCTGGAAAAGATCAGAAGCTTGTTGTTTGTTGTCAGAATCGCTGAGAACATGATTAGGTGTAGGTACACTCGATCGGTAAGTTGATTATTTGGTTGTGCACCCTCTCTTTTTTGGTTACATGAATTCCAAATTATTATTTTCGAATCTAAAAATTAGTATTTCAATTCAAAAACATTTATTGAGTCTAAAAATCAGCATTTTGATTTAAAATATTTTTATTTGAACTTGAAATTGGATATTTGAATTCTCAAGTTTTAAATTTAAATTTTAAGAAATTATTTGACTTGAAAGCTGAAATTTGAATTCAAAATTATTATTTTGGATTCTCAAAATTAATATTTCAATTCAGAAAATTATTACTTGAGTCTTAAAATGGACATTTTATTTTGAATATTATTATTTGAATATGAAAATTGACATTTCAATTTTGAAATTTGTTATTTAACTTCAAAAAACTTATTTGATCTAAAATTTGATATTTGAATTCTGAATTACTATTTTGGAGTCTTAGATTTATATTTTAATTCAAAAAATTATTGATTCAGTTTTAAGGGTTTTTTCTACTAATGTTATCCATAGTATATCACTTTTATAAATGATTATAAATGATTATGTTTATTGAATATAAGTTACACTAAATAATTATTGTTATAACATATATTTGTATATTATCTAATTTATATTCTTATATTAGAAGAAATTAATTAATGTAATTAATGTGACATTACTTTAAAATCATTGCAATTACTTCAGATAAGAATTAATTAGTATGTGCATAATTATTTTCTAATTGAACATAATTATTCACACTCTGTAATTTATAACTTCAATTAAACCTGAATTAAAAATTTGGAAAAATTATAGTGTAATTAAAATAATTATTTTACTGATTTTTATTTGAGGAATTATATATAATAATAATAATATTAAAAATTATGTGATTAATCATCTATGATAAATAATTTATAATAATTTGACAATAATCATGAAAATTAATGTTATGTTTAACAAATTATTGTATTTATAGTGAATAATTACGAAAAGATAAACATTACTTGACTTATAATAATTTTTACAACAATAAATGTAATTATACAATAAGTAATGTAATTAGTTGAATAATATATATTTTCAAATTCGTGTAAAAATTTATTTTCTAATGGCAATTCTTAATTCATTACATATAATTTTAACATAAATATTTAAAAGAGTTAAATTTTAAATTATAGTCATTAAAATAATTTTACATTAATTATATTATATATAATTCGATAAAAAAAGGTAATAAAATACTCTTAAATATTTTAGTTATCTAATTATTTATGAGTTATGTATTAATAACTTGTGAGTAACTGGATAGTTAGTTTGTTAAATATTAAAAAATTAGTGCTTATTTAAGTAATTGATGATGAATACTGAATATTCGTAGTGTATAATTTATAATTTAGATATATGACATTTAATCATTATTAATTAAATGATCATCTAATTATCTAGTACTTAAATTGTTTAGAAATCTAAAAATTAAGAAAGTAAGGCATGAATTTTTTTTTGTAATTACAACTTAGTTTGTGAGGAAGTTGCAACTTCAAAACTTATCTCATATTGTTTGTTCTTCATTCCTATTTTGAACACTATATAAGCAAAAAGGTGTGGTCATCCAATTTCACATTAAAAAATTCATGCACATGGGATGAACTAATCAAAAGGCTCAACCCAAAACAAAAAAACAAATTATGCACATTTTTAAAGTACTTACTTTCCCAACCTACTTATCTACCTAGCTAGGTAGGTACCTAGTTTGACCTACCCACCTAGGTCGACCTATGTACCTACCTACCTAAATACCTACCTATATGAATAAGTATTTAACCTAGGAAGGTAGAACCTACCTATCTATTTTTTTACCAAAGTAGGTAGGTTGGTATGTAGCCTAGGTTTGTAGGCACTTATTTATGTACCTACTTAGGTACTTACCAACCTAATATTATTATTTTTATTAAAAAATTTAATGCCATGTGGCATACTTACATTGGGCCACATGTCATATTGACATTAGGCCATGTGTCATAATATAATATCATTCAAGTATTTGAATTAAACATCCTAGATTATTTCAAAATAATAATAATAATAATAATCAAATATTAAGACACGTGGCAGCACATAATTTGCTTTCAATTGTGACCAAAATATTTGCATCTTAATCGCATATGACAATACATATACAATGGAGTCAAAGGATGAAATGTATTTGTTGACATTTTCTTTCATATAATATCTTTTGTCATTTGTGATTAATTTATCACATGTGACTTATCTTAAGCAACTAAAAGGATTTTAGTTGTAAAATGTCTCTTGCGACTAAAATTTAGTCACAAATACAAGTTGAAAATACATGTTTTTCTTCTAGTGGTAGTTGCATGTGATAATACGTATACAATGGAGTAAAAAAATGGATTTGTATTTGTTGATTTTTTCTTTCATCCAATACCCCTTGTCGTTTACAACTAATGTCTCATGTGACTTGTCCAAGGCAACTAATGATATTTTAGTTGCAAATGTCACTTGCAACTAAATTTTAATCATAGAAACTAATCGAAAATACATGTTTTTCTTTTAGTGTAAGAAATTGACATCATTAGTCAAAATGACCAATGTTCTTTAGTCAAATGGGACATCTTATGCCTATTACATACCTACCTCTTACTTCCCATTTACAATCATACAACCTACCTACCTACTATTAAGCCACCCACCTACATAAATGTAATATTTCCCTATTAACACACCCACATACCTAGATGTATTACCTACCTACCTACTAATTAATTAACTACTTACCTACCTACCCACCCACCCACCTATATAGATGTATTATCTACCTACATATCCACCCACCTATAACCTACCTACATATTAACTACCTACCTACCTACCCACCCACCCACCTATAACCTACTGACATATTAATTACTTACCTACCTACCCACCAACAGACCTACATGGATGTACTACCAACCTACCTACATACATACTACGAATTATCCACCCATTTACCTATGGGTGCAGTCATACTAACATGTACCATTAGTATCGTAACCATTGTTTAATTATTTGAACTTTGGATTGTAAATAATAATAATAATAATAATAAATAGGGTCCAACCATGCAATTAGGAGTCACAACATTTTAAAAATCCTTTTAATACGTCTTTTTAAAAAACATTAAAATTTAAAAAAAAATTTTTACTACTATTATGTTAAGGTGTATATTAAAAAATAACCCAAAACATGTCATTTAAAAAAAATTCAAATTGTGTTTTTAATGTCAAAATTGTTTTTAAGCTGCTTTTATGTAGCTTTGAAACAATGTTTATAAGAGGTTAAAAGTCCTTATACATATTTTTCATTCATTAGATTGATTCCAAATTTTTATGATCTATACATAATGTATTCACAATAATATTTATTTATTTATTACTACTTTACAATCCAAAGTTTAAAATTTTTGGAATCAATATAATGAATGAAAAATATGTTTAAAGACTTTTAAGGCTTTGTAACCACTTCTTAAAAGTTGCTTAAAAATAGTTTTGACACTAAAAGCATAAGTTTAAAATATTTTTTTAAGAGATATTTTGGGACATTTTTTACTATACACCTTAACATAATAGTATTTTAAAAACATTATTTTTTTTTGGAAGACGTATTAAAAATTTATAAAAATGTATTTTTGAAAAAATAGTGGTTTAAAGGGGGCATGTGATTCCTAATAACATGTTTGGACCCCTTTCTATTTACCCACCCACCTACCTACCCACCTATGTATCCACCCACCCACCTATCTCCTACAACCTACCTACCTTTGTATTTCATAGTCTTGTAATGATATGTCAAAATAAACATGTGAATGAAAAAATTGACAAAAAAATACGTCTTTTGATAGTGTGGTCCATTGGTCAAGGAATTGATTTATCATCGGGGACCTCAAGGGTTCAATTCCTAACATTATAACTTATGTACATCCTTAAGGGGGTAAGGTAGATAAGGTAGGCTAAATATGATATATTAGATTAGGATAAGGTAGGCCAAATAGGATTAGGTAGGGAAGGGTAAGGTAGGCTACCACCTACCTACTTGTTTTTGTACAACCTGCCTACCTTTTTGTAACCTACTTGCCACAAATTTTCTTTTTGATATAGGCAAAAAATTGACCAGTCAAATGGTCCATATTCTGCTAGTAAAAAAAACCACCTCAATCACAATGGATATGTCAAAATCAACTTGTCCAAATTGACAAAGTCGTTTTTTTTATGCCTATTCAAAATGAGTATTTTTAAATTAGATTTACTAGTAAAATAAAATAAAATAATCTTGTAATGAACACTTTTCTAAAACAAAAGGCAAATTTTTCCTTGCAAACCTTTCAAACTTCAAAACAAATACAACTTCAAAACAAATAAATAAAAAATACACATTGAAAGATGACTCCAAGGATAGGAAGAACTTTAAATCTTTTTACATTAAGAAAGCAAAAAAATATTCTCTTTTGCTTTTATCGAGTTTCCAAATAGAAATATTTGTGAACTAATTAAAAACAATGGCACATTAGAAAATTAAGGAAATCCCCAAAATACAATTTAAAATTAAAATTAAAAAATTACCTAATATTTTCTATCTTTTAGAAGCTTAAACTGAATGTTGGTAATTAATTAAAATTTTGGTACTAAAAATTATATTTCATTGGTTTTCGATAACACAACTATAGTAATTTTTTTTGGCACACATTTTTGGCACCATATTCCAATAACATTTTTTAGTAACAAATTCCAATACACATTTTCAATAAATATTTTATAGTTCCTATCTGAACATCATAAGGTTTATTTTACCTTTAAACATCAATTTGTTAAAATGTCCCAAAAATATTGTCAATTGCAACTTTTTACAAATTTTTGAATGGAAAACATTACATAGGAGAGTATTCAAATGAATATAAAGTTGTTTTGAATAAAAAATGTTTTACAACATAAAATATATAATATAAATTCAAAAGATGAAAAATATGCGAATCATTTTGCATGGTATTTTGTTACTTTTATGTGCAAATTACCAATTTGTCCAAAATTGAACATGGATTTCCACACATTGTGCCATTTTACTTACTAAAAAAATAATTATGTGTATCAATTAGGGCTTTGATAAATAATACTTATGTGAACCTTTTGTAATTTTATTAGCCACAATAGAATTATATGTTACCTACTAGGATGTGCCCTATGGTTGGAGATTGCACTGAAAATAGTCTATCCCATTGACAATTTTTATCATTGTTGTTTAAAATTACATATTTTTATTGGATATCACAAAATGGGACTCATTTAGTTCAAATTAACACATGAAGTCTTTCAACAATGATAGAAATACAACAAAATAATGAATGGTGAATCTTATATGGACTTTAAAAGGAATTATGTCAATCCATTTAAATTTGAATATGGAGTTTTATGTTACAACTTGTGTTTGTACAATATTTTTAAAACTTTGAAACATAACACTTTGAAGGTTGATAGCATTTAAGGTCAATAAATAAATTTAAAAAATCTCATTTATGAAAATATAAGATAATATTCAATTTTAGAAAAGTTCAAAATGGTAAAATTTTAAAAAATGTTAAGATCATTTTTTTTCAAGATTAATATTTAATAAAATTATTTGAAAGGGAGTTAAATCTGTGGCTTGAACTTGGATTTGGAAAAAAAAATGTTAAAATTAACATCATTTGAACCAATTTGAAAGTCAAACCAATTCATTGGGTTTAATTCACTCAAAATATGAAGGAAAGGGACCTTGATTCATCAGTTTTGGTCCACCCTTGTGTAATTTTACGGGCAGATGGACAAAGTCACAAAAAATTCCATATCACAACAAACATTTTTGGGGGCTATGACATTGGTCTGCCCCTTTATGTGTTGGAAAAGATTTGTAGTGGTGCCCATACAATTTTTGAATGAAAATTTTAATGATCAAATGGCAATTTATTGGTTTAGGCATAATATTTGCCTTATTTCTTACTGAATATTATGGAATACCAACTAAAGTTAATAAGAGGCACTACATGTCTAAGGTTTTCAATTTTAGATGTCACATTCCCCCAAATTGATGACAATATATAAGGTATAAGTTATGTGGACCCCATTAAAGCTACTTATTTTCCAATTGAGGCATCCATTTTACAACGGGTCTTGGACATTCTAGAATATTAAACCATTGAAATACAAAATTGTGTTTTAACCACTCTAACAAACTAACACCTAACCCTCTATTGGTTGGAAAGGGTTGATCCTTTGCCATTTCATTCCTTGCATTATGAAAGATTCCACCTAATACCAACAAGGCTAAATCAATCATCTAGATGTTTTCATTTCCCACAACATCTTGACCTAGCTCCTTGAAACCGGGTTTATTTTCTACAACAACACTAGGTGTGGAATGATTCAACTTTTCCACAATGATTTTTTTTTGTGATGGTTGAGATGCTTCTCCCATCTTGCACAACTACAAACTCAAATCACATTAAAGCAAACAAATTTGAATTAACTACTTGGAGTAGAGTCAAGTTGGACCCAAAACCATTTAATTAACCTAAACCAAATTTACTAAACACTACACCTAGATCACCTATTAGATTCAATAGATTGTTCATGTATATTCTAAGACCATCAAGGATCTTAATTAGCAAGGCAATATCTTGGGCATGTATTTTTTAGGATCAACGTTGCATTAGTACATTGATTTATCTTGTGTAGCAATGCCATGCTTTGTCACTCCTAATTTTTTAATGATTCCATCCAAGACAATTGTTCATTATTACTTACTACGGCCTTTCTTAAAATTTGGGCTTACACCTACGGAACTACAACCCTCAAATTAGAAGGGGCCTCAATGAACACGTTTTCTCCTACACATAAAAAACCTTTGCCCATATTTGTAATGTAGTCGGAGGAATGCTTACAAAGTGTAAGAACTTGCATGGCATTTTGGAAAACAAAATGTCCGCACTTGTTAACATTTGAAATTCCCCACATAATGTTTTTCTCATAATGCACCATATACCCGTAAGGTATCATGGCACAAAAAACTAAACAAAAAAGTTTGTCAACTTTTATTTCATGCCTTGGTTGCAACATCACCAAAATTAGGCCCACCTTGGCTTTGCCTCATATGGGCCCTTATTTTGGCAATGCACATGGTTGAAGGTGTTATCTTACACCTAACATTTAAATGAAATTGATTACACTTATTATAAGTTCTTCTTTTCAAATCTTGAAGATTAACAATTAGATTTTTTCATTAATAAGAATTTGGGCGTAGTTCATTAGCCCAACTCATTATGGGGCTATAAAAGTGAATTAAGTCACCATACCCTTGCACCATTTCACCTTGGATGAAACTTGATCATTCATGTCCATCTTTAATGAAAAAAATTGTTACAATGATTCATTAAGATTAATTTTTAATATATTTCAAATAATTATTTTAATCTTAAACAAATTTTTATAACTTATTATTGGTCCATATGTTTCATTATGTTTATGTACAAAATAATCTAGAATGTATGTATGTTAAATGTATATAATTTCAAGTACATAATGTGGTTAATCATACTTCTAGACATTAAATTTCATATACAATTTATTATATATATAATAATTAATAGTTAACATGTAATAATCAATATATTACAACTTGATATAACTAAAACATAATATAATTTTTTTGTTGACATAATATACTATTGATTATATATTATAACGTGAAATATTGAAATAAATTTTATTTATTATTTATTGACATAAATCAATATTTTTACATTTTACTTATGCTAACCATAAAGTACATTACATAAACAAAGGTTGCAACTTCTCAAAGCATATTTCCTTATGAAAATTTATTTTTGCGCATTGTTATTAAATTAAACAAATTCAAATGTGTTTTTCCTTCAAATGGTTTTGAAATTTGTATGTTTATTTTTCTATACACATGTAAAAAAACTTCAAGAATTAATTTTCATTTTTTTAATAATAAAGTATGATTTTTTTTCAATATTCAATATATTAAAAAAATTATACTATAATTGTGATATATGTAATTTTTGACACCTTCAATCACAATGTCAAATATGTGTAATTGGTTGGGAAAGACAATGGATTGTTTTGAGGGAGACTAAGGTTCAAACTTTGATATGAACAACAAAATCCATGTCATATGTTGACCATATACGTGTAGTATTAAACTACTAATAATAATAACATTGAAGTAAAAAAATCAACTAATTCCATTGCCATGTGTAAATTTTCCATTTAGGAACCAAGTGTTAGTGAAACCTCTAGATGTCAATATGAAACATGGCCTATTCACTAGGGGGCATGGTTGATTCACTAAACTTTTTGTCTAATGAAATTGTCCAAATTTCACCGAAAACCCAATGAAAATCCTTGTGAATTTGGTTGCATCCCTTGCTAATGTTTTGAACCTTCAATTATCATGATTATGCAAGCACATGGTGGGGATCCCTTGTGTTTTAGTGTAGGGTAAAGGCCCATGCTAGGGGCATTCTCAAAATAAGGGGCATTGGATGAAATAGTAGTCAAGTTTGCATCCCCATCTTTGGAACGTCCCTTGCGTACACCCACTTTACCTCTTATAAAGCATGAAACAAAGGTTATTATGAAAATGTATGTATATCACAAGGCATAGGATGGGGAGGTTCTAGTTAACATTCATTCTTGAAGAGTGCACAAGGGATGTCACACCTACACCTACGAGTAGACTTAATTTCTTTCCCACTCATAAAGCACTCATAGAAAATTCCTAGTCTATTTGCAACTTGGTAACTTATATTCATGAATATATCTATTAGAAAAAAGGAGCAATATTATGCATGTATTACTTAAGAGTGTGATAGAATTATGCCTATTTATATGTGTAAGATTCTTCCCATTCTTAAAGAATAGGTGTGAGAACATTCCACTTCCTATGCATTGTAATCTACATATGTTTAAATTTATGATAATGTTTGCCTCATGTTTTACAAAGGGTAAAGACCATGGGTGAGCTTTGGACATTCCCTAAATATATGGCCAAACTTAACTATTGCCTCATCTTGAAGCCCCTTTTTTTGGGAATGCCCCCACCTTGGGGCTTTACCCTACATTTAAAGAGTAGGTGTAATATGCCTCTTCTTTTCTTGGAGGGGTATTCATGGATATGAGGAATTCAAGAGTTCAAATGCACAAGAATTTTCCAAAGTGATTTATGAATAAGTGACATTTTGCTTTGATCACATTTAGTAGGTATAGGACGAGTTTTTTTTATCATGTTTAACATGTGTATGATTGTTTGCGTTCATTACATGCTTAGGTTCTTGGCAAAAAGTTCCGTATGTCACTTCTATATGACCATTATAGTCGTAGGGTTGTCCCAGGACCATTCCAAACACAATTAAAAAAAAACTACCTCATTTTCAAGCCTAACTATTTCATAACTATTTCTTTTTCCTATTAACTTTCATAATAACTATCTCTATTTTATAACTACCTTTCACTCCTTTTTCTCATCCACCAACATGGATATTAAAAAAACAATCAACATGTGTCTTTTCATGTCCATGAAATGTATATTAATTTAAATTTAATTTAACATTGACATAAATATATGAAAACATTAAAATAAATAATAATAATTGATCGTCACTAGTAGCGCACGCAATGCGGAGCTCAAAGATGATTTGTAAAATGGTAAAAGTTTGACAACTCATTAATAGCTATGAAAAACAACCTTAGATCATAGGGGTGAAGGTTGGCAAATTTGAATTTGAAAGTTGTTTTTTTAACCTATGTTTTTGTTCAATGGTTGTTTGTTTTTAGTATATATAAACAAACATATATAAATTGTGAATTTTTCATTACTCCTGATGTGGCTAAAATCAAAGCCAACAAATGTAATGTACCAAAATTTAATGCAAAAATAAAATTTTGACTAAATTTAAGCTAGTTTAAATATGTGGAGATTTTAAAAATGGTAATAATAAGTTGGGAATTTTAAAGTTCCCTCATGTATAATACTCCAAACATACCTTATTTGATTTAGGTAATGTCAAAATATAACACAAAGTACTTTGGATACATTGACAAAATTGAACAATTTATGGATAAAAATATATTTACTCATAACAAAGTTGTCATGTAACCCCATAATTTTGAAAAGAAATAGTCCATTGAATACACATGAAACAATGTCAAGCTAATTGGTGAGCCAAGAATTTTAACTTCAAAATGAAATTGTCAAGATTTCTTTAGGTATTATTACAATGCCTAATGTTGATCGATAAATTTTGACCTTACTCAATTCATGATTTACAAAAAGAAATTTTATGGAGTGACCCCATGGCAAGCATTCAAATTAAAAAGTTACATGTGATTTTACAAAACAATTCCTTTGCAAAAAGCTAAAAATTGCATAAAGTTGGGTGTGATTTAAAGACTCGATTCCTTCAAAAAATAAAAGCACAAAAATAATTTAAATAAATTTGAAGCAATACAAAACAGGTTATTTTGATTCTACTTTTGTCTTTTTCACTTTTAAGCAAGTGGAGCAATGGGGAGGGTACTTTGTAGTCCCTTTAAAGGTCTTTCAACACACGTAATATAATGCACTTGGAGTTGAAAAAACCAAATAAGTTGGTTATAGATGAGTCAATGGATAGGCCAAATGGAGGAGTGCAACGAATGCAACCTAGTAGTGGAAGATATAGTTATGCGATGAACTCATGGATGCAAGCTTTGGTTATCCAATGTTTACTCCCAACTTACAACATGTAGTTAATTGTTTCAAACTCCCTCAAGATGGCATCATTCGTGTTGCTGATCTTGGATATTCTTATGGTGCAAACTCTCTTAATGTTGCAAATATCATATCCACTAGTTTTTGTACAAATGGTGCATGAGAAATTCAATATTTTTTCAATGATTTTCCAACAAATGATTTCAATGTTCTTTTCCAACAACTTCCACCTTTGAACCTAGTGCTTGGTGGAAATCAAAACATAGATGCATGTTTTTCTCCTTTGAAATCGAATCAACCAAATATCTTTGAATCCAATGTTCAATTGTAACAACCTATTTTCAATTTCAAAAAAGGGACAAAAGAAATGGAGGTGGAGACTAGCAAGAGGTTATATTATGTTGCGGGTGTCCCATGTTCATTTTGAGAATGCCTATTTCCTTCTTCAAGTCTTCATCTTATTATTTCATGTCATGCGTTGCATTGGATTACCCATGCAAATTAAATTCTTTTATCACATCTTTCCACCCATTTTGAATGATTACATCCATTCAAAAGGATACGTGAAATGATTGGCAATAACAAATTTATTCATGATGCAATTATCATTTGACAATGGCTTTAACATTAAGACTCCATGTTTATCAATTATTGATAAGCATAATCAATAATGTAAATCAAGAGTTAGTTATTTTTTTCATTACCTTTAACCTTGCATTTGACTTTTTTATTGTAATATAAAACAAGTGATTGTGATACAATTTCCCAAAGTTATTCAAGACAAAACATCAGTTGCATACAACAAAGGACAAACTTTCATAAATGGACAACATCGTGTTTCCCTCCCATATCCAACAGTTCAAGAATTATGGCTGATACTATAATGATAGACCCGGATGTTGGATGAAGGCATCTATTTACCAAAAATATCCAAAGCGGACAATCCTTCTAACCCTAGCTTCTCATGCTGATTTAGCATTGTCACATCCCTCCATGCAGGCAGGCGCACAGACAGAGGGAGAGAGAGAGAGCCAGTGGTATGAATAATTCAGTTCCACTACACAAAGGAAAGGCATGGTCTGCAAATCGTGCAAAGCCTCTAATGCCCCCCGATAACAGCTGAATACCTAGTGGCCAAAGCGGATTGCATGGTTTTCATGGAGAGAGAAAGCAATGCTCTTTACTTGCTATTTGTCACCCCTGAAACCCTAAGTCCACGAAACATTCAGGAATTGGCAAAAACGATTGAGAATCCTGACAATTGAGGGCTCTGAAAAGACGCAAAACGAAACCTTTACTTTCTAAGCAATTCACGGGATTCCAATTGGACAAAAGTATAGTTTTGAGAGAGGGAGAGACATACGCTGTACGTCACATCTGGCTTCTCCGACTCCGATAGAAGAGAAATGCTGGAATCGGTTTCCGGAGGCAGAAGATCCACTAACGCATTCGAATGACGATGAAGCGCCACAGAAGATGACGGTTTCAGAAGCTCGCGGTTGATAGTATTCAGAATCCGCACGTAGTAATTGGAGCCCATAGTGGAACCTACAATCCCGTTGTTCTGGTCCACCATCTCTATGAACTGGCCTACTACTAACGGCACTGACTGGATACGCTTGACCTCCTATTGCGCTCTCAGAAGCTCCCGCTTCAGATTCTTCTATTCATCCTTAATGTACTCTTCCGGTATGTCCAGGAACTCAAGCTGCCGTTGCAACAGCTTCTGCCGTGTGTACAGATCCTCTTCCTCCATATCTGTTCCTGCCATCACGCTCGTCTCTGGCAGAAACGTCTTCACCGATATCACCGGTGCAATTCCGGAAGATACTACACCCGATATTTCCATTTCTGAATCCATTTCTCCTTCTCTTTCTGTCACATACGGCACTTTCCTCTGTTTCTCTCTCTTCTTCTGTCTTTCTTGTCCTCGATCTGCTCGCGCAATTCTGTGCAAACAGCAAAAAATTCCACACAAATCGCGCAGCAAAATCACACAACTCTCGCAACAACAAACAAGCGCGCAAGCGGCTCATCATCGAGCAAGAAAGTGAACTTCAGTGGATGATTCTCATTTAGCCTCATCCACGGATGATAGATAAACTACGTGGTTTTTTTTTCCCACACACCACGGGAATTTGTACTCTTGGATGATGGTATCCGTAGATGGGGTGTCTGGTCCAGACGGATGATTTTATTTTTCTGTCGTGTCTCAGGTTCATTTTTTCCTTGCGTCGTCAATCGTCGTCTTGGAAGATCTGAACAGTCCAATGTACCCTGTCATGGGATGATAGAGGATTTTGGACCATTCGCTGGTGAATCCATTCTTGCTTGTTTTTCAGTGTTTGTTTGTTGTGGATGATTCTCGTCTGGTGTCATCGACAGATGATATATAACGTGGGTGATTTCATTTCACATTACGGGATTTTGAACTCTTAGCTGATGGTATTCGTAGATGATAACGTTGT
>Ga0209611_10009045_pt1 | contig 15256 bp, 8 predicted proteins | sample S1TSphgellanicum_3_FD_187693 | JGI IMG/M metagenome (GOLD analysis project Ga0209611, IMG submission 187693) | Host-associated microbial communities from peat moss isolated from Minnesota, USA - S1T2_Fc - Sphagnum magellanicum MG (SPAdes) (version 2) | ecosystem: Host-associated > Plants > Peat... | reverse complement strand
TAAACCCCACCCTTCCCTCCCTCCCCCCCTTTGATAACTAGATTTGCCAAGCACTCACCAGCACACCATGCAAAGAATGGATGGTGTATGGGAGCTAACCACAGTGGTTAGCTATGTACTGATCATGCACATGTCTCTACCTACTAGTGGTCATCAAGTGCCTCACCCACTTACATGCCTGCATTATGACAACTTACATTCCCTACATGCACTTTCATTACCCACTTACACCGGTAGTTAGTTACTTAGGTAGGAGAGGCTGAAAACAAAAGGGTTTACAGGATAAGTTACCATGGTTGAACCCTGGTAACTCGGTCAATGGTTCATCCAGAACTAAGTCATCGATGCGGGTTTCCGCTTTCCAGTATATAGTGCACACTATGCGAATGGATGAGTGATGGGTGGGTCACATAAACATCCAACCCAAGCCAATGAGGGATGTCTTGCCCCTAGGAAATAATTGAATCTTCAAATGCAAGGCGTCTCATGGTGTGGGTCTTTAAGCAATAAAAAAAGCATCCTTCATCAATTTGTGCCCATTTTGTTATTGACTTGCTCTAAAGACGTTTCCACATAATTAAGCATGCCAATTGAAACATGCAATTATGTTTCTTTGGTAATTATGCCACACACATAATAGGTAGTTAGTGGTTATTCTACTTAACCAACCAAGTTCAAAACACCACACTTTTAACCACCTACTTCACAATCTACAGATATCACAAATTAAATCATTGGGTATTCAAATTGTCCGCCATACTTCTTCTTATGAGCCTGGATTCAAATTTTTTTGTAGGTTTTAAAGCCATTGGACAAGTAGTTGACTTGTGAATTACATTCTTAATTCTGTGGTCTTAAGTGTTTAACCATTTCATGTATCATAAATATTGACATGAAACTAGCACACCTTCAAATTCAACCCCCCAAAAATTTGTATGTAATTATGCCATGTAACAAGCATGATTTGAATATATGTTTGACTTTGGTAGCCATAACTTACATCCTTCATCACATTAATTTGTTATTCAATTTTGTCCAAATATTTGCACTTTGGAATTTTGGGGGCACATCTTTCGATTTCACTCATCAGAGAATATGTAAAACCAACCCTAAAAGAGGACATCTGAAAACATATTCTGAATTTTCAAAAAAATTTATCAGAGTTGTAAACAAGTATTAGGTTTCAAGAACCTTCATTGAAGTTTGGATAATTGAAATAGAATTCTATTGAAAATTCTATTTGACTGTAAACAAAGAGAAGACAACTCCAACTTTCACAAAATCCCAAAATTTGTACCAAGTTTATATTATACACATAACATATTATGTAATGACCTGCTGAGATTATTTTAGTGCAATTGGAGGGAATACCGATTATCTAGTGTATTTTTGCTAGGATGGTTGGGTGGTGTCACATGGACATGGGCTTCATTGGAATCGCACATGCAACTGCCCTGCTGAGCGCAGGCCCTTATTATGCACAAGCCCTACCCTTGGGCTTTACCCTACACTTAACAAATGACATAAAACCCCACCACAACATCCAACTGTTTACCAATTCCAAGCCTTAGAAAATCATTTTGACTTTGTGGGAGAATTGGAAACGTTATGGTTCCATTTACCATGTACTTGTTGAATTCTATGGCTTAGGGAAAAAGAAACTGGTGGCTAATCTATCCTATATAGGGCTAATAAGAGCCTCATCGATGCACCATGACATCAAAAAAAAATCTTGGGGAGGTGACTACTACCTATATGATTCCAGGATCCTGTGCAAGAATTGCCCAAGCACCACCCTATAGTAGAGAATTTGTGAAGCAAAGATGCTCATGAGTTGGTCAAGCTCAAAGGAGTTTCAGCATGAAAATTTTAGAGGTGTGGTACTTTACAACTTAGGGTAGTTTCTTGTGGTTTTTGTTGGAGGGGCATGGATTTCTCCACCCTATATGAGAAATCTCTCTTGACCATTGAACCCCATCACAACAACACACAATCCATCACCAATATACCTAATATAATAATATATCACCCAACCCTACTTATTATGAATTAACTGAAGATATTCAAACAAGGACATCTCATTGAATGATCATAGACCTGAATGTCCCTTGTCCCCCATTGCAACATATGTTACTACAAACAGATCCTTTCTACTAATTGCTGAGTTAACGACCCCAACTCCCAAGTGTTGGGGAATTCAAATGGCCCCATAAGTATATAAGTATTCTCAAATATGGTTCCAATTTATAATTTGCAATGTTAAATCCCCAATCCCTGGATGACTTGGGAGGTCAAGGATTGGGTTGGATTCTCTTCCTTTGCTAGTAGGTGAAGAAAGTCCTGTTTGTAGAACCGTTTAGTACTGCACCCTTAGAGTTTGGAGTTTGGAGTTGGCTTCTTACAAGTTCTTCTTGTGGTCAGTGGATGCTTGTTTATAAGCAGACATTGTGTTGGTTCACAAACAAGAGAAGAAATTACAAGCAGATTGTTCAGAAGAGTGACCCAGCTCCCTTAAGGTGTTTGCAGTTTGCACACTAGTTGTGGGGAATGAATATGTGAGCCAAGGTCATTTCCAGTTTATTGCTATTATCCCTTGTAGTCACCCTGGTGGACAAAACATCCGATGGTTTGTAAATATATGAAATGAAGTGAAGACACATGAGTTTCATTGGTTATTCTTGGCCCAGCAATTCGCTTGCACTTGTCGGGTTCCAATCATTCCGACAATCCATTTCAACCTGAACAAATAAAAGGAGCCAAATCTGAAAAAAAGAAAGAAAAAAAAGTGGCGGGAGGAACTTGGGAACCAAACAAATGCCCTTCTTTTTTTTTGGGTAAATTGCAAAGCATTTAATGAAATGAAAATATTTGTGTTGAGTTGGGGAAGTTTATGTATTTTGCAATTTTTGGCGGTGGAAATATTTTCAAAAACTTTTTGAACTTAGAAAATGAAATGGAAATTATCAAATGCATGATATCCAGTTCTTTTTTTTATCTATATTTCTGTGGAACTAAAAGGTGGTATGTGATAGTGTGACTTCTGATATCTGTTCAATTAATCATTTTTGTACGAAATATTATAATATATAACTTCCTTCTATGCTTTTTTTTCACAGCTTTGTATGACTTTTCAGGGAAATTTTTCCCTCTTTTCCAATTTTTTTTCCAGAAACATTTCCCACTTTTTGCAAAAGCAAAAACTGAAAATTTAAATTTCAGCTCCTCCCCTTTAAGGAAAAAAAAGTCCAAATATTTATACTTCACATTATTTGAATTTGCATACCCAAACTCGGCACTCAAGTCATGTTTTACTACCAACTAACTTAAGTAGAGGATTGATTTGAAACTCATTGTCAAGGTTCCCAAAACCATTTATAGTAATAAAACACAATAATAGTTCACAATTTAATTAGGTACATTATTTTGGGGCAATTTCACTGTTCAATCAAATTTATATATATTTTAAATTGGGGAAGAAGATCAATCTCCTCTTTATAGATTTTCCTGTTCATAAAATAAAACGCCACCAGAATATATTCCTATAGAAGCTAGGACTAGCTAGCTCTAAAAAAAGGCTGAAAACGTTTTAAAATACACGTAGAAAAAGCATTTCACCTTGGAGGGAGGGAGGGACGTAGCATTATTTTATTTCATTGTGACATGCAAAAATTTGATGCTGGTATTAAGGGGGACAGGAGTAGGTAGGCCCAGAACGGCTAGGTACCTTAGGATAGGAACCTAGAACTAGGAGTTTGTGTGGGGCCTATTCTAGCCGGGCTTATATAGACTAGGAACCTATTCTAAGCTGCAACGGTCCTCTGGGCCTAGGATGTCAACCCCCTATGAAGGATGTGGCTGACCAAAAATATATCTCTTTTTTTTCCCTCTCCCAACTTCCCATTATGTGTGGGGGTTTTTTCTGATAATTAAAAAACCAAGAAAACTATAGTTCTGTATTAATTTCTTCTGTTTTCAACATGCCAAATTTCTTAAAAAGTGGTAGGTCTAAATTGTGATACTAATGATACTATTTTGACTCAATTTTAAGACCTCTCATGTACTTACTTACATGTTCTTAGCATGGCCCTGCCATTGAGCACACATTGTATATTTTTACAAAATATATACATTTGTGTGAAATCCAATTTTCTGAATTTTTCATTTTTATTTGAAATTTTCATTAAAATAATTACTTAAAATTCAATCATTCCTGCAGCATAGGTCTGCATATTATGAAAGCACATAATATTATGGCTTTTCAACATTAGCTTCACACCCCCAATTCTCTAAATTTTGAACTTTTTTTATTCATATTGAATTTTTAATCATGAAAATACTCAAATTCAATAGCTCATACATTGCAATGTGTAAACATTATGAAATCACCTTCATGCATTCATAGGTAGTCATTGTGGGCTTTCAACAATATCAAAACACCACCATGAGCCATGCGGTTTGAAAGATTTAAACGTTATAAAATAATCAAACAAAACAAACAAACTACCTTTGTTAATAGTAAGACTAGTGTGGCATGTGCAATTGAGCACAAACTATAATCTTGAATGAAATTTGGAAGGGAAAATGATACACCTTATTTCACCCTAAGTTTGAAAATTTGAAAAAAACAGATTTTAATAAATTTCCAATAAAAAAATACTCAAAATCTAGTATCTCTTGCAAATTAAGTCTAGTAATAATTATAAAATCACCTCCATGAAACCCTACACATCGAGGACTTTTCAAAAATATCAAGAGTGCATCCAAGTTTCTTTTTTTTGCTATAAATATTTCACTTAATTTAAATGAAAAAAATCAACATTCAAAATCTCTTGCATTACAAAACCATTCGATGCATCCCTACTCATCAACAACTTTCCAAGGATACCAAAAGGATGGTGGGGGAGCATTGTGCTTTTGAAGGCCTTCATGTGACAAATCAAAACAAACAACCTTCCTTCCTTAATAGATGGATGTTAGGGGTATATCTTTAGTTAGTTAAAAACATCAAAAATATTTGTAACATGAATTTAACATTGAAGGTATTGTTTGGGCAAGGGGGTAGGGCTATGGTTGATTGTTAAGTCATCTATTTGTTTATTTTGCATTGCACACTCTATTTTTATTTTCATTGTAACACTGCATTTTCGTCTTGGTTTGATTTAACTTTCGACATTTTGTTTTCTCATATGTTGTGAGTGTGGACATGAGTTAAACACATATGGCACACATCTAACACGTTGTCCATTTGAAGGTCATTAGATAGCCACACATGACACAATCAAAGACATTATGTATGCCTTCTTGAAAGAAAATGGACATGTTATATGAAAAAAGTGATGGTACACCTTTATGTCAAAAGTTTCATTATGAACTGATCTCTACATGACTCGCAAGGACCAAATTTTCATTGCAAATGTGATGAGTAATAATCCAACACAGAAGACAATGGGTACAAGTGTCATTAATCGACCAGTAGGTGCAACTGCAAAATTTAGCACTATTGTTAATATATGCAAGTATAGAGGGCTTCATGAGAGACACCACTTTATTCCAATGGCCATGAAGGTGCACAATGCACCTAGGGGTGATATGGATTGATTCATCAAGGAGTATGCTTGTCTTTTTCATGATAGATAATCGGGAGATAATTTGTCTTTATCTTTTTACATTCAATTTTTCAAGCAACATGTTAATATTGCTCTTCATTGTGCCTTAGCCTTTACTCTAGAGAGGAAGATTGTGTTGGCAAGAAATGCTTGTTTCATACCTTCTATTACTATTAAATCTCATGATTTGCATGCATGCGACAATAAAAAGGTGTGGGTGAAATAATTTCCTCCCACATGAGGGACTAGTTCTCTCCTTTCTTTGGTTCTTGTGGGCTGGCATCTTTTGGCGGTTCTTTGGCCTTCCCTTTTGTCTTCCAAGTGATGGTTCTAGCCATCAGGTTTTTATTTGATTTTTTACCCCTTTTTGTTCTCTTTCATTTTTGAATAGTTAGTGTTAGTTATAAGGTGTGATGTTTGTGAATAGCTGGGCCTGATTTCAATCATATTAGAAATGAACTTCATATCTATTAACATATTTGTTCCAACAATTTCAGATAGCAATCTATCAATCCTGCAATTTTCCAAGAATCCTTGTACAAATATGTTTTTAAATTCATAGTATTTTGAACCATGTAGAACCTTGGTTTAGCTTAAGATATTAAGATATCATCCAGGCATGAATGAAGACAGGAAATGCTTCCACCTTAAGAAATTATTAATTACTTGGAGTTCCACCACAGCAATATTTACTTGATTATCACACAGACATTGACTACCCACTTCACATACAACTACCGTATGGGCATTGAACCCTCCCCACTAACCCAACAATTTTTCTGAAAAGATTTTAGGGGAGACTGTTATTGAGGCCTAGGTTTCACTAATTTGTGTACTCCTAGGGGATGACCTTAATTGATGGGAATTCTTTTTAGAATAAGGGAAAATACCAGAGCTAATGCTTGACCACTTTCTCAAATTCTTTATCTAGACGAGTGACAATTTGCAGTCTTTATTTCTGTTGGCGATATTTTGGCTGAAATCCAAATTAATTGTTAAATTTAGAAAATGATGTGATTTTGGAGGATTTCAACTGTCAGAAGTGAGATTATTTTTTCCAGGTTTTTATATCTCATTTTCAGTGATTAGCCAAAAAACACAGAACAATGATCAAAGATTTATACTTTATATCCGGTTTATTGCCAGATTTGGCTAAATCTTCCTAGGGATGGGATGATCGTCACTGTTTGTAAATCTTCCTATGGATGATTGCCACTTTGGCTGGAAAAGAAAATTCCTACCAAAAAAAACTGGTGAGAAGGGCCCCAAAGAGAAAAAGAAAAAAGGTGAAAAATAATTGAAATGACTAAGCCGTGGAAGAGGATTGATTACCTTTCAATTTTTTTCAAATAAGGTACGTCAATGATGGTTGGAAATTCCCACATCCTGCCAACAGCTGAATTAATTCACACAACCACCTGCAACTTGGGAGTACATTACCCACCTTTACTAAAATATGGTAATCCCTCATTATTATAGGTAGTGTGGAATTTGAGATTGCAAAACATCACTTCCATCATATTTCCCCATTTTAACTTGACTTGCTGAGAGGGGGTTGCCCAACCAAACCAAACCAAACCATGTTGAACGCGATCAGTAGCTATCATGTTAAGTGTGTGGTGTAAAACATTATCCATATTAGCCCTCAAACCTAGTTGTTATCATGGTGTAACCTTGGCCAGCCAAAGTGGTCCAAACTCCAAACCAGTATTGGGTGGGTGTCAACTTTTGAACATACCAACTGGTATTGGTATAGGGTCTTTTTTTTAAAAAATTGCATACCCACCTGGTACTGGTATTGGATCTGGCCAGCCGAGTGCTGCAAAGTGCAAACCAGTATCGGGCAGGTATCGACTTTTGAACATTCCAGCTGGTACTGGTATTGGATCTTTTTTTAAAATTCATACCAGCTTGGTACAGGTACTGAATCCCCAAGGAGTAGTGGCAAACTTCTGACTCCTTAGGAGGAGATTGAGGAAAAAAATTGAGCAACCATGTTGTAAGTATTGCTCTCCTTGAAGATAGTTAAAAAGTGTCCAACAACAAGCCTTTGAAAAGAGTGAAAAAGAGTAGTTTTTCATTAGAAAGATTGAAGAGACAAAACCACTCAATACCTACTGATATATAGTCGGCAGACTTTGCATCATTTCTTCATATTGAAGTAGTGTTTGTATTTTTAAGGATGTACTGGCTTGAAATTTGGTATTCAAGACCCACCATAGGAGGATGTTGTTTCAGGTGCAGATTTGCCCACTACTTTTTGTGACCTACTTCTTCCTTCTTGCTCCATGTTTTCTGGGATGTGAAGATGGTGGGTTGGGGCTGACAAAATCCCACAACACTCCTGTCCTGTTCTTCATGTTGTTGTCTCGGTCTCCTTGTCTTCTTCTTCCTGCATGCTCGGTGTGCATGGTGTGTGTGTGTGTGTGTGTGTACATAAGTTAACTCGGAGCTCAAAGAAAATCAGATGGGTGGCGAACAATCAAACCCACAATAACACCACTATCATCACAGTATATGCTTCCCTCCACCATTTTATTGGATACAAATGGGACCAACCAAGGATATGCAAAGGAGACGAGACAACCACAAACCACCCCCTGCCCTGCTCCCAATACTTGGTGAGAAACCAGAGAAGCTGTTTTTTTAAGCGGGGGGACTGGAAGAGGGTTTTTGGACTCTGGAGAGAGAGAGGGATATGCAGAGTGGGAAGGGAGAATTTTACTGGTCATAAGCACCTAATGTATGTTGGGGTGATCATAATGATAATAATGGTGTGTGTTCTTTTGGCAGCAATAAATTTTTAAAAGGTTGTTTGAAAATGAAAACAGGAAAGATAGGTACATAATGCAGGCAGGTGTGGGGGAAGGGTGGGGAAGAGAGAAGATACTTGAAGAATCCAGCCGTTCAATAATTTAGTTACCCATCAGCAGCTTTTTTCTGTAACCTACACCACTATTCATAGTGGTCCATTCAGATCCACCTAATGGGTGGTGTCTAATTTGGCGAATCTTTTTGGCAAAAGACAAGGGCAGCACAATTTCACTCCCAATTATTCCAAAGGGGCACAGTAGTAATCTGGTAGTGGGCTAATTATTTTTCCCTTGGAAGGAACCCAACAAAACATACATGTGAGCTGAGCCATGTACATAGTCTAAAATACTTACACAAGGTTTGTGAACAAGTTACATAAAAACAGTTTCACAAAATAGATGGGATGTGTGCATTATTTTTCTTAACAAAGTACATGTTTGGAGTATGCTTTTTTTCCTTTTCCTTGTATATTGAACTTACTTACTTACTTACTTACAATTTAGCGTCATTAAGTGGGCCAAATTCAACTCAATTCTTACTCATATGCAAGACTCCTTGAGGAACTCATAACACAAATAGAATTGTTGATGAAGAAGTGTAAAGATGTAAATGAACCTCCTCAAGCAATGTTGCACAGAACTGTCCCCAAACCCTAAAGATGGTGGCGATACAAATGTTTAATATATATGTGTATAATATGTATCCATATATCAGGCTACATATGATACCGCTTACATTTACCCATCAAGATTCCAGACGCTCTCCCCATTGCTTTTCAAATCCAAAACAAGGCAAAAGTGATGAAATGCAAGTGTGTGTGTGTGTGTGTGTGTGTGTGGAGTAGAAATTGAAAGGCAATGCTGCGGCTTGCTCCAAGAAATTCACCTTATTGGTTCTCATGTATATGCTTGGCTTTTTATGCTAGCACCATATCCGGGGTGTAGCAGGTGCTGCCTTGGCAACCCAACTTTTCAGTCTTATCAAATGGCCTTCTATTAAAGCTGCAACAAGAAATTTGTCCTCATCACATATGGTTGTGAACAGTGGGTACATATATAAGGGGTGGGGTGTGGAGAAGCAATTTTGGAAGGCAATGTTTGCAGCTTGCTTCAAGAAAATAAATCCTAGAGGTTTTCATCAGCCTTTGGTTTCCATGTGTGAAATTTTGTACTGTTGCAAACTTAGGAATTCTTTTGTCATAAATTCAATGATTTTTTGAATGGGTTTAATTTTTAGGTTACATTTGGCTAAAGCAGCTTACAGATGATCCCACCTTTGCTAGATTACAAATTTATAATAAATCAATAATTCAAAAAAAGACTTCTTCTCATGTACATTCAGTTTACTACTGGTTGATTTTACTGAAAAATATTTGGGGTGCATAAAAATCAATATTCTATCCAATGACATTGATTTTAAACACTACTTCTTCAATATAGAAGATGCCATCCAAACTTTTGACCAAACTTTGGGGGTCTTCTTTTCATATGGCCTACTACTAATAAAGCTGCAACAAAGAAAAGTTTGTGTACTTGAGTCTCATCACACAAGCAGGTCATGAAAAGAAGGTATGTACAAAAGGGTGGTGGGCTGATTTAAAAAATCTTAAAGTTGATTTGGTGAAGGACATAGATTTAGGCAGTGTCAAGTAAGCAGCATGGCTTACATGATTTTGAGTGAAGAAGAAAAAGAATGAGAATGTCACTTACTTTGCTTCTTGACCTCCTCCGCCCATCCAAGTGGCAACCCCCATTCGTTGATTCATTCAGCAATTGAAAGTGGAGAGAAAAAATTTGTTGGCATCTTGCCAATGGCCTTTTGCCCTCCTGAAACATTGGACTGTTCTAGAGCTAGGTTTCTACCCTTCTAGAACATAGGTTCTGAAGCCACAAAGAAAGAAAGGAGTTTAGTAAATGCAAAGATTGAAGCTCACATCAAGAGGCCAGGTTTTTGTCATTACAAAGGGCTAACACCTCAGCACAAATTCCGAATCCTTGAATTCCTGAGAAAGGGGCCCCCATGTGTCTAAATAGGTACTAAAATTCATCATCTCATCTCATGTGTGTTCTGGGTCCCCCCTCCATCTCCCCCGTCCCCAATGCTGCCCATTACTGTGGGCTTTTAGAAACAATAAGTATCACACAATTTTGAATTATCCTTTTTTCTAGAAACAAGGAGGCCAAGAATTTTTGACAAATAGTTTTCATAATAATTGGCCTGGAAAATTCTGCCAGGTTGAACAGACAGTGAATAAAATGGTAAGGTATATAGCAAACTCATTATTATAATTACTATTATTATCAAACATAATTTTGTCAATAATTTGTCTGGAAAAAGTTGTGTCAGGCTGAACAGAAAGTGAATTCAAAGGGTATGGTATATAGCAAGCTCTAATTATTATTATTTTTGCCGGTGCACCCAATGTACCCAACCCTCCAGGTTGAAATACAGGTTAAGTACACTCATTGATTCTTCCGTTCTTTCTTTCTTTCTTTTCTGTATCACCTCACCTCACCTCACCCCTCTGATGAGAAAAGCCACATTAGGCAATCAAGCACCATAGGTGATGATTTTAATTTTTTTTGTCCCCACCAACTGTCAGAAAGAAGGATTTGAAATACTTGACTTCCAAGGAAACGACAACTATATGACAAATTGGAGAAAGGAGGGCCGACTCCTACATACTTACTACTGTACCCATATTCTTAACCTGGTTGCAGTTGCTTTCTACAATCATGTAAACCCCCCCTGTTAGATAACTTTCTCTTTGTCAACAGCTCCTTTTCCTCCTGCAAATGAAGCAGACAGATGAGTCACTCCCTCCCCAAGTCCGTCCACCTCTGCTGCCAATGTTTAATAATTTCTGGGATGAGGATCATTGGTTTCCATGATCCAGAAAAGACAGCTGGGAATGCCAGATGACAATCCCACTTACCTCCGCCTCCGCCCTTTTTCTCTCTGCTGCTTCCAGTGCCCGTTTGTACATTATTTTTCTTGGATTAAAATGAAGAATACTATGGCGTTTCCCGTAAATACCTGGGAGACAGAAATTAATGTAAAAATGTAGGCACGTCTAATCTTCTTTAATTTCTGAGAGAAGGCAAATGCCTTAGCCAGGATTCTGAAATAAGAGCCTCTTCACTAAGTCTTGGGTAAACCAGCATCCACTTTGGCACCATGGTGAAAATCCCAAAATCCACTTAAATTATGTTGAAATATTACAAATATCCCATGCATCCGCTAAATCAAGGTCTCTGAGTTCAACATAACAATTTTTGGATTTAATATAGCTACTAATAGGCCTCACTCAAAAAAGTGAAGGTACTAACTTGAGCGCTGGTTCACCCTGGCCATTGCTGTAAGACTACAGTCCCTTGTCAAGGGTTGTCAAGGGTGGGGTTTATGTCCATTGCTTCAATGTAAATCTAAGGTATTGCAGGGCAGTTGAGAGGGGTTGAGTAATGAGGGAAGGAGAACAAGGGTAAAGTTTTGACAGGCTCCAACGGTCATTCATTTGGAGGGTGTAGATTTCATAATTTACCTCCATGATAAAGAGTATATAGTATATAACTTCATTTCAAGGAAGGTTCTTATGCTTTGTAAACTTCCCGCCATCTACAAGGTGGGTTCATGAAAGTCATACAGGTTTACCTCACCACTTGATTCTAGGTTTGTCTTGTTTGATCTCATGTATTGGCCTCTTTCTTTACAACAAGAGGTAGATCCCTCAGACAAGGGCGTTAACAGAATCAGGTTGCATCAGGTCCGCACTCAACTATTGCCTTGTGCAGGCCCTTATTCTAGTAATGCCCTCATCCTAGGGCCTTACCCTACACTTTGCCACCAAAAAACAAAGACTGGGTGTTCTCATGAACAATCAACGGGGCCGTTTTTCTAGTTATGCCATGATGCAGTTACAGGAGCATGCAGACAGACACATCAACAGGTGCTGGTGAGTAGTGATTTTTCCTTTGACAAATTTTGTTGTTTCTTTGACAAAAGAATTGGGAAAGTTTTGGATATATGTGTTTTTCTAGTGCAAAATTGATTCGTTTTGCTATTTTTCAGGGAAAAAAATTCCACTTTTGTATGTCACTCATTTTAAAAAGATAACCCTGTTGGTTAGTACATTGGAATCCCACAATTTTAGTTAGTGTGGATTAGTACTCATGAATCATTTCATAATTTGTCCAAGTTGTTTGTTGGAGTGTCTCATGGAGACTGGAAGGGCTGATAGCTGGGTTAAACTTCACTTAGTTCGTGCTTGTCACAAAACTATGACTAGGGTTTGGTATGTAGTAAAACATACTGCTACAATATTTCATCACATCGTTCGTCATAAATGAAGGCGGTCAATTCCAGTGTTGTGTGGGTATCAGAAATGGCAACCAACACCCTTGATAACTAAGGAAGTGCTTTGATTCTATAACTGCTGTGCTAACAACTCAGAGAACTGTTTGTGATATATAACCATTCTAATAATAGTAATAATAATAATAACAATAATCATAAATAGTAACTACTGCTCAGAAACCTGCAATTATTTCCCAGTTCTTTCATGAGAATCATAGGTTCTCTATATTCCAAATAACCAGAACCATTCTGAATTGACTTGTTTTTAAAAACCAGAGTAGGCAGTTCGTTGATTTTAAACTTTCAGATAATCGGAACTGGGAATCAAAGCCACAACATCAAATACCCATACAACATTGGCCGGTTCTGAAAGTTTTGACATCCCAATGTTGTCAATAGCAGTACAAGGGCAAACACTAAACAGTGGCATTGAGTTTAATGTACAATAGGACTCGACATAATTATAATATGATACAGTACAATGCCTAATAGGAAAAAAATCAGATTTGATAATTAATTACAGCTGCATAATGATTAATGCTTGAAAAAAAATCTTATGTTATTTTTAAGAAAGAAATTAATGCAGTCGTTAGAATCTCCTTGCAATCCAAAGGTTCTGGGTTTGAACCTTTTTCTGAATTCTCTTTTTCATTCACAAACAAACTAGATGAAAAACAATTGTCCAAGTTAGTTTGAATTTCTTCAAAGAGAACCATGTTCTTTGGGGAGCAAGGGCATAAGTTGCCGTAGGGAGAAATAGGCATAAGTTGCCTTAGGAAGGAATAGGTTTAAGTTGCTCCCCGAGGGACAACCATGTTTCTAAGGGAGCAAGGGCATAAGTTGCCCTAGGAAGAAATAGGCATAAGTTGCCTTAGGAAGAAATAGGTTTAAGTTGCTCCCCGAGGGACAACCATGTTTCTAAGGGAGCAAGGGCATAAGTTGCCGTAGGGAGAAATAGGCATAAGTTGCCTTAGGAAGAAATAGGTTTAAGTTGCTCCCCGAGGGACAACCATGTTTCTAAGGGAGCAAGGGCTTAAGTTGCCCTAGCAAACAAACATATTTTCAAAGGAGAAAGGGGCTTAAGTTGCTCTTCAGGGGTAACCATGTGCCTAACAAAGGATTAACTTTTTTAGGGCACAAGAAAAGTTCCCCATGGAGGAAATGAAGTTCCCCCAAAAAAACTAACTTTCACAAGGAGAAGGAGATGTCCCCTAGGGAAAAGGGCAATTTCCCCGGGGAATAATGAACTTTCCCTAGGGAAAGACCCGAGTTTTCCAAAAAAATAAATGTTTATAATCTATTATAGCAATAGATGTTTGCAAACATGTTTAATAATGTTTTATTTAACACTGCAGTTTCACATCTTTTTAACCTTCCTCAAGGGCATTTGGTTTCCAAGCTTCAATTTAGGGTTGAAAACTTCACCATTTTTGTTAGATTCAACATTGAAAGTTTTTAGAATGCCAACTAATCTATTGACAATGGGGGGACATTGCCCATGGCAATAAGCACCATTAAATGCTAGCTTTTGATAAGGAAAGATTAGACATCACATCAAATTCAAAACAACAATGGCTTTGATTACAACTTCTTCAAGCTTCAATTTCCTTTCACCATCATCCTCCATTTTTATTTTCCTTTTATTACCACTTTAGTTTGCCAACTTTTGTATATAATTGTCAACTTTTAACCTTTATTGTTTTTGTGTGAAGTTTTTGAATTCTATTGTACACAACATCACAAAGTTGTGATTTGGTGATTCAATGTTTAAGAAAACATATGAATGAGATTTGTTAAGTCTATGTCCACAACAAGCATTGTCAAGGGAATTGTGTTGGATCCTTGATGGCTCACAATGTTGTTGCTAATGTATATACCTAGGTATGTGAAACTTGCAAATGACATTTTGTTTGCAACATTTTGTCTTCCTCCTATGTGTGCAATATGATGTCACCTTGCTTGTGTTTGAATGAAGTGCACAAGTCCATGTTTTTTGTGGATCTAGGAACTTTATTGTTTGTTTTGAATGGGAAGTGCACTATCAAAACCTCGTGGTGCTAATGAACACTTTCCACCTAGATATCGTAATTTTGTACATGTATGCACAAAATTAACATTAAATACATGTATTTTCAACATGAAATGAACTTTGGAACAAACCAATTCAATGGCAAAAAAAGTTCATAAAGAATAACATACAATTGACATGGTGTGAAATAGTTGAAATGTGTTTTCATCAATATTTTACCTAACTAAATTTGAATCCTTAATAATCATAATATTAAAAATTGAACCATTTTCACACACACACACACACACACACACACATGTTTATGTAGTTAAATGTTAGAAGCACATCCACATTTTATTAACGTTGGAACATGTGCTAAATGGTTGTATTGCAAATAATTTGACAAAATCATAGTGACAAATGTGTTTAGGGTTTAGTGTTTAGTGTTTTCTAAGTCTTATTGGGTTCAATC
>Ga0209611_10009044_pt1 | contig 15257 bp, 6 predicted proteins | sample S1TSphgellanicum_3_FD_187693 | JGI IMG/M metagenome (GOLD analysis project Ga0209611, IMG submission 187693) | Host-associated microbial communities from peat moss isolated from Minnesota, USA - S1T2_Fc - Sphagnum magellanicum MG (SPAdes) (version 2) | ecosystem: Host-associated > Plants > Peat... | reverse complement strand
CATTTATGAAGTTGAATCATAAACTCCTCACAAATGTACCATGTTGAGCTCTTGCAGGCTAGGACCTAGGTTATTTAGTAAGATGACTAAATATTATAGAGTTCAGTCATAATTGCAAAGTCAACAACATATTTACATGGCAAATATTATAATTATACTAGTGTATATTTTAAATAATACTCTACTAAATAAATAGCCTTTTCAATACTTAGCAATTTTTTCAATAACTTGTCAATTAGTATAGGAGTCGAGTTATTACATTGCCTTACTACTAGGTAGTATATACCTAATCTAAGCTAGTGCACCTACTGCTAATTATAGGCCACACTAGCTAACATACAATATTATACACTATAATACTAAAACTAATAACAATATTACATTTTTACATCTCAATAGATAATATAATAAATAATATTACTACCTAGTTGTTGGATTGTTAATACAGTAACCATCTGCCTCAATTGTTTTGCACATATTTATGACAACACATTCCATATTGAACCTTATTGTATACGATAATTGAAAAGGAGTACTTATTTTGTTTTAATTATTTAGTATTTTGAATTGGGCCTATATTGCATATTTTTGTATTGGATTATTGTATGCAAAATTTTCATTGGGATTTCATCTTGACCAATGAATTGTTGGGTTGATCTGTTGAGCCCTAAACATCTATATGGCATTTAAAAACTCATGACAAATAGATCTTACATTTATTCTGGCAAGTCATGAACTATTCCAGTATATTATGTTGGAATGTCAACTAGGGGAAGGTAAATGCCAATTGGCCAAATGCAAGGGGATATTGATGCCCATAAGCTATAATTTTAAGTTGAAGACCTTGAGGCCAATCAATAGAGCTCAACAAGTTACAAATGCCCATGTATGTGTTACAATGGTGCAAAAACACATATTTCTAGCACAATTAACAAACATTTGAGATAACATGGACATGATCCATATTTTCAATCACCAATGGTGGTATAGGATTCTTGAAATTTTCATTAATAAATAGAACTTATTTGTCATGCCATAACCACTTTGCCGAAATTGGTTTATTTTATACCTAGAACATATCTAAGTTATAGAAGATTTATTTTGTTCCCAGAGTTCATATCTTCTTGTGATAGAAGGTTTTTTTTGTACCTTAGAGTTCATATTTAAGTTATAGAGAGGGTTTCCTTTGTATCTTATGGTGTATTTCAGTTATAAACAAAATCTACTCCAAATTTGTAATTTGTAGTTCCAAAATTAGCCTTGTGATTGGAATAAATTGAATGTTGAACGTATTGGCCATTTCATAATTAATTACTATGCTGAAATTCTTTTCTTTTGTCCTTAAAACATATCTAAGTGACAAATAGTTCTAATCCAAATTTGAAAACCATAAGCTTATAAGGTGGCCTTGTGGTTGGAACATTATGTCAAAACATGGTAACTATGACTACATAAGTGATTGGTGTTGTTGTCTTAAATCACATGTACGATTGACCATGACTACTAGTCCATACACTCACATTCTATTTATCACTACTCACAAAGATGACATAGTTGTAAATGTCATTTGTGACTATGTCCTCCATGACTATAGTCATATTTATCATAATCATGGAAAACATTTCCAACAACCAAGATTTAATTTTAAAATATAGTTATATACTTTTTATTAATGTCTTATTACCACATGATAGCCTAAGATGAATTCAAGATTTTATTAACCATTTATGAGTTGACATGTGGTAATTTAAAATCAAAAAATGATTTTTCCCCCATTCAATTGAATGATGCCACATGGCAAACACCTTTTAGTCAAATAAGGTAGCTACTTGGGACTTAGCCTAGGTGGCTAAGCGACTTAACCTACACACCAAGCCTAGGGGGCTTTGGCTAGGGGACATAGCCTAGGCTAAAAAGGACCTAGGGGTTAGGCTAACCACTTATTCCTAGGAGGCTAAGTACTATATAAGATGAAAATAAGAGGATTTGAACCCCTCACCTTCACTTTGAGGGTTCAAGTACTTAACCATTGCACCATGACATTTTATTTGTAACAAGCATAGTTTTCACAAAGATATAAAAAAAAATTATTCACCTTTGGTTAACCTAGGTTGACCTAGGCCACCCAACAATCTAGCTTAGGTTTCCATAGGCAATTTTAAGTGAACTTAAGTCCCTATAAGTTAAATCTAAATAACCTAGTTTAACTTAAAGATATTTAAGTTAATTTTGACCTAAGGTTATTACGCTGACCTAGGTTTAACCTAGGTTAAATTTGGCTAAAGTAAGTTATTTAGGCCAAAATTGGTTAAACTTGGCTAATTTTGACTAGAGTAGGTTATTCAGGTTTAAATTGGTTAACCTAGGCTAAATTTGGCTAAACTTGACTTAAGTATGTTATTTAGATTAAACATAACAAATTTTTGCTAAACTTGAATAAATTTGGTTAAAGTAAGTTATTTGGGTTAAACTATGCTAAAATTGGTTAAAATTGGCCAAATTTGATTAAAGTCTGTTATTCAGGTGAAACTTGGCTAAACTTCACTAAACTTAATTTTTTAGGTTAAACTTGATTAAACTTTGTCAAAGTAGGTTATTAGGTTAAACTTGGTTAAATTTGATTAAATTTGACTGCTTAAGTTAAACTTGGTTAAATTAAGCTAAAATAGGAACCTTATTTTTTCAAAACTTGGTTAAAATTGGCTTAGTGTGGCAAAAGTAGACTATTTTGTTTTAAATGTATTATATTTGGCTAAAATTGGCTAACTTAATAGGTTACTTAAGCTAAATTAGGGTTAATTTATCTAAACTTGGCAAAATCTAGCAAAATTAAGCTATTTAATCCAAAATACACAATAGTAGGTTATAAAAGGTTAAATTAAGCTAAACTAAATTATTTAGGCTAAATGGTTTAATTTTCACAAAACTTTGCAAATTTTGATTCCTTCATCTAAATTAAATTACTTAGGCTAAACTTGGTTACATTTAAAATATTTGAGCTAAACTAGGCTAATTTAATATACTTAGGTTAAATTTGGTTGGACTAAGTTAGTGAAACAAAATTATGGTAAATAAAATAAATTTAGTGAAACTATTTTATTTAGGTTAAATTCAAGTAAATTAGGTTAAATTTGGCTAAATTTGTTAAATTATGTTAAATTAAGTTTAAAATAATCTAATTAGATTAAACGGGGCTAGTTGAACTAAATTAAGTTACTTAAGTTAAACTAGGTTAAATTAGGCTAAACAAAACTAAACAAGGCAAAATTAAACTACTTAGGTTACTTAAGTTAAACTAGGTTAAATTAGGCTAAACAAAACTAAACAAGGCAAAATTAAACTACTTAGGTTAATTAAGTTAAATTAGGTTTAACCTAGGCTACATGTAGGTTAAACCTATAAATTTAAAATGGCCTTACCCTAAAGATTAAATCTAAGCTAAACCTAAAGGCTAAATATCTAAAACTAAAACTAAATTAAACTAAACCTAAATGCTAAATGTAGAAGTTGAAACTAAAGGTTAATGTAAAATTTATTATTATTAATTAGGTTTAGTTATTGTTAATTAAATTTGTAATTATTATGTTTAATTAATTTACATTTAATTTTAAAAATTCCATTATTAGAAATATTTGTCAAATTAAACATACATAAAGAAAAAAATTTAAAAAGGCATGAATGCTTGAGAATTAAGCGGTTGCACGATTCTTGTGATTTAACATTGGTGGTCCAAAAAAAAACTAGTCATATGATTCAAACAACCTTAAACATGAGGAATTAAAAAATAAAGAAATCGCTTGATTTTGGCAACTTCAAGCCTTAAGTTGGAAAAATTAGGTGATTGTTCGATTTCAATGATCTAAAACCTGAAATTAAAAAATTGAATAGCCATCCAATTTTAGTGACCATGAACGTAATGTTGGATAATTGGGTGGATGCTAAATTTTGGTGACATTGAACATGAAGCTAAAGAATGTGAGGCTAGAGAATTAGGTGGTCGTTTAATTTTGGGTACTTTGAACCTAAAGCCAAAGAATCAAATGACCACCTAATTTTGGCAACCTGAAGCTTGAAGTTGGAAAATCAAGTGGTCAATTAATTTTCATTATTTCACACATTGTTTAAAATTCCTGAAAATACCCACATCACAAATTTAACATTTCATGACTTAATAATGGAAATTGTGCAAAATTTGTTCATTCATAATTTGCACATTTCATTTTTGATATCATGCATTGAAAACACATTTGACACATGAATTTTTAGGAAGATGCGAAATTTGTGTGACATTCATTCATTCATAAGTTCATACATTATCTATTAATAAATTTATCTGTGTGTCAAACTTGTTTTTAATGCACGATATTTGTGTGTAAAATGTACAAACCTATGAATGAATGAACTCCACATAATTTTCATTATTAATTCGTTACATGCTAAATTTGGGATTGACAAGTTATTAAACATGAAATAATTAATTCATAATATTATGAGGTGAATTCCCAAAAATAAGTAATTGTCTGATTATAACACCATACTAGGTGTGAGGTTTTGAAAATCATGTGGTTGTTCAATTTTCATGTATTAGGTTAATAATTGTCAAAGTCAAAGGTTTCACTAAAAGGAATTTTGTCCTCTACAACCAAGAAATCAGTGACTAGATGTCCTAAATGACTACATAATTGATTATAGTCATAGGATTTTATTTCAAATCCTATGTGAAAAACTTATAATCAAATATTAATGATGCATTTGATTAATAAATAATGAAATGGTAACAAAAAGGATGATATCATTTTTTTATTACAAGTTTTCATTCATATGGCATCCATGATTGATGACAAAGTGATATGGATATCCAAAATATCATTTGAAACTATGACTAAGATAAAGTCATTTAAAATATGATTAAAGAATAATAATGCAGATGGCATGGACAAAATGATGTGTCATTACATCGACAATGTGATCATACAATTATTTTACATGTGTAAAAAGAAAAAATAATAATTTCAGAAAATTAGTTAATATTTTAATATGTATTATTATTATCACTATTATTATTTAAATTAAATTAAAATATGATTAATATAAAAGTAATTAATATATATAAATATAGTTGATTTATGATCCATTTATAAATATTTTATGTGGATATATTATATGGATTCATACATCTAAATTAAAAATTATTAATAAAACTATGATATATTGGAAGCAAAATTGTATAACATAAAATTTTAAATCAAATGAAGATTTTAGATATGAAAGATATATTTTATTTATTCATGTATTAGACATAAGGTTTTTTAATTTACAAATCATGTGGGAATTAAAATTTTCCAAAGAATGGACATTGAATTGTTATTCAATAACAAAATTCAAATAATTTTTTTTGACCTTAATTAACATTTTTCAAAAAAAATTATGTAATTGTGTACATTATTGAAAGAAATTTATGAATAATTTTTCAATTTTTTCATTTGGACAAATTACCAATAAGATATGAATTATTAAATTTGAGGTTTTGTGTAATGTTTAAATGAAGTATGGTCTAAATAGAATAAAAATTAAATTATTTATACAACAAGTGAGGTGGCTTGGTGGTAAAGGAGTTGAACTCCATCCTTGGGGTCCAAAGATCAAACTTCACAAATGACATTAGTTGTATTTAACATTGGAATATTGATCGAATATTATCTACCTACCTAAATAACCTAAATTAGGTCGTGACACATGTCAACAATTTTTAGAATGGAACATAATGAGATTAAAAAAAATGAAATAGAATTATATCTTATTATTTATACTATATATAATATCTATAATAATAAATATTATAAAATTATGTTCCCCAAAATTTTTGGTCAAATTTTAATAATGAAAAAAAATTAAACAATGACTAAATTATTATTAATGACTTCACATATGTCCTTTATGACTAATGGACAATATTTGCCACATCATGTTTTAAATGATTATCGTTTTAAACAACTCGTTCGTAATGACTTTAGGGCTATTAGTTATTTTTATCTTGTATGATTGGAATATTAATCATAAATTCAATCAAATATTTGAAGATTTCTACTAGTGTTTATTCAATTCTTTCACCTTAGACTTTCAATCTTGAGGATTTGGTGCCCACCTAATTTAGACTCCTAGGGCTTGTTAACCTAGGAATTAGATTTGCATTAAATTGCATATATAGCTTAAATTTTGAACATAACATATATTGAAATCATTTTTAGAATATATTTGCACTTTGTAGTATATTGGTACATATATTTATTTTTTACAAATGTATTATTTAATCATTTAATATTAATAAAAAAATATAATTTTTTTTAACAATTGCATAATTTGGTAGTTGAATTACCTTATTTTGAATATAATTTATGAAACAATTTTTAATATTGGCTTGATGGAAATTGAAAATCACATAGATTTGAAAAAAATATTTGTGACAACATTTTTCGGCCACTATAGTCTGCTTTCACCATCTCTTAGTTTGCTATGAGTTGGTTGAGAAAACAATATCATCTCTATGTGGATGTGCAGAAAAAGGGTTTAACTTTGCAAAACACATTGTATGTGAGTCTTTGAAAAACCTAGTATAATTTAAAGTTGGAAAAACCAATGCTATTGCTAAGGAGCATGAAATGCAACTAAAAAGACATAATAAATACTCAAAGTCATGTAAATGACTTTACCATAGTTGGGACACAAATTCCATTCAATCAAAAGAGGAGTTTTATGCATCATTCACAATAAGATGGATCATTCAAAAATTCTTTTACAAATTGAAAGGCTCCAAACAAAAAGCAAAATGGTTGTTAGGATCAATCAATTATTGATTACTTTGACTAGATAGATTGCTCATGAGCATGGGGATGAAATGTTGGTCAACATTCCAATGAATTTTAGCCACATGACTAATTTCACCATTGGATTTCCTTAAGATTGTTTAGAATTTTAAAGAAAAAACTAGTTCACAAGTAATAAAAGTTATTTAATCATGAGCTACAAAATGAATTCTTTGAGTAATTAATGTGGAGTTCTCAATGTGTGAAGGCATTGAAGGTGCATGAGCAATTTGTTAATGCAAAACCATTATTTAAAAAGTAGTTCCAAATGGACAACTATGTGTCAAAAGACAATAAAAATTGACACTTGCTTGTTTTTGTGTCATTACTAACAACCAAGGAGGTGTTTGAATAATTGTGGTTGGGCTTCCTTGTTGTTGATCATATGCATGAAAACATTGATGGAATTTTTAACTAAATTTTGTTAAAACAATTGAAAGAACAAAATGACCATGTGTTGGTAGATTTGATGAAAGCTTTATGGTTTTGTTATTCATCCCCCAATTCATACAAGAAATTTTTGATTTCAAATCTTGGGTTCTAGGCTATTTGAAAATTGACTTGGATGACCCTAAGGTATTAATTAGACATATAGATATGCATTTGTTTTTTATGCAAATTTTTTTGGGTTGTGATGCAATACAAGGTGTTGCCAACTAATTTAATGTGGAGTTCCAAAGACATTGGCCTTGCAATTCAATTATGGAAATCTAATAATCAAGGTTTAATTAAGCTACCAAGTGGAGTTCCAATAACCAATAACCAAGTTGGGTTCCAACATGGCAAATTAGACCACTCATGTTCTTTGCAGCATAAATGAAAAGTGACCATCAAGTAGGCTTTGATATATTGTACTTAAACATATATTTTTGTTCAATGATTATTATGAACATTTTTTTCAACTTTGTTAAAATTTTAAATGAAAACTACATGTTTAAAACATGTTTAAGTATATATTCATTGAAATTCAAGCAAAACTCACAATGTATTTTAAATAGGTTGTAAATAGATGAAATATTACATTTTTAATTTTTTGAATTAATGGGGTCCTAAAATATACTTGTGATTTTTCATTTTTTTCACATTCTAATCAAAATATATTTAGCTTGTAATGTAAAACTAGGTTTGAAAAAAGTATTTGTTAATCAATTTCAAACATACATCTTACTTACTTTTATTATATAGAAGTTCTAAAAAGTTTATACTCAACTTACCATAAACTCAATGGAGGCATAGATGATTTCAAAATGAAACATAAAAAGTTTTCCAATCTATTTTCTTGTGGTTATGTAAAAAACTATCATATTTTAAATGGGATTTTAGGTGGATGTATTTTTTGGTCTAATTTACCATAATTGGACCCAACTACCAAATGGAGTTTCAAAACCTATTCCATTTTGTCCTATTTGGGGTAATGACACCTCAAAATCAATAGATTTTTTTTTTTCATTAACAGTAATATTTCAAAGTATTTGGAGTTTTGGAAACTAAACATTATGAGAAATGAGATGTATGCAAAGCCATAGGTTTTCATATTGAATATAAGGAGGGGTATTTTAGAATCACACTTGTCAAAACCACTTCCAAAGCAAAGTCCCATTTTGTTGGAAGGTTGTGAACCATTTAACAATTGGAAGGTTAATCATGTGCAATTTTTTTTCAATAAAAAAGATCCAATTATCCCTTCATATTGTGGGCCTAAGAACATGAAACCATCTTTGAATATGTAGTAGCTTACACTCCCTTTAGATATTTACATGAAAAAGATTTTATTCTTGTTCGCTGATCAAATTTTGAAATGTACCCAATATGGATGGGAAGAGTGCATAGTGATGTTGTCAAGGATGGGAATGACAAGCATAATAGAATGGTGCATGTTCAATGGTAGGTGCCTTTCAAAAAAGGAGCACACAATGATGTAGACTTCTACCAAAATTGTTGGCAAGGAAGGTGGAAATGTAACTTAGTAGACTTAATGCAATGGGTGGACGTTGATTCAATTTCATTTTCATTTCTTGTTAGGAAAAATACAACCATGAACAACACCATAACAATTAGTGATGTGCATGGTAGTTAGGCTAAAACAAACATTGATGTCATTAATGTAGTAACTACATATAAGTTTGATCATCATGACAATTAAAATGATTTGTTACTTGATTAATTTCTTAATCTTATGGATTCTAATGATTAAAACTTTCAATTTCAAGTTGTCCTGATGAATGTTTTGGTGATATCAATAGATTTTGGTGGCCATTTGATAGTAAATTTATTATAAATTTACCACAACATTGACTTCAATTCTCAAATTTTTAATATAATTAGAGTGTCAAAGTCTTTGAATTAAATTTTTTAAACAATATAATTTGAGTAACATTCAATAATGCAATTGTGTTTCAGACTTTAAGATTTGAAAATATATTACTAAGTAGTCTATTATTGAAAAATATATATTAATGATGATTGCTTGAAATTTTGAAAATGAGAACTTGTTGGCCACCTTGTATAATTGTATTTTGCTCACTTATTACTTTGTATGTTTCATTTTACTAAATGTAAATTATCTATGTTACTATGGGTCCATTCATGGTTGGGGTACCAAAAAAGGAAAAAATGATTTAAAGATTTTTTAAAGCTAATTTTTACAAATTACATTTACATGAAACAAATTTAAGTGAATTTTTTTGAATAATCCAATATAAGATAATTCATGTGTTCATGGTGATTTTTCACATTCATACATAATTGTGTATGAATATTTTAATTTAATGCTAAAAATGCATGAAATCCCAAAATGAGTTTCAATGGACAACCAAACATGTTTTTGGCATGTTTATTTCCTTCACATGTGACTTGCATCTAAAGTAAGACATTTTGAATCCATTGAACATATTCTTTTATCAAATGGTTTAAAAAACGAATCATTATTTCATAATAATTGAATTTACTAACAATGAATACTTTAAATCTTTAATGCACATGCTATATTTTTTGTAAAAAAAATTAATATTAGAGATTTATGCATAATCTATATTAATTATATTTCAAATATACATAACCTTATTTTTTAACTAATTAATTTATAAGTTTTACTTGATAACCAATATTTTGCACCTTATTTTTTATTTACATATTTTCTACTTTTTTTTGAAAAGTGTCCCCCCAAGGCTAGGTAAAAGGTAAGATATATATTAAATAGTATGTAGGTGGGTTAAACAATAAATATTTTATTGTGTTGATAGGTGATAATGTTTTTGTGCACAAAACAAAAAATGTGATAGTGTTACATAGTGTTGTAGTGTTTTGCTTTCATTATAATTTATGTCATATCTTTTGTTTACAATTTGGATTTTGTGAAGCATATAATTAAGTGAAAGAAAGGAATACTCACAGTATGTAGTTGCGCCAAGGTTAAAGTCTTTTTCTTTTTCAAGGATTGCATTTTTCACATCGCAATTTTCTATCAGTTTATATTGCATTTTTCACACAATTTTAAAAATTGAATTTCAAATTTAAGGCCAAATATAACATACAACATGATAAAAACTCAATTTTTTTTGCATCAAGCTTTACATTATAATCAAATCTATCACTTTATTTTGAAACATGATTACAAATTCAAAACTATAATAATGTTAAAAGAAATTCAAATATTAGAATTTAAAAAGGCATATGTATTTCAATTTTTTGAATGTTTTGAACACATGGATCCCTTCTTGTGGAATATATTAAAGTTCACAAAAAAAATTAAAATGATTTGGTGAACAGTTGATAAAGGAAAAAGACTTTTGATACAAAAAACCCACATGTCCACATGCATTTCTTAAGTGCTTTAAACATATAAAAGGATTCTTGAAACATGGTGAATTTTCATAAAAATTTGTAGCTACAAATTTGAAAGTATAAGAATTTATTTCAAAAATAATTTTTTTTTTTGGATATATGTTGTTCACATGGCAATTTTTCAAATTTTCAAAAATTAGTTTTTAAGGATTGTCCACACATTGTTTAGCTCCTCTTTTCCTACTTTCACCCCATTAGGGATGAATCACTCAAAAGGTCTTGTGACCACGAACAATTTTTTCAAAAGATTTTACCTACCTACTTAGTTACCTAAGTTTATAATTTATACTCATTTAACTATTTTAAGCCTAACCTAGTTTAGTCTAGGATTGTTGGGTGGATTAGAATGCCATGTGGATATATTTTAGTTGATTATGAAACACTTTGTGTGATTACAAATTTTAATTGTAAACCTAGTCACAAATGACCATGCCATATCATCATATGTAACTACATTTCTTAGTTGTAAAACTAATCACAAATGACCATGCCACATAGGTTGGATGTTAGTTGGATGAAAAATTGATTTTAATTGCACCTCAATGCAATTGTCATTTTAATAGAGTGCCACATAATTGTTTTTGCAATTAAAATTCTTATGTGGCTTGTCCAAGGCAACTAAACATTATTATAGTTGCATGTGGCATTTGCGATTAAAAATTGATTGTAAAATTAGTTGTTAATATGGGAATTCTTTGTAATGATTGAAAAAAAAACATAATCATAATTTTTATGATTATGACCCTAGATGTATCTTACATTGCAAAGTCCACTTTCGATTGAATATTGATGTTTTTAGTGTAAAATTTTCAAATTTGAATAAATTAAAATATAAGTTTCAATTTTTCATCTCAATTTTATTAAATTTTCCAAATGCATTTGAGTTGTCTACAAGAAGCCTTAACTAAGTGATAAAAAAAAACCATTGTGACTTCCATAAAAATCCATTATACTAACACTTGATACCTTTCCATATGAGATTGTGAGTAAATGTTCAATCAAGCCATGGTTGAGGTTTGTAGTTGAAATGTGAAGCTGTGTTTTGTGCACCTATTTTCCATGACATGTTGCTAGATAACATTGTGTCAACATAGGCTTGCTGCCAATTTTTTAACAAGTCACCAGTATCCATAGGCAGCATGCATTAGAGATGGAGCTTTAGTAGCCAACTTACATATATAGAATAAAAATGTTATACATATTGCCAGGATGAATTTTGTATTGTTTTCCTCAATTGCCCAAGATCACTGTGAACATAATGGCAATAACCAGAGAATTTTTGAAACAGTGTTCAGTATTCATCAAATGTGTTTCTTTCATTCAAATGTATTGCCAACTACACCACAACCCAAAAAAGCGAAAAAAAATCTTGGTTGATGTGCAGGAAGAACAAATAGAGATTAAAGGGGCAAGCCCTGGGTGGGGACATTCCCAAAATAAGGAGCCTTTGGAGCCAAGTCCAGCCCCACATTTCAGGAATGTTCCCCACCCTTGGGTTTACTTGAGAGGGAGGTCACCTTGAACCTAAACCAAAGTAGATCACATGGCATATTCCTTACAAGTGGGCAGGACCTTTCACCTATAAAGAGGTGTAAGATTCCCCCCATCTTGGAGTAGGTGCAATATTCCTCCTATTTTCTTGAGGGGATATCAATGCATGCAAGGTGCCCATCCCCCCAAAATTCAAATGCATTAGGAAATTTTGGGAAGTGCTTTATGTGTATGGTAAAATCCTTGGAGCAGGACATTTAGGCCTTGGACCCCAAAAGATGGGACCTATCAGATGTGGGGTGCCAAATTTCATCTTTTTGAAAGGAAATGCACTGGAAGTACTATGAGTGGCACCACAAATTCCAGTGCCAACACCATCAGCGTAGAAAATCACTTCTAATTTAACTGATGACTTTGTAGTAAGCAAATATTAATTGTTTGTTCACATGTTAATTGCATGAGGACATCTATGTCATCTTTCCAGCAAGAACTAGTGGTGCCTGGACCATTTCGCCAATGCTCCAAGGGGGATCATCTTCAAAGTTTTAAGGATATAACTTTTCAGAAAATCTCTTCAAGGCTTTAAGAGATGTGACTTTAAAAAAAAATCACTTGCCAAAGAATCTTATTGATGATTCAATTGTGAACTTAAGACTCATTGGGTCCATTCACAATTAAAAGTATAAAAAAGAATCTTTAATTTAAAAAGATGTTCTGGTTCTTTTTTTGGGCATCATTATAATCATAATGAATTGTCATTTGCCAATAGATAAATGATGTCATATTAAATTAATAAAAAATATTAAAAATTAGACATTATATATATATATTTGAGCTTTTAAACTTAATTATATTAAATGTTCAACTTACACCTCTTCACAAAAAATAATTGAAAATTTTTACTAATTAATGCAATTGATATCAAAAAAATAATTGTGAATAAATAATGTTTACATCTATGGTTGACTATGTTCATTGAATTTGATTACCTAATAAACCAAGAGCCTCACAATTTGAGCAGGTTAAGGTGTGCTCACAAAACAAAACAAACACCAGAATATTCAGACTGATCTGGTCTTCAATACCATTATTTATACCATGTTAAATATCTGTCCAAAAATAATATACATGCCCAAAGGAGGTTTTATCCACCTCGAGGAAAATGAGGTTGCATTTTATCCGAACCAATGACAGCTACGTAAGTTTGGATAAGTGTAGCGACAAGTAAAATGATGGCTGAGATGACACCTATCACTAACCACGGTTCGGAACAAAATCTATTTTTAAACTCAGTTACGGTCACATTCAGTGGGGATGCACAATGCTTATTGATGGGCTTCACTATCTTCTCTTTATACTTCTCTGAATAATCAGGGTAACATACTACACTCTGCACCCTTTCCCACATTTGAAAAATGCGCTGTTGGGTGCCAAGGTAGGCCTGAATCACTTCGCACTCGACGAGACACGACACGTCTTCAGGAGTCTTGATCAGATGTGACATGAGTAGTAGGTAATCCATAAATGGATATGCATCCGAAGTATTACAAATTTCGTACGCCGCCATATTGCCAATATAGGATTCTATACTTTCGCTTTGTGAGATGATTGGGAGAGATAAGCAGCCATGTTCAAAAGCCACTTGCTGCACCATTCCACGGATCCCTTTGATTTTAAGGCCGGCTTTCTTCAGAACTGTTGCAGACCGTAGTGGTTCAAGATCGGCGTCCACTTTAGTTGCAGCTTTGCTGGATCCAAATATCTTGACAATAACGCTGGCAAGTTGGTTCAAACCGGTTGCATCGGCAAGCAAACACCATTGTCCGAACATTGTAGAGGCTGCGATGGGTGGTTGCGATGTAGAGTCTGCGTTGGGTCGGATCGTAAGGGCTATATCCACCTCTTCGTCCGTGTCAAGCTGCTGCTGGTTCACATCTGGTGCAAGCACCTCAATGTCGGTTGCAGGCGACTTCTTATCAGACGACTCCACACAACTAGTCTGCTGGTTCACATCTGGTGCAAGCACCTCAGTGTCGGTTGCAGGCGACTTCTTATCAGACGACTCCACACAACTAGTCATTACTTCGTGAATACAGGCAAAGACGTGTGCATAATTTTCTAACTTGCCTACTTCATATTTCTCATCAATTAAAACAAAAAGATCTTTTTTTTCGTCAGGGCAAGGCTTTGCAAAGAATTTTTCACACGTGACACTTGCTACAATCTTCAAAATCGTATCCAACAACCTTTTGTTCACAGCGGAGTCCGGATTTTCCAGTCCTCCTAGATCAGGAAAGTCATTAGACTTCCTTTCTGCCGGCAGTAATCCATAACATTTGCTAATGGCCTTCTTCATCAAAGCCATTGGAATTTGATTTTCGCACAAGAAAAGGTCATCCCAAATCATAAAGTACGCCGGTTCATATTTCAACAAGGCCTTAATGTTGAAACCTCCAGCAACCAACGACCGTTTGAACAAACTAAGTAATTTCTGGGCCTCAGGAGACGCGTTCGCTCTCGATGCTGAACATAGTACTAAAACTAATGTCAGAGCATCCAAGGTTAATAGATACTGCACTTCCTTTTCAGCTACACTAGAGTATATACCGTATGATTTCAGCATCATATCTGCAGGATTATCCACAATATCAGCACAAAATGTGTCCCATTCATCTGGGTTCAGCTTGCATGCTGCAGCTAAGCTTATTTTCAGAACTTCTGATTCACTGCCGGATGCCTGAGGGTCACGGTTGTGGAGGCCAAATTGCCATTGGAGTGGAGTGTAACGTTCCACAGGTTTACGCATGAAGGCTGGCAATTTTTTTATAGGAACATCACCCCCTGCATTTTGACCAGAGCGTGCCTCAAGTCCTGATCGGATTTTACGGATCCACTCAGATTTTTGCCAGTCAGATTCAACGACAAAGTTGTTGGTGTCAGCCATGGTGTCCTCGTTGCTAACTGTATCAACAGTGTTCAAAGCCTTGACTCTGTAACAACATGACAGACAAAGCAAATTTCGGTCATTTCGATTATTTTACAAAACCTGTTGCAGAAACC
>Ga0209611_10009043_pt1 | contig 15257 bp, 14 predicted proteins | sample S1TSphgellanicum_3_FD_187693 | JGI IMG/M metagenome (GOLD analysis project Ga0209611, IMG submission 187693) | Host-associated microbial communities from peat moss isolated from Minnesota, USA - S1T2_Fc - Sphagnum magellanicum MG (SPAdes) (version 2) | ecosystem: Host-associated > Plants > Peat... | reverse complement strand
TCATTAAGTTTCTTTTGGATGATGATTTCATTCCCTTAACATCTAAAGCTTGCTATCATTCTTGTTCGAACAAAGGGGCAGGGCTAGATTGATTATTAAGCTATCTACTAGTTTGTTCCACATTGTACATTCTATTTTCACCTCAACGTTGCATTTTCGTTTCGATTTGATTTAGCCTTCAACATCTAATCTTCTCATGTGTGAATATGGACATGGGTTATATGCATTTGGCACACATTTAACATGTTTGTTTGGAGGTTAACAGATAATCACATATGACGCCATTAAAAATGTCATACATGCCTTCATTCGAAAAAATGGGCATGTTGTATGGAGAGAACGATGGTACACCCTTACATTAGGAATTTCATTACAAGTTGATCTTTACATGTCTCACGAGGATTAGGTCTTTGTTGTTGATGTGGTGGCTATTGACTCAACATGGGAGACGGTGGCTACAAGTGTCATTAGTCGACTAGCAAGTGTAGTTACGAAACTTAGTGCCATTGTTAAGATCTGCAAGTATAGAGGGTTTCATGAGAGGCACCACTTTATTCCAATGGCCATGGAGATGCATGGTGCACATGGGTGTGATATGGATCATTTCATCAAGGAACGTGTTTGTATTTTTCACAATAGATAATCAGGAGGTCATTTATCCTTGTTTTTTTGCATTCAATTTTTTAAGCAACATGTTATTATTGCTTTCCAATGTGCTTTAACCTTTGTTATGGAGAGGAAGATTACATTGGCGAGAGATGTTTGTTCTAGACCTCCTATTATTATTACACCTCACGATTTGCATGCAAGTGACATTATAGGGGTGGTGGGTGAAATAACTTCTTACCACGAGAGGGACTAGATCTTTCCTTTCTTTGGTTCCTACGAGCTACATATCTTTTGGCCTTTCTTTGGCCTTCCCTTTTGTTTTTTGTGTGATGGTTTTGGCCATTGGTTTTTATTGGTTTTTTTGCCCCCTTGCTTCATAGATAGATGTTTGTAAGTCCATCTACTAACAAATGGGGGTAAACAATTTGTGGGAACTTCATGGAACATCATTTAGTGCCATCTTTGCTTTGTTTTCTTTCCCTCTTTAACTCATCTTTGTTTACCATTCCTTCTTAAGCTTGTAAATTTGCATTGTTTGTTAATTTTTGTTGTTGTCTTTATCTTTGTCTTCAGGTTATAAACCTTTTTTTCCTTTGCTCTTGAGGTTCTTTGTTTGTCTTGTTCTTCATTTCATCAAGTGAACTTTGTAGTTTTTTTCTGGATATATATATATTCAAGTGTTGTGTTTCATCTTTGATTTCACTTTGTCTTGTTGTTCTCTGGAGAGTTGTATTCACCTTTTGTTTTTTGTATTCGTCTTCGCATGTTTATGTTCCACCTTTACCATCATCTTCATTTTCACATAATCCCTCCCCCTGCTGTTTTGTTTTTTCTATTTGTCTTCGTGTTCATCCTTGTCTTTGACTTGATCTCATTGTTGTGAATCGAACTCCTTTTGTTTCTTGCTCTTGGGTTTTTTTGTTCTCTTGCAGGTGGAGTTCTTCGTCTTTGTCTTCGATGACGCCTTCTTCGGAGATTCAACTGGAGGAACCGGAAACCCTTGCAATATCCACGAACGAAAGATCGGGTGATGAAGCAGACGTCTTCTTTTCTATCAAGTCTTCTTCGGAGATATGATTACCCAGATCGCACGGGGTATGGCATACTTGCATCATCAGAAAAGTGTTTCATACGGATCTGAAGCCCAGGAATGTGCTAGTGTCTTCAAATTCCAATCATATTACGGTCAAGATTGCAGATTTTGGACTTTCACAGGAGGCACAGCTCCACGGTTTGGACACCAGGGGCTTTACCAACAGAAGGATGTTTACTGGGATTGTCGGTACCACGCCATATATGTCTAACCAAATCATCTACATGCCCCCAAATCCTCTCACCAATAAACCTCCTGAGTCCATGTGTGCAGAATATGTAAACCTGTCAGTGAGCCCTAAAATCATTCCCGGATTCTATTCCGCCAAGGTAGATGTGTACAGTTTTGCTGTGACTTGTGCTGAGATCCTCACAGGACAACCTCCTTTTATGGATATTCCAAGACTGCAATTTCACTTGTCGTGCTTAATGGAACGCGGCGCTGTTTACCTCCTGATTTAGACTTTCGTCTGCTAGATCTCATTCAACTTTGATTCCCACCAACAGGCCTGATTTCCAGGAAATCGTCCAGACCCTGTTAGTTTGGCAAACAATGGACAAATTGTCACAAGAAGTTGCCACTAGGCCAGCAAAGAAGAAGAAATCCTGCACTGTCCGCTTTACCCCAGATGATGTTGCACTTCCTCACAATCTTCAGCTGACATCTAGTAGAAGGTTCAAACTAGATGTCTTGCACTTTGTGATTCAAAAAATAAAACATGTAATTTAGCATTGTCACTTTTGGTTGTTAGGGATGGTGTTAATGTTAATAGGTAGTTAGTTGTTGGTGCACCTGAGGCTCCCAATACTCCTTTTTCTCTTTTTCATTCCTTTCTGGATTGGCCTTGTTGATTGTCTGATCACAAAATAACTGTTTTCTAGCTTTTGGACATTCAGAGCTTCAGACACCCAAAATAAAAATTTGTGTCTCCTCTTCACCTCCGTCACCTTTATAAGAAAAAATTTCTGTGTTAATTTTCCTACCTTGCCCACTGAAGCTGTGTTAGTCATCTCCTCTTTTCAGGAGATTCCACCTTTCTATTGTCTTTTTGACAGTAGCTGTTTCTTGAAGGAAGGAAATATATCAGAGAGGGAAAGTTGAAGAATAAAAGTATGTTCTAATGTCTTTATGTAAAGGGAGGTCCGAACTCCAAACCTTTGAGCCCCCCAACCTTTTCAGTCATTTGCCTTAGCTGCTGCCTTTGGCTCTTTTCCCTCAAACCCAGTGATGTTCTCATGTGCAAATCTCCCTTCTGGCACAATGCACATCCACATCTTCCTTCTTGCACAATGCATCATACATACACTAATCTTATTTAGCAGACCTTGCTTGAGAAATATTTACCATCTCTTGTTGTAAAAGAAAATTGTCACAGTGTGTGTATGGAATCATTTCCAATCACTTGGTCACACCAAGTTTCAAATTTCAATATAGTGAATTGATTTGTTGTTTTGTTTGCAATAACTTGTATTTGTGGATGAGTTGTCATTATTGAAGACCAAAATTTCAAAGTAATTGAATCAATCATGAAATAGGGAGGAATGTAAGGGCACTAGTAAAAATGCGGTAACCACAAGAAGTTAGAACTGTTGTAGTGAAGCTTGCAACTAGTAGAATAGAATTACGGAAGAGCAAAGTGTCCTTATTGCAGGCAGTACAAAAGTATTGGCTGCTTCTTTTCCCCTTATTGCCCATTTTCCCAGCCAAATTTGTCTGGAGGTATCTATTAGAGGCCCAAAATGTGCATAACACGACCCAAAGTCTGTAATGGGCAGCACCAAAACGTGTGTGGGCATCATTGATGGATCAGGCCAAGGACAGACAAGGAATTAAAACAAGCAGGCAATACTTTTGTACTGCCTACAATAAGGACCCTTTGGTTTTTCAAGTCTTCCAGAGGATTACCAATACTCATGCGATTCATAATTGTGTAATTCTAGTGCTGAAGGTTATTGGAGCTTGTCATAAAATTCAGGTTTGCAGGGTCCCATAGTAAATGCACCATCAATTCCACTTAACTGAAAGTCTATGCAATCTTGCTTTGGTGTGAAAGATTTCCTTGAGTTTTTTAGTTGTTTAAAATTCAAACCATTTTTGGGCACATGTATCAGGTATGGCAATGGTATATATATTGGTGTTGATATTGCGGAACACGTCTGCATAATCATGTCTTTTTGCATTGTATGGGCCATATATGTGTACTTTCATCTTATCAATTGTATGGACAAGGGTTGGTAGTTGGTTTATTAAGTTCCAGTCAAATGAAAATATTGAATGACTTTGAATGCAAATTGAATTTGAATCCAATTAATTGTATTTGAATTGGATTCAATCAGAATTCCTAATTTGGTTTGAATTGAATTCAGCAAAATTATGAAAAGTCACATTAAATTTATCTTATCATATTCATATAGGTGGGTTGGTGAAAAGAGTGAGGCAGTTAGGCTTTGAATTCCACATGAAATATTTTCGTAATCCTCAAGTAGATGACCATAATGTTGGACCTTTCTGACTCACCTAGACACAGGGTCAAACACGTCCTCTCTCAACACAGTAGACTTATTATAAAGTAAAGAAAACACAGCACCAGATTTGACTTTGGTCATACACAGGGCGAGACTTAAAAAAAAAACCTCTAAGAAAGTACATTGGCATTCAACTGGGGATGAAACTCAAAAAACGATCAATTTTCATGATAAAACTGGGTTTCATCCTGTCTTTCCTTTTTCTTGAGCGCCTTCACGGCTGCTACATATATTTTCATTGCTTCTACTTGTACATCTACTATGATTACTCTCAAACCTTGTGCGTTGAATGATGAGATTCAGCATTTCATACTGAGATTCAATAAATTTCATTACTTTCCAAATACCACTGAAAGACACATATGTGGGCTGAAAGGATGCCCAAAATAAGGTGAAGACATGGTGACTTTCCGGATAACTTTAGTGTCAAGCATCAGTATAGGACATTATAATACATGTTATCATTCTTTAAATGCTCTACTCCTGATTCTCATTTCAATTCTAGCATTTAGTGAGGACTTGCAACCACATTACCACTCCTAGCTCATAGCCTTTTAATTTGATCAATTATTGGATGCTACATAGAAATCAAAACACAGTTTGCCTTATTATTTGTAACAAGCAAAAGAAACCAATTTAACAGAATATTTGGTCATCATACCTGGTAATAACACAATGTAAAGTGTACAAGGCACAGAAGGAACACACAAAGCAAAGGGTTCACAAGGTAGGAAATAGGAAAACCTAAGCATATCATCAATGAATTTCACATTCAACAGAGATTGTTGTATGGGCTAAAAGCACTAAGTGCATGAAACAATACCCTCGAAATAATTAAAACCTATGATGGCCATACACACACCCTGCAATGAAAAGGTTGCACAACTGCCATTTGTGTTCAGAGACAGCTAGAATAAAATTATGTACAAGAACTGTCATGAATGACTGACACCTACCTGAGATCTAAAACTACAGGGCTTTTGCTCCAACCTCCCTCCTGTCTGAGAGACTTTCATGGGATGTGGGACCCAACTCCGTCCTTGGCCTACTACTGCTATACAAGAGATGCCACATCCTATAGAAACTCTCATCTGTGTATAATTTACAAGACATAAAATGGCATCATTGCTAACTCATTTTGCTCCCCGAGCTGCACAATTTGGCACAAATTCTGTGTGCTAGGGATGCTTGTTGTATTGGTTGTCTCAGCTCTTCATCATCATCACTAATCAACACTTTCACAAATTTCACGTCAATTTAAAGCTGAGAGAGACAGAGGAAGGCATTTAAGCGATTAGGGTTGATCTCCAGCCAAGGTTGGTCAGTCCATAGAAAAACCGTTCTGAAGATTTCAAGAGACCTGTGAGAAGCTTTGCTCTTCCTTCTGGCTCATGAGGTGGTGACCTGAAGAAAGTTGGTGAGTCCTTCACTTCCAGAACCATCTGTCCCAACTCTCGTCTAATTGCTTCTACAGTCTTCATGTCCACTGGATTTCCTGAAGCATCCGTGACATAGAATACATTGACAGCCTTGTCACCTCGAGTTGAAACATCTGCCCTTGTAACTGAGAGACCATTCTCCCGAAAGATGCGAGTCACATCTGACAAGAGCCCCACCCTGTCACTGGTACAGAGCTCCAACCTCAGACCCTGCAGAATAATAAAAGAAGGCCACAATCAGATTTAGGTTGAGCACTTCACAAGAAATGCAGGGCTGTGACAGCATGTCAACAATCTTAGTCAAATCTAAAGGTTGAGAAAAATCCTAGCCTAAGCACAGAGATCAAAGAATCACTGTTCAAATCAAGAGACATTCATTTGGTAAAACAAGGCACACCCAGAGACTGCTATAAAATGTCAAGAGATATAAAGCCTTCAACACTACAGAAATTCCAATGTTTATTTCCATGTCACTGAACCACGAGATGAGATTTACCTCAGAGTATCTTCGCTCAATGGCAGCTTCCAAACATTTCTTAATGCGTCTTTCACCTTCCACATCAAGTGCACAACCATTCACATGGCGAATGTAATATTCCTGTCAAAAGAAAACAATTCAGAAAGTGAGATTCAGACCTCAAACTGATACACCTTTCTAAGTTGCTAGAGACTGCACTGCACAGAGATTACAAGCAAGAAGATCCAAAGGAAACCACTTTCACAAGAGATTTAAGTATACCTGGACAGCATCAAAGCCTGAACAGCTGATTTTGGCATGGAACACGACAAACTGCATGTCTGTCAGAGCACAAACTGTGTCAAATAACAGCTTGGGCCGGTCTCTACACTGGACATTGACTAGAACATAACCCCTTTCATTGGTCTTATATACTGAGATAATTGGCTTTCTTTTGTCATTCAAGCTGCTGAAACACGGGGACTTCTCATCCCCCTCATAATCCCTGTCTGCAAACATCATCTGGTGCAAGCGTCTCTCTGTGTGTGTAATTCCTGCAGCAAAATCTGTCTTTGCCCCTCTCCTTTCTCCATCACCTCCCATCACACTTGATAGCAAGTCCCTAATCTGGTCCAATTTCTTTTTATCTTTGAGAGGGCCACCACTGACCCCATCAGTCACATAGACCACACACGCCACTCTGGTATTATGTGTCCACACTTCAGCAGCATTCACATTACACTGCTGCTTGGTGAGAACTGCTGAAACCTCTGACAGAAGACCAGGCCTATCGGTCCCTGTAAGCTCTATGACCGTGTGCTCTGCAATGGATTCCACCCCCACAGATTGCCCAGGACATCTTTGCAGACCTGCTGATGGACATTCCTTTCTCTTTTTTGCGCCCAACGTCTGCATTGGGAAACAGAAGCAAGTTAGAAGAAAGGAACAAAGGTAAATACCACAAATGCAAAGCCCTCACAAGACTCAAAAACCAGCTACAGCTCTTCCTGCATGCTTGCTGAGGAACAAATTTCTTTAAAAGCAAAAACATTAACACACCTGTATAATATGGTTTATGGTCTCTTCATCATGGATCTTGCATCCCTTGTTGTTGGTGACATGGAACACTACACCCCATACACAACAAAAAGGTCAGAAACCCATAAAAAAACCAGCAACTATGAGCTACCTCAAGAAGTGTTCTATTGGATCACATGCAGTTGTCACCCAAAGAGAAGTGCCAGATGCAGATCTTGAGCAGACTGCTGAACTCACCAACCATGAACCACCTTCCATCAGATGATATGTAGGCTTTTGTGACTGTCAAATCGAGGTCAGTGAGGACTTGCACAACCTCCAGCAAGATGCCATGCCTGTTGCCACTGTCGACCTGGAAAACAGAACAGCCACAACTACAAAACTCAGAACCTCTGAAGAAGGTCCCATACTCAAGTTACTGAGCCACCTACAGACCAAAACCCAAAGAGCAGCTCAAGAGCACACAAGACAGCCGAGAAGAAAGAAAGAAAGAACTCTCAGGCCACCTAATCGACCCTAATCTTAGAAGCGGAAAAGAAGAACCATCAGAAGACACCTTCCCTCAACAAAACTATCAAAAGCTCTGTTGCCACAAACCCTAGGACTTGACAGGTTGCAAAAAAAAAGTCTTACAACAGCACGAAAAAGGAACTGCTCTGAACAAGAAGAAACGAGTTCATATTTGAGAGAGTCAGGGAACGGGGGACACTTTGTGCTCACCTTAACGAGAGTGGCATCATCGTACGCATCATTATCCACGACGACTCTGAAACCAGACAGACACAGTATATTATGCAAGACGATAGGTAGCGTTTCACAACTTTCTGAAGAAGAAGGAATGGTGTGGCGGATTAGTAAGGATAGAAAGCAAGCACTCCAAAAAGACAGATCGAGGTAAAGATGACTTCTGGGTTGTGAGCGGCATACCGTGGGCGGCTTATATGCATGCCAATAGTCTCATAGTCAGGATCGAAATACGGCCAACTTGTGGTCTCCATCGCTGATACAACTGCGAAGAGAGAACAACTGGTGTGACGAAAAACAACACAAGCGAGAGACTTGTTCCTGTGCACTCCTCCTGCTTGTGATGTGCTCAGTTGTATGTATGTTCAGAACTCCAGAGCTAGAAACAGAGTAGCACCTCTAGAGGAGGCAAGAACATTGTTGCCAAACAGAGAGGAGTTTCTTCTAGGACTAATGTGTCTAGTGCATCCCTGCCAAGTATAAGATCTGGAAATGTGCAGACTCGAGCGAGAGCGCGCGAAGACCTTCGATCCGTACCTAGAAAGCATTTTGAAGGAGGATTGTCTAGAACAAGAGAGCAAATACTACAAACTATGCAAGTCGCGAAAACATCTCTTCCAGACCTTCTAAGACATAGGAACACACGGGAAAAGGGGAAAAATTCTCTACCTCCACTGGCACTGCTTCTGAAATCGTTTATCTTCTGCCTTAGAGCAAGCCAGTCTTGAAAACGCCCCGGGGGGCGGGTGGGGGAGAAAGAGAAGCTCGGCACTATCGTGCGTGCGTGAGTATAACAGACAGCGCGCTCTTCTCACAAAACCTCAGCACAGCTTCTTCGAATAGCAACAGCGGCAGCAGCAGCAAACCAAAACTCTAATAGCATCATCATCATCCACGCCACAGCTTGTACTCTGTCTCCTACAACAACAACAAGAGTCCTCTCTCCATGCGCACAACAACTTCATAATAACTCCGAAGGGATTGCGCTTTTCAGATCTTCATTTGCCAAAAGGCTAAAAAAGCCGGTCCTTCGTCCAGCCAGTTATACTTCCAGCAACGAGAACCCTTCCCCTTCCCCTCCACAGCATGCAATGCCAGCCCCTTTGATACACCCTCACGGGACACACAAATCAAGAAAATCAAATTTCTCCCCCGAATTTCAACATCAGTTTCTGAAACTGGGATCTGTTCCACTATCCTCTCCTCGCGTACGTCTTTCGAAAAATTTCAGCAGTTTCGAGAAAGAAAGAAAGAACTCCGCCGCGTACTTGTCCCGCCTTCGTTTTTCTTCTTCTTCTTCTTCTTCTCCGTCTTCTTCTTCTTCCTAGTCTAGTCTTCCCCCTGCCCTCCTCTCTCTCCCACCTTTCATCATCCCGCCGTTGGACGCTTCTCATCCAGGTCTCTTGCACATTCGTCCATGAACAGATAGATCATAAACCAGAATGTTGTCTTGTGCGCCACGGAATGCGGGGGCCAACCAGCAAAACAGCCTTTCTTTTAGCCAAAAAGCGAAATCAAAAAGAAAAGGACTGTTAAAATCAAGTTTTAAAAAAAGAATTTCAGTCGCCAAAACTTAACCAGTATTCGCCATATTTTGATACGCAGTTCAAGTAGGTGACCAAAAATATATCAAGGATGTTTTTAAAAAGTTTACTTTCAGATTAGGTTGCAAAGTTTTAAAAATCGGGTAAATACAAAATTAAAATTAATTATAAAAAATACACACACACATATATATAACACATTGCCAACCAGCCAAGCGCTGATCAAAATTTCAAAAACACGGATAGATGGAAGATGGATGAACGGATTCAAAAATAGTAGTTCATCTACCGACGATGAATTGTTTTCTTATCATCCAGGTAGTTCGGAATGTGGCTCATTGTGGGCGCCGGAACGTCGGGTCGGACGGACGGTCGGTCAGACGGACGATGCTCTCCTTCTTCCTCTCTCCACTCTGCAGCTGCGAGGGAGTGATGGAGTTTGCCACGCCTCCCTCTTCCTGAACCGACAAACCCGCGGCCGCCAATTTGGTAGGCGCTGGAATTGGCAGAGCTTGTTAGCTAGCGCCACAACAATACATGATGCGAACAGACATTTATTTGTTGGTGCTGTGACTTTTTTGGGTGGGATCTCATTGCTTGTTTTAGCGCAGATCGTGGCGCGTTGTCGAAGCTGCTGCCTGCACAGATGATGTCCCCTTTGCCTAAAAAAAAACAAACAGCTCCGCTTTCTTTATTTCTCTCTTTCGTTCTTAACGGAAATCAGACAGTCGTGGATGGAGCGGAGCGATCCGGGGAACGGAGGAAAGGCATCGGGCTGTTAGAAAGAGGGAGGCGCAATAGATCCTGTCAGAAAACCCTAATTTTGGGTGCAGCCCAAATTGTTCTATGGAATGGTGAAGCCACTGCCCATTATGTTGGGTATGATATGCACGGTCAGCCCAACTGGGTAAAGCCAGGCATACACACCCAACAGAATCAGCAACGACAAGACCATTCCACGACATTAACGTCTCATGGTGGCAGATCAAAGCAGCCCAGCTTATTTTTGGCTGGCTATATAATAGCCAAAATGTGAAATTAAAAAAATTAAAACTGCAAAATTCAAGTGGTTTTTGAGATTTTCAATAGCTGGAATTCAACTAGAATTCAATAAAAGTTCTTTATACATGGTTGAAGTAGAATATCCAAATATATTAAGGAGGATTATTTTTTGAAATTTTACTTTCATATTTAGCATGTAGCCAAATCTAGAAAAATCTTCACTATGGATGATTGCTACTTTGGCTACATTGCAACATTGATAAAGAAAACATTGATTTAAGACATTTTTTTAGAAATTCATGTTCAAGAGAATATTTGATCATTCTTACAAATGTATGATCATCGCCTCAAGATTAAGTCCTATAATATTGTGAAGAAAATGACAAAATCTGCCACCCCAGACCATAAGGTGACTAATAATTATTCAATTCTAGGTGTTTTCTTTCTGTTGTTGGCAAGCTGGGTTGTTGAGGCAGAAATTTTGATCAAGGGTAAGTAAGCCACCCCTCCAAATACTCTAGAAAGATTCTACCGATTCATTCATTTGGGTTGTATGGTAAACAACTCATGCAATTGGAACAGTTGCTTGGCAGGTTTGCGCCCCCCTTACCACGAAGGTAAGGTGGGTATAATGAGAACCAGTCAAGCCCCCACGTGTGGGTTGAGTTCTCACCCAGCATAAAGAAGAAGCATCGGTAAAAGACTTTCAAGACTTTCATCCCGGCAACAATGTATGTGGGGCAGGGGGCCAAAGGAGGCTCAACAAATGTAACCATTCCGGTAGACCTGGGCAATGATCTTTACCTTTTCGAAGTGTGCCTTCACAGTCCAAAGGAAATTTCCTGCTATGAAAGGACTTTACGCAACCTTTACGCAACTGGAGCCATTTCAAACACTGTCTTTCTTCATATTGTGCCACGGCAATGTCTCACAAAATGTGTATATGAGTGAAAGAAAGAATTTTGAAAAAAATTCTCACTCGTTAGTGGTTCTCTGTTTCTCCCCCATTTCAACACGGAAGTAAGTATTGAATAAATGTACCCTTCTCAACCATTAGTTCTCAAAAAATCAAAGAACCATCTTAGACCCTTGTACCATGGTTGTAAAAAAATCAAAGAATTGGTCAAAAACCCTACCCTGAATCATCAATTCTTTTCTCATTCTTTTCAGGAGAACCTGATGGTTCTTTGAAATTTGTCACAAACCCAAGACGGGCAGTTTTTTTTTTTTTTTTAAAACCCCAAATTTGGGGCTTTTTAAAATGTTAGGTCCAGATATAACTACCATTAGCAGGTATGGGAGAAGCTGAGGGCTATTTTATTTTTTCATAAGTTTAAAAACATACGGAGAGTATTTAACCTGTGAAAAACACAATGTTTTGAAGAAAAACTTCACTGTAAAAAAGACACTTCTGATCTGCATTGGCTTTTACTTCTTAATGATCTTAATGATCCATCACTTAGGGTATCCTGACCAAAGTCTATGGTAGTAAGAGGCCATCTGGAGATGATGTCTTCAAGTCATGACTTTTTATTGTCAGCCGAGCAGTTCAAATTCCACACCCTTGTTGCAGTTCGGGCCACAAGTGATGTAAGATGGTTCTCGTCTTGTAGGGGCCGTCTTGTAGCAAAGATTGAAAAAAAGAAGTTCTACATTCTTTCTTTTTTTTCTCATGTTTGAAATCCATGCCCAGCCTTATGCAACTGAGCTTGACCTGGGAGTGTGCTAATGGCTTGTCTGTCTGGTATGCCGTTTGTTGTTCCAAACCATTATATATATATATATATATATATAATATATATCCAAGAAATGATTGCCCCAAATCATTTCAAGTTTTCTTTATAAAGGCTGATTTTAAAGGCTTAACTAATGAGACCATCAAAGACTCTTGACACTCGGCTTTTTTTTTAAAACAATTAAATTCATGGACCTACGACAAGGTCCGAAATTTTGACTAAACCTGTGGATCTCATTTTTCTCCACTCTAGAAAACTCTTTGGGTCTCTTCCCAATGGGGGGGGTGGAGACCCAATGGGGGAGGCGGGGGTGGGGTGGTGGAAGGCAGGGGTAGGTTACCAATCTGGCCAACCGGCCATGACATGGGAAACACGTTTCTTCCTTTCGGTCCACAAGCCAAAAAAACTGTAGAAAAAGGGAAGAATAATAGACCACCACATCACATCACGCATTGCATAGTCAGTGTGTGGGGGATAGATTGGTCTACGGGTCATCTCAAATGTTTAAAAACCACCAACAAAGAATATCAAAATGAAAGCATGGAAAAAGATCAAATTTTGCCCCCCCTCTATTCACTCACCAAACGACCATACCGTCAGCACGTGTTATAGTAAGAATTTAGCCTCCAACATCCATATCGAATTGCATGCAGATTTTCAAACACCCAAAAAAGTAAAAAATGGAAAAAGGTGCAAGCCCACCTTTACACACAAGCCCTTTCTTTTCCTCAAGAGAGTTTGGTAGCAAGGGTTTAGGGTAAAAATTCACATTCAATTGGTTCTTGTAAGCTAGCAGTACAAGAACCAATTGAATGTGATTTCTTCCCAAACCTTCCAACTTGAAAAAAAAATTGCTCGAAAGACTAAAGAGTCCACTCGCAAACCTTTGCATGCAATGCTTTATTATATATCTAATGTTTGATATGTCACACAAAATTCATTGCAATTAAATTTGTACCCAATGGGACCTTATGTTGATATGGTCCTCCTCATCCATTTGGTTCTATATTTGTTTAACAATCTAAAATACAATTAATGCATGACATGCATGCCTCCACATACATGTGTTTTTTCATTTTTCGGGGGGTGAATTCCCCTATTTTTCTCAAGAAAAGAGATTGTAATCACCAAATTTCTACAACAGGTTGAAATAGGTAATCGAAATCCAAAAGGATTCTTAATTTTTTTTAATTTCAATATTTGGTCTATAACCAAATTTGGCTAAATTTTCTTGTGGTCAATCGTTAGTTTCACTACATCAGAAAATTCAAAAAGTAAAATAAAATCCCTCGGTGTCCACCACCACACCCAAATGGCTGAATAAGTAGAAACGTATGTTATACCTAAAAAAAGAACAATGTGCAATTTACCTAAAAGAGAAGTAACACTGTGAAAAAAACAAACTCAAAAGCCCCCATTGGAACCGGGTCTTTTTTTTGGAGAATTCTTGTAATTTCTTGGGCCCAAAAAATTGGGAAATTTCTTTTTTTTAAATTGTAGATCGGAGTCATTTTGCTAATTTTGGGGGGAAAAAATTCGCCAATTTCTCCATATCATAAAATAGGGAGGTCGGAATTTTTTTTTTAAAAAAATTCCCTGATTGGGACCCAGCAAGAGAAAGTAGTGCGAGAGAAGGGGGCCGAAAAAAACATAACGATGCCCAAAGTGTTTTGGCTGCTCATGATACAAACCCCTATTACCAATCATTGACATAACTAGAAGCACAATAATAGTTCCCTCTCCATTCAATCAATGAAGCCAGCCAGCCAGCCAGCCAGCCAGCCACATGGCACAGGGAAAATCTCCCCTTCCCCCAATGCAAAAATAAATAATGCAATTATTTGAAAAATTGGTGGTGAGTTGTGATGCCGTGCTTTTCACAGCTGTAAGGATCACAACTGTAGTATACGTATTATTTTGGTGATGAGAGCTAGAAGCTACTACTAGCACCACACTTTGTAAATGAAAACTCAATAGAGAAATCCGTAAAGTCACCCTGTCTTCACCCTGTCTTTGGGCCTCCTTTCACCCCTTAAGCCCTCTTTTTAGTGGTATCAATAAAGTAAGGAGATTTTTATTAAATCTCAGCATGAAATGCTGAAACTCAGTACGAAATGCATAAGGTTCGAGAGGTTATAGTGCCTGTACAGGTAGGAGCGGTGAAAATCTATGTAGCAACAACAATGGAGCCGCTCAGGAAAAAAGGAAAAAAGAAAGACAGGGTGAAACTCAGGAACCATCAAAATTGATGGTTTTCTGAGTTCCACACCCCGCTTGAATGCTAATGTACTTTTTTGCAGGATTTTTTTGAATCTCACCCTGTGAAACTGTTTTGATTTTTCTTTTGTTTAAAAAAATGAAGTCAATGGACATGAACCTTGATTGGTGGTTGTCCTATTATTAACATACAAACTTATGGAGTGCATATGCGCCCCCCGCCCCCCAAAATCCACAAAATAAAAGAGTTTTGTATTCAAATTCAACCTCTATTTTCCAATATGAAGGTGGGCTTACGTAATTTACAAAATGAAAGAGTTTTGTATTCAAATTCAAACCTCTAGTTTCCAATTTGAATTGGTGGGCTTATGTAATTTACAACATAAAAGAGTTTTGTATTCAAATTCAACCTCTATTTTTCAATTTGAATTGGTGGGTGTACGTAATTTATGAAATAAAAGAGTTTTGTATTCAAACTCAACCCCTATTTTCCAATTTGAATTGGTGGGCTTACGTAATTTGCAAAATAAAAGAGTGTTGTATTCAAATTCAACCTCTATTTTCCAATTTGAATTGGTGGGCTTAGAGTGTGCATGGATGAACAAAACTAAATAAATCATCTCAAAACTCGGTGTGGGTTGTGAATTGGGTTGTTGTGTGTGTGTATGTGCTGCACTCAAGTCTCAGACAAAGATAATGAAATCCGAGGGCAGAATTTGAGCTGAAGTTTCACCAACAAGATCTGAAGATCTGTTGGTACTAGAAATGTAGTTCATCAACCAAAGGAACTGTTTGGAGGGTGGTTTCGAATCTGGATTTTGAGTATTATCATTGTGTCCTTGTATACGGAGAC
>Ga0209611_10009042_pt1 | contig 15258 bp, 11 predicted proteins | sample S1TSphgellanicum_3_FD_187693 | JGI IMG/M metagenome (GOLD analysis project Ga0209611, IMG submission 187693) | Host-associated microbial communities from peat moss isolated from Minnesota, USA - S1T2_Fc - Sphagnum magellanicum MG (SPAdes) (version 2) | ecosystem: Host-associated > Plants > Peat... | reverse complement strand
GTAAGGTCTATAGAGAACTACATGGTCTTACACCTACTTAAGTCTTTCATTGAAAATGCGAACACATTCTCATACTTAATTAGCAAGTATGTGACCTGGTTTTTCCCCTTTTTGGTGAGTTGGTTCCCCATAATGAAAGTGTAGTTGGAAACACATCAAATGGAATTGGAAAATGTGTTTGAAAAACTTAGTGTATTGGGTTCTCCATTATCCAACTACACAAATTTATAATAGGTTATAATTATTTCTCTAGAAATTAATGTACCTCCAAGTGTATCATAAACAACTTGAATCAAATTACATGGTACTTCCTCCCCCCCCCAACACTAAGAATGAAGTGTAGAATGTTGAAGATAGGCATGTGTATTTAGTCGGGGTGCCATGTAGTCGCATCACCAAAACTGCAAGCTGATTGAATCAGTGCTGGTGTTGTGTACATTTGAAAGAATACATAGGTTACCAACAACCATGTAAGGGAGTTCAGGTCCATGCCTCTCCCCAATAGAGTGTTATGCTCCAATCTAGTCACCTCGGTGTGACTAGTAGTGCTAGTTTGGAACCCCATAGCCCTTTCTCTTTCTTCTGAACTTGGTTCATCCCAAGTGGTTGAAGCATGACGATACATCAGGCCTAGTCCATTTCCCTGAATGGTGTGTGCTCTTGGGAACGAAACAAAGGTGAGTCAAACACCTATTGGTTTTCCTATTATGTTCGCAGGAAACCAAGGAGGTTTTTCTTACCTTATAACTGGTTGGTAGGAACTCTGATCATTTAATATATGAGAAACCTACAGGTTGGGGTCTTTGATTGTGTATCTTAAAGCCAATTGCAGAATTGAGAGTGGTGCAAGGTTGGTCCACTAGTTGCACAGCCGATGTGCATAAGAACTGCATTATGCTACATCGAATAGGAATGACTTTCCAAGGTAATGCTTGACCAACATGTAGTGCTCATGGACTTTCTCCCTCTAATCAAGCTAAGAAGGGGTGTTCTCAATTACATAACCAAGTGTAAGAAAAATGGATTAAACCCAAGTGATCCAGGTGATCAAGTGATCCCTTCTTTAGGCGATGTCAAGGTGATTAACTGACGAAATACTGGCTTAATTGGTTCACCATGGCTCTCCATGTTCTCAAAACTAGACAGAGCTTTGACCAAGGGTTCGTGGGTTGCTTTGAACCTTTGTAAAACCTTTGGTCCGTGTTGAATGTCCGTAGGAACCACCCTCAAGCTTTTAGTAGCTTGGGCATAAGTTGTCTCCTTTTCATCTCCCTCTATCCACTTGTGGTTAACTTGTTGGATGTAAGAAATGGTGTGTGCTTCCGTGAGCATACAATGGTGAGCCATAGGATTATGGTTCCCATGTAAATCAAGGGGTATGTATCCTAGGTGGTGGCCATCAATCTCCTAATCCACTCGGTAGTATGCATGTTCGAACCAATTGTCAATTGTGAAACCTGGTGGAAACATGGCCTCTTGCCCAATGAGCACATCATAACTAGTGGCATTGGTGACTAAACATCTAACCTATAGGCAAATTTTTTGATATGTACCTTCATTGAAATTAAATGCAATCAAATCCGAGCTTTCCCCACATACCTCTTTTATGCTCCCACTAGCGGTGTGAATTTGCCACATAAATTTCCGTAGTTTGGAATCAAGCATGCCCATCTTCTTGGCGAATTGAACTCCAAGAATCATTGGTTGGGCACCTATATCAAGAAGTACCACTTGGGGTGTATGTCCTCCCACCTGGATTGCTGATTCAGTATTGTTGACAATGGCAACTCCGGTGGCAATGGAAATTCTCTCATTAGGTACCACCTTTGGAATTGAGTGCGAGACTTTGTGGAAAAAATGGCTATCCACAATGCCTTTGTTGAGTAACAAACCATAAGTGATGTGTTCTTAGCTCCCTTTTGATATGTGAATGTAAGATCAGAGGTAGGAGAGCCCATTATTTTAGCCATGCTAAAACTAATGACCAGGTTACAAATGTCATCTACAACATGTGAACCAATCAAATGTCTCTCCAAGGTGTTGGATGGGACCCTTGTAGCATGTGGATCAAGGATTGGTAGAAGACCTGATGTAGTGTTCAGGGTATCCTTTAGTACTACAATTATGTCCTTTGTGCTTAGTTTCAAACCTTGAAAACTAAATAATAGTGTATTCACAAGCTTTTGCGCCACTTCACGCATTTGAAATTAGCACTCCATAAGCTGATCAGTGGAAAATTGTGTGTTTTCTTGATGTACATGTACTCTTGGGACATGAGAATTTGATGCCCTACTAGCTTGCAGTGTAGTAAGTTCCTCCCCCCTCACCAATAAGATGCATTTTTCTTTGTGTTGAGAGGATGAAAAGATTGTGGCATGATTGTTCAAACTCCTCTAACCCTGGCAATAGGACTTGAACCAAATGCGAGTCCATCAATTTGAATTACCTGCCTAGTGGTAGAAACTCTAGATGCCACACTAGCCTTTTGTGTTGCAAAGTAGGAAGGGCAAAAATAAGTAGCAAATTTCGATGTGAGACTATAATTGTGTGCACTAAAAAAAACATATTCCCCAACCATGGCATCATGTGAGAGGCCATAGAATGACCTAGAGGTCCTTCCTGTGATCCTGAACCCTATACAGGTTGGGCATGACTAACTGGTTAGGAAGACTTGCCTTTTAAATTAGCAAGTTGGGCCCTCAATGATTTAAGTTCATTTTGCAGAGTTTGAACTTGAGTAGCATGGGCTTTAAGCACCTCCCTCTTATCAGCATTATGCTCTTTCTTCTTAACATTCTTACCAGAATTACCCTTAGTGGGGAAAGTTTGAGTGGAAAGGCTGAGGTGCCTTGGCTTTTGGTTAAAGGGCAATAGAAGATGCTAACAAATTTTACCATGGTAATTAGAATTACTTCCATTATGAGAACTTAGCAAAACAAATAGCTTCATGATGTCCCTCTTTCCCATAATAATCACAAAAGATATCTTCGAAAGAAATGTTGCACTCACTAACTTTGTGGGCAGGATTGCCACAGTAGTTGCAAGAAGGTAGGATGGGTGCAATTAAGTGCACCGCTTTAACCTTTGAAGAAGATTGTGATGATCTAGTTGGCGTAACTAATGGAGGTTGAGGCCTTGAACGGATGGAGGTCTCATATTACTAGCCTCATAATGTGCATCAACAGTTACAGCTTTTCAAAAATGTTGTACACATCCAACAAAGTGTACAAGTTTCCAAATTCTACAAAAACCCATTACAAAACCTGCGCATGGAATGTCAGAATACTTTCCAATGAATGAAAATACCAATGGGTAACTTCCTCATGTAGAGCATCTTAAGAGTTCCATCCTTCTGTCGAAAAAAGGTGGCGAGCTACATAAATTTTTTAGAACTTTTAATCGAAAATTCCAACTCAAGAATTCGAAAGAATTCCCCCACTGAATTAACAAAAGCTGGTGCATTGATGGTGGGAGTAATGTTTGCAGTAACAATAATGAATTGTTAAGGAGAAAGGTTTATTGAAATGGGTATCGGATTTGGATTATTGGGCACAATCCCATGGTGTGCAATGGCAGCTTATAGTGCAGCTTGAAAGGTGGTGGTGATGGCTGTGGCATAAGTTGGATTGGGGATTTGGGTGACGTCCAAAATCCTTGGAAAATGTTGCTCATAGACATCTAATGCCTCATAGTGCACATAACAAACTAACATTTGAATGTGAACGCCTTGGTGTAATTACTACCATACTTGAGTTTCAAATCACAAATTATAGTTAAAAGAGTTGCCTTGAACTCCCTCAAAGAAATGGTACATGGCCTTTCACTGAACTTCTCCATTTTTCCAAAGGAATTGTTGACCTCCATGGTGTATATGGGTGTAGAAGTAACGACTTGTAATCGAATATATGGTGATGGTGTGAAAGCTAGTGTGGCAATAGGTGTACCCCATTGATTAACCCCTCCAAATGGACTTTAATGTATCGTTGATGTAATGTAACCTGAACCTAAATTCCTGGTAGGAGTTGTACTAGATGACGATGACGTTGTAAACGTTTGATGGTATTGTCGTGAAGATCATGAGCTCAAAGAAATCGGTTCAAATGATTGTGTGTTGCTTCATAGTTGATACCTTGGCTTTAGCTGAGCGGTAATGTTTTCATCATTCGAGGACATGGTGTTGTCCCATGCCCCAAAATTTTGTAGAAATACAAAGCATTAAATACGGTTTGAAGAATATGGTATCAAATATATATGTATGTAATACATAGGAATTGAAAAATACAACGCGTTGATGGGGATGAAGAAAAGTTGGTGGACGGATGTCGATGGACGGAAGTCAATGGACAAACGTCGATGGACGAAAATTGGTGGGCGGATGTTGATGGATGGATGTCGATGGACGGAAATTTGTGGACAGAAGTTTGTGGACGGGTGTCAATAACAACATGACAAACGACGAACAACGAACGACAACACAATAAACGCGGTGTTGTAGATCGCCCGAGAATTTTACAGCGATGGTAAGCGACAACGTGATGAACGTTATGTTGCAGGTCACTCAAGAGCTCTGTAGCGATGGCAGGGGACGATGCGACAGATGCTGCATTACAAATCGCCCGAAAGCTCTGAAGTGATGGCGTGCAAAAGAAAAAAATAAAATTCTTTTTCTTTTTGCTTGACGCTGCACTTGGCCCTGCAGTCGTCAAGGGTCTTCAAGGCTTCCTCCGCCTCCTCCTATGCACAACAAATGATGATCCACACAACGTCCATTAGCACACGAGAAGGGGGACGAAAGGTCAACTGTAGGAAGGAGGAGAACGCACCAACAAAACGTTGTCACCAGCTACTATTGCCAAAAACAAGCTGAGGAGAACAAAACAAGAACAAGAATGAATCTACCAAAGAAGAACAAGGAAAGCTAGTAGCTTCCTTGGAGCGAACGAATGACGTCCATTCTAGTAGCATGGAGTTGAGGAGTCGACAAACAATTAACCTTAGCCACCCACTCTATATCTAGAGTTTTCTACCAATAACAATCCACACCCACGAGAGCTTTTTGGGTCCAAACCACCACGCCGGATGGGAGGGATTGCAACAACCACAAAGTAACCTGAAAGGAAAAGGCATATGTTGGAAGAAGATCATGATCATGATGTTCCATAACAGGTGTGAGCAAGAAAAGCAAATTGATGAAAAAAATTTCTGAACGAAAAAGCGATCCCACATACCGACCTTAACGCTGCATCCATCGAAACATCCTTGTCATCGTCATAACTGCGACAGTAGTAGCGGATCGAGCTCTCTCGTGAATAACAATGCAAAAGTCTGGCTTCAACAAATTCCCGAGCTTACTCACCCAACAGCATGTAGCTGTAGTTGCAAGAGGAGGAGAAGGACCTATTTGTCGTTGCATATTAGTCCCCCATTAAAAGAGTGTTGTCTTCTCTTCTTGTGTTGTAGCACACATGCACGCACGTGCGTTCATTGCTTTTCCAACACCTCCTCGGCTTCTCTTTTGATCTTGAAGTAATGGCGGCTCTTGCCCAGGTGAGGATTTTGGGTAGTGGAAGGAGAGAGACCAACAAGCAAAAGAAACCCAAGAAACTCAAAGCTAGGAAAAATCTACCGCTTTCAACATTAAGCGACAAAAAGTAGTTTTTTAATAATTAAATTGCAAAGAAGGAAAGAAAACGTAGTGTATGTAAACGATGGCCATGTAATAATTGTTGTGGGCATCTAAAAATCCACTCTAACTATGGAAGAAACCCTCCCTGACAAAGGAATTCTAAAAAAACTAACAAGAGAAGCGAAGAACTTGGCCTTTCATACAACCATCAACAAGTTGAAACCCTAAACAAGTCATAACCCTAAAACACTTAATAACGTACAGTAACCTAAAAACATACATTAACCCTAAAAGGCATGATTGGCATGCCCGTAACCGACCGTCATGTATGAGGCCATGCATACGAGCATGACATTGTATACATTCCAACTTCTCCTTTTGAATGACTATGGCAACCCATAAAAACCTCCACACAAGTTGCATTCCCTACAATGCAAAACCATGCTTCTCCTTGTTAAGGATGAAAAAAATTCAAGATGAAATTGAATTAACCCATGGTTTGGGTGAAAAAATGAATTGTGTCTTGCATGTTTGTCCTTTGTGAAACCCTAGTTGTAAATTTTGCATTTATGTCTTGTTTAGCATGGATTACTCCATTGGGCATCAAGTTAAGGTTATTATACAAATAATTGTAATGTCTAATTCATAATGTTGGGTTATTGCATCAATCTTTTCCTCTTACATCCTAAGCCCTACAACACTCAACCCTTTAATTTCAAATTCTATAATGTTTTGTAGTTTGCCATTATGGGTGTATTAAATGACAATCCATGTTTCTTAGAAACTGCATATTTTTCTTCAAGGTGTGCATATATCAAACTTTTGAAACCTCATAACATTCTAATAAATAGGAATAACAAAAAGAAAGGTAGCTAAACTTTCAAAAACTACAAAAGAATAGGCATAAAAAAACAACATAGGAATTTTTGCATGAGAGACCTTGAAGGGACAAGGATGATGAGAGAGGGATGGGCTGACCCAGGCCAGACAAATAGAAACAAAAATTGTTGAAGGATGGTGGGGGAGAACCAGCTAGCTCTGGGTGGCACAAGGGGAGAGATATGGAGGATGGTGAGGATGATGACAACAATCTAGCCTAGGGACGTCCCAAGGCCAACAAGCCTGCCTCACACATGATCATTTAGCCTAGGTCCATGATCATTTAGTCCATAGGTCGACAAGCCTACTTTACACATGATCAATTAGACTAGGGACGCCCCTAGGCTGGCAAGCCTGCTTTACAAATGATCATTTAGACCATGTATTGGTCCATGGACAAATGTTTAGGCCTAATTTCTGTACAAGTTTGTGAGAGTGCCAAAAGCCTTAATATGTAGTGTGAACAAGTTCTAAGCATTTGGAGATATGAGGGGGGGTACATAAAAGTCACAAGAATTCCTAAAATTTGCCCAAGATCCCCTCCACATGGAAGTGGCTTTTAGGCACCTTCAATTGCCTATGTTGCTTGCCTCTTCACACAAAAAAACATTGACAACTTTTTTCATTCAATTTTGCAATCCACAAATCAAGGCTTACTTTCATGTCACTTCAACATGTAATTTACCTTCCTACTTGCGATAGGCACTTTGGTGCTAGATTTTTTTTAAAATAATGGAAATGCTTATTAGGGCAAAAGGATTTGGTTTCAATGAAATTAGGCATTTAGGTTTTTCAATTTTTCTGAAATTAGGGCAATCAACCTGGGACTTGGAGTTTTAAGGTACATTATGACGGTCTGAGGAATAGCTTTAAAGGAGTGGTGTGGACAACTATGGCGTTTGATTCTCCTTCTGTTGTGTGTAAGTTTGAAGAGTCATGTGCACATGGCAAAATTTCTTGCAGATATATGCTTTTTTAGGATTCATGCTTAACGTGTCAATGTGCATTACTCATGTGTGGGTCTTGCTAAGAATATATTTTATTATATCCTTATCTCCTTGTCTGATATGCTCCTTGCAACTTGGGGGAGGGAGAAGGGGGTTAGGGGATTTTGAGTACTTAATTTGTTCATGTTCCCTTTGCATTGCATCTCCTTATCTGATATGCTCCTTGCAACTTGGGGGAGGGAGAGGTGGGGGGCAGGGAGGATTTTGAGTACTTGTTTTGTTCATGTTCGGTTTGCAGTGCACCTTTTGTTGGTGGTTTCTTCTTTTGGCCTGGACTTGAGTCCTTCCATCTTGTGCCTTTAGCCCCCCCTTGTTTGGGTGCTTTGTTTTATTGATAGCTTGGCAGGTTTTCATGACTTGCAATAGTTTTTATTTGTTATCTTTTTCCTTCCTCGAGTTGGCTGCCTGGTGATGTGGTGGCTAATGGGCATGTCAACACCTAGAACATGAGAAGGCTAGCCCAGCATACTGTATGACTAATGTTTAGTATAAAATAATTTGCAAAAGGTCTAGCTTAAAACAAGAGAAAATTTTATTGATAATTGTCAAATTTATTATTGAAAATTGATTATTATTATTACAAATGCACAACACAAGATGTACCTTGCATACTTTTACCTCAACTGTTGAAATTCTGGAAAATTAAATTGAAAAATACTGAAATTTTATTTTGTCTAAAATAAATAAACATTCAACAAAGAAGTGCTAAACATTAGTTGTAGGTAAGGTATTCACAGCCCCTAGCAAGAAGTGGTGGTGAAGAAGAACACTCTATGGCTACCATACTCCAGCAGAGTATGTGGGAAGTTTGCTCTGTGGGGATGCCTAAAGTGGACTAAACCTGGGATTCTAGGATCCTCAGATCTCAGCTTTCTCCTTTATGCTCACTTCAATCAGGTGCTTCACTTTGGTTCACCTTTATATTTTTATGGAAGTTCAACCTTGGGCCCAAACAAATGAGATAAATACTATTGGGAACACCCCTGGGGAGCACATTGAAAACTTGGGAAACCTATTGGGAACGTATGAAAACAGACTAGGATCATGAAAGGAACACAAGAGTTAAGAATTTCATGGGCCCAAAAGGAAAAAAGATGAACTCTCTTGAGTGTATAGAGTGATTGATATTGATTAGTTGGCAGTGCTTCACAAATCCAACTTTTTTTTTGCAATGAGTTATTTTGATTGGCCCATCGCAAATTTATTTTGAAGCTATGGAGGCTCCCCCAATATAGAAGCTTTTATTGAAAGATGCAGTGCCCTTTGGCCCACCTATATAGGTGAAGAGGAGGACTTTGGGCAAAACATATGGGATTAAAGCAAGGTGCTATTGGGAACACCCTTGGGGAACACAATGGGAACATATTGGGAACCTGATGGGAACCCATTGGCAACTTGAAGGGAGCAAAGGAAAAATGAAAAAAAATCCTCCCCTCCCCCCACCCAAAACTTAAAGAGAAAAAAAATCAAGGCACCTTGAGTGCATGCTTCAGCCTACCCATTGGCTGCATGTATTTTTGGTAACCCTTGGGAACATCTTGGGAAACACATTCGGAACTTGGGGAACATGTGGATCATGCCATTGGGAACTTGTGAGGAACACTCTGAGAACATGGTGGGAAATACCAAAATCCAAAAAAATCAAACTCCACGCAGGCTGAGGTCCTCTGACAGGGGCATATCCTGACCAAAAATCTACATTAATCGCAGCCGCCCATCTGCTGAAGATACCGAATCTCTTGTGGGTTTGCCATGTGACGTGTGCTACATCCCCTGTGGAAACTCGAAACCTCCTGCTTGCAACTTGTTATCCATAAAGTACCCCAAACTGGGGGTAATTGGTGCCCAGTTTTGAAAAAAAAACTGGGCACTAAATTTTTTAAAAAGAGTCAGGATCGATAACAGTATACAAGGCGGAAAAAAAAAAAGGCGACCAAATTGGTTGGTTTCCTCTCACCTGAATTGGTCCTCACAGGAGTTTCATACCCAGTTTTGTATTTTGCCTCATATGCATCTTCTTCACTCACTGTCTGCTCATACTCTTTCATAATTAAATCGAAGTATTTTCAGAATATAAAATCGTGTGAACTGATACCCAGTTTCATGTTCTGTTGCTTTTCCATCAATTGTGTCCCTTCATTTGTTACAAGCTTTGCTTGGACTAGCTCCTGGAGCATCTATCTGTGTGTCCAAATAAGTGGGTATCTATGTGTTGGAAGCTTTTCTGGTTTCAGAAGGGGATTCAATCCATCTCGAGAGTTGTCTTCCAACTCTTTTTTTAATTTGTATCAGAACAGATGTTCTTTTTTTGGTCCCCTTCATGAAAATCAACTCTTTAGTGTTTTTTTTAGTTTTGCAACAGCTGCAAGACTAATCCTGATCTTTCATTTACCAATCGCCTCTTTGTTCTGCTTCAAAAAAATTTACTTGGGTACTTCGATTCTTCTTCGTTCATTGACCGTCGTATAAGCTTCTTTCATCTCACTCGTTGGGTGTTCTTCATATGGAGGCCTGATAATTCGCGAAATACAGTTTTCAGCAACAGTAGAGGATTTCGGGGAGATTGGGTCTCAGAAACACTAGTTGATTCATAGCTTGCAATGATCCGTCCTTTGATAGAATATTGGCGGGACCAGAATTTCTGGTCCACACTGTCTGGATCTTTGCTCACACTCCTTTTCATGTGGGTTGCTTATACTGCTGTGGAGATGGTAGACAAGTTTGTGGTGACTCCCATGAGAATGAAGAGGGTGATGAATAGTCAGGGATTGAAAGGGCCACCTGCGAATTGGCTCCTGGGGAACATGCCTGACCGTCTTAGGCTTGAGAGTGCGGAATCAGAGAAGATTATGAAGACTGGCGACTACGATATTATGTCTCATGTTCTACCTTTTTATACTCGGAGTTGTCAAGCTTATGGTGAGTTTTCATGAAGTCCCATCTCTCTCAGCTCTCAGAGCGCAGGACGTCCCTCTCAGAGCTCTCATGTGATCGACACTAGTAGAGTTATCTGTGTAAACTCACCTTCTCTTCGGCCCCTTTGTTTGACCCTGTTTGTGATGTCCAAACTGGGTAATGGACATCACTAATTTTGACAAAACTGGACCAATACCCCCAGTTTGAGGTATTAGCTGTATGGATGACTCTTGTACCATATAGAAAAGTTCAATCAGATTCTTGACTTGAGTAAATGTGAATGATGGCGTGGCAGGAAAGACACATTTTTGGTGGCTAGGATGGGAGGCAAGGATCGTGATAACAGAACTTGATCTTGTCAAAGAAATTTTTGCAAACAAAAATGGTTCTTATGAAAAGTCTCAAATACAACTTCGATTTCAAAGTCAACTTCTTGGTAAAGGGCTAGTGACAACTAATGGAGAAGAATGGGTTACCCATCGTCAAACTGTGGCCCCTGCTTTCCATCATGAAAAGATCAAGGTGCAATTTCGGGAACATGTGCGATTTATGTCCAAGAACAATACATAGGTGAAGGTTGCTTGCACCAAGCAGGTCCAAAAGAATAAAGAGGATAAAATCAAGAAATCTTTATCATGTGACTTGGAAATACTTTAGATTAATTTGAAAAGGTTGAGAACACCACCAAGAGTCCTAAAACTTGTCCATCTTTTTGGCTTGTGTAACCTATAAGTTATGTAGTGGATCCATGACAAGAGTGTTATGGTATCATAGGTGCCTACCTATTCCTTTGATTGATGTACAGTGCAGAAACTAATCTAGATGTGTTTTTTATTATTGATATAGACCACATGAATTTGAACATTTAGGTTGGACTATGACTTTGTGCACAGGTAATGGTAGCAGCAATCGCAAAGAGTGCATCATCAATGGCAGATGAATGGGAAACAAAAGTGATGGATGGTGGGGGCTGTGTGGAACTAGAAGTGGGTGATTACATGACACGCACGACAGCTAATATAATTGCACATACCGCTTTTGGAAGTAATTATGAAAGAGGAAGGAAAGTGTTTGATCAACAACTTGCACTCATCAATTTACATGGTCAAAGAGCCATGAAACGACTTGTTGCAATACCAGGATACAGGTTATCTCATTCATTTTTTTCTTACTCCTTGAAACTATTTTGATCATGAGTAATTTAATTTGAAATGGCCAAAGTACCAAATTTAACTTTGCTAAGTGGTTTTATCTTCTTTTGGAACATAATTCATTCATATGATATAGTTCATGCAATGAAGACCATGAAAAAAGTGAGTCTTCAAGTGTGCAAAATTTATGATTTCCTTGTGTGGTGAAAATTCTAAAATAGTTGTGTATGTGTTTTGCAGCCTTCTTCCCACACCATTAAACATACAAATATTTGAGACCCAAACTGCAATTTCAAATTCTTTACGAGAAATTATTCAATCAAGGAAGGACATGGTTAATAAAACCAAAAACTCTTCGTATGGAGATGACCTGTTGGGTCTTATGCTCACTACAACATCAAAAGAAAATACTTCACGAGTTGAAAAGGCCCAATTTGACATGCAAGCATTGATCGATAATTGCAGGACCTTTTTCTTTGCAGGACATGGAGCTTCGGCAACTCTTCTCACATGGACCATGATGTTGTTGGCATCCCACATGAATTGGCAAGAACTTGCTCGTGAAGAAATCAAACAAGTGTGTGGGCATGGTGATTGTTTGCTTGATGCAAACATGCTCAATAAATTGAAAATTGTATGTTGAAACTTTTTCACCCCATTTTGGAATTACCATCAGCTCACATCTTGGAACATATCTAATCATGTTGTGTGTGTTGGATGTTCGTGCAGGTAAATATGATTATAAATGAAACACTTCGTTTATTTCCACCTTTTGTGGCCCTCACCAGACAAGCAATGAAAGATGTAAAGTTAGGTGGTTGGGACATTCCTAAAGGATTGAGCTTACACATTCCCATACTTGCCATTCACCATGACCCTGACATATGGGGACCGGATGTACATGAGTTCAAGCCAGAACGGTTTGTGAATGGTGTTGCCAAAGCAAACAAACACCCTTTAGCTTTTATGCCTTTTTCATTTGGGCAAAGGTTTTGTGTAGGGCAAGGGTTTACTTTAGTAGAAGCAAAATGTGTGTTAGTTGTGGTGCTTCAACGTTTTCGCTTTCACCTCTCCCCCAATTATCGCCATGCACCACATCATAACATTACATTAAAAGCAAAGTATGGTGTGCCAGTGATGTTGGAATGTTTGTCCATGCCAAATCAATCTCAAGGATGACCTTTTAATTAATAATACCTAAATTTTGGTAGGTGTGGTCATAATAATAAGAACTAGGGGTGCTAAGATCAAAATATTTTCAAAGGATTGCCTTTGAATCATGGCTTTCTTATATTGGTTTTGATTCCAAATTTTGCAATTTGCATATTCATTTTTCAATTATGTGTTAAATGTGATTGTTTTATTACATCTTGATCCTAATCATGAATATTATGCTCTTTATCACATCACACATATAATTTAACTAAAACCCCATGACAGGGGGAAAAAAATTCTAGATTAATCAAAGGTTATTTAATGTCAATTTGAAAATCTCACAATTAAAAATAATGATTTTATTTGCATTTTATCTTCCTCTAAAAAATAAATGAAATAAACAAAAATTCAAATTTTGATTTGGGATTCCTTTTATGAAGTGTGTTTTCATACTTAATTTAACCAAACAATGTGTTTTTTCATAATGCAAGATGGGAGACTTCATCCATGTTCTTGATTTTTAGTTTGATTTTTTGTATTGTTTTTGCATTCAGACCATGGTTAGCAGGCTAATGATCTTCTAGCTTGTTCGCTCCTTCCCCCATGAGAACTTGCCACGATCTCCAATACCTTCACATGTTATCTAATGTGCATACAATCAACTTTGGGATTGATGTCACCATAGATGATGTCCTCTTCAATGACATTGATATGGAAATTCAAACATTACATCCTAATGGAATTCCTTAGTGTGGCTCAAAAGAAAAGGTTACATTCTCCTTTCTATCTTAATACGTGCATGTTGCGTTTTTTATGATTTTGTGTTTGACCTCACAACTGGGACATGTATTATTAAATTCAATTTTCAGCATCTTTTTTAAATTATGTTTTTTTTGTGCTACTTGTGTTCAAGTTTATGATTTCCCATTCATACATGGTTTCCAAGCACTTCCATTAAAGTTTGTCAAGGTGCAAACAAACATATCCTTGCCCTTAAATGAGACAAAAAGTTGTTTGAATTTTTGTTGAAGCCAATGGTTGAATTTCACACTCGAAATATTCATGATTCCATCCAATTTTGTGCATAAGCTACAAATGACTATGATCTTGATGATGATGACATGTTTGACATCCCACCTTGTGGTTGTCAAGATTTATTTTGTAAGCAAGTGTTTGTGGGTTTTTGTTTTTGAAATTTTCCACATTTCAAATTCTTCATTAATCTGCATTAATGTTGTTTCAAAATCATGTTGTAATTAACACTTCCATGTCACAAAAATGATCACATTCCTCATTCAAAATTCTCTTGTACATCTAAATCCCTTGGGTGCCCCTAAAAGATTATGGTGCCTTGGATGTTCAACATTGTGAGTCCTCTTACATGAAGGTTTGTATCATTTTTTGCACAAGATGACTTTCTTCAAAGTTATTCCCAAAGTCCACGGCTATTGGTCTATGCTATCCAATTGGCTAACTTGTATGTTGCCCAATCAACTTTAACATCTACAACACCATCAACATCACATAAAAGTAATAGTGGTATGCATTGTTACATAGATGGTGAGGCTTATGAGTCTATAACTGGGACAAAGTTTGGAACATCATATTATGATGTTTGTAATGCTTACATTCCAAACACTTCATAGCAATTTCCTTGTGTTTGCCTTTGTTGTGATTTTGATTATGTATTGGTTCATTGATGCTCTTCATCCATGTTTATTGATCATTTTCATTCCCAATATTTGCCACAAAAAAATGCTTCTTGAATGCCAACTTTAGCTATACTTCATACATATTCATTGTGTGGAAAAATTGATGACCATCTTGTAAATTGAATGGTCAAATATTTTTATTCCAATTTTTTCATCCATTTTATAGTTGGATACAATTTTATGCAATAAAGTTGGATAAATTTAATGGGTGATGAATGTAGGGAATTGCGCAATGGATTATTCCTATCCATGTTAGTTTTTCCTTCTATCCCATTAAAATGACTTGGATTTTTTGGGTAAAATTACACATTAATTATAGGTTCATATCACATCATCCCAAAAAAAAAATTGGTTATGAAGTTTTGTCAATAGATTTGTAATCCTTTGGAATAAAAATTCCACAAATTATACTATGATGTGGAAATTTGTTTGCACCTTTTTTTGCAATTTTTCTTCACATGGATACACTAAAAAAAAAACGTGTAATCATATAGGTAAGTACTTAAGTAGGTAGGTACATAGGCCAACCTAGATGGGTAGGTCAAACTAGTTACCTACCTAACTAGATAGATAAGTAGGTTGGGGAGGTAAGTATTTTAGAATTGTGCATTATTTGTTTTTTTGTTTTGGGTTGAACCTTTTGATTAGCTCATCCCATGTGCACAAATTTCTTAATGTGAAATTGGATGGGCACACCCCCCCTTGTTTATATAGTATTCAAAATAGGAATGAAAAAAAACAATATGGGATAAGTTTTGAAGTTGCAACTTCTTTACAAATTAAGTTGTACTTCCAAAACTTTCTTCATGCCT
>Ga0209611_10009040_pt1 | contig 15260 bp, 3 predicted proteins | sample S1TSphgellanicum_3_FD_187693 | JGI IMG/M metagenome (GOLD analysis project Ga0209611, IMG submission 187693) | Host-associated microbial communities from peat moss isolated from Minnesota, USA - S1T2_Fc - Sphagnum magellanicum MG (SPAdes) (version 2) | ecosystem: Host-associated > Plants > Peat... | reverse complement strand
TAAACCCATTTCAATTCCATTGGAGCAAAATGTGAAGTTAAGTGCAGATGAAGGAGAGCTCGTGGAGGATACCACTATGTACAGACGCATAGTGGGGAGTTTGATTTACATGACCATCACAAGGCCAGATTTGAGTTATGCAGTTGGAGTGGTGAGTCAATTCATGCAAACACCACGAAAGCCACATTTGGATGTAGTGAGGCGCATACTGAGGTACATAAAACATACCTTGCAGTGTGGAATTTTTTATGAAGCCAAGAGCCAATTACAAGTACATGGATACACGGATGCTGATTGGGTTGGCAATGTTTCAGATAGAAGATCAACTAGTGGTTTCATGTTTTCTTTTGGAAGTGGTGTTGTTAGTTGGAGCAGTAAGAAACAACCAACAATTGCATCATCAAGCACGGAAGCAAAATACAGAGGTGCAGCAATTGCTGCATGTGAAGTAGTTTGGTTACAAAAACTATTCTCAGATTTGGGAGAGTCAGTGGATGCTCCTGTTGTCATCTATTGTGATAACATTAGTAGCATACTACTTGCTAACAACCCAGTCTATCATGCTAGGACAAAGCACATTGAAGTGCACTACCACTTTATTAGAGAAAAAGTTATAGCAAAAGAAATTGACCTCATTCATGTCAGTATTGAAGATCAAGTTGCTGACATTTTCACAAAGGCTTTAGGTACAGACAAGCTAAGGAAGTTTCGAAAAATGCTTGGTGTACTAGAAGTGGATTTGAGCTTGAAGGGGAGTGTTGAGAATTCAAGCTCAACTAGTTAGGTTTCATTAGTTACTAGAGTAAGAAAGTAACTAGGTTACTTTCACAAGGTTGAATTACTTTCGTTACTTATTTTAGTTTGGTTATTTGTGGTTTGGTCTTGTAGTTAAATACCTTGGTGTTGATGGTTTGTTTCTCTTTTCTTCATTACACAAGTTTGTGTATTTCATGTGACAAGAACCTTGGAGAGTTCTTGATGTTGTGTTTTGTGTTGTGAGCATTATGTTGTACTTTCCTTTCAATAAAAATTTATGTTTGCACTTGGGTAGATCTCCTATTTGTTAACAATAATATGGACCAAACCCACTTGTTTGGTTGATTGCTTATTTTCAAAATACTTTAAAAATATTTCATTTGAAAGTTGCAAAAAAAATCAAATTTGACCCAAAAGGATGTTGCAATATATTATTATGTGAATATATGTTTGAACAACCTTCTCCAAAATATATCATGTCTAAATAATCTTTCGACATTTTATTTTATTTACAATGCATAATAAGTGATTATGAATATTGTATCTTCATTATTTTCATTTCAAATCATACCACATGTTTTCATAATATATGAAAAACATCATCATGAGTGTTTTTGAATGACTTGCAACATTGGTACATTTTTTAACATTAAACATATGAAAAATTAATCACTTGTTACAATTATTTTTGCTTCTATTAATATGATTGCACTTTGATAGAATTGACTATTATATCATATTTGCATAAATTTCCATAATTGATTTTAAATGTGTCCAAAACATATTCCCATTGAATTGAGTTTTGAAACTTCTTCTCTTTCAAGGAAAAATAGATTCCTATATATATAATATTCAAATTTTATATTTCAGTCATTTATGGTGCAACTACCTTAATTTGAAACTACTAGACTTTGTTACAATATAACACAACAAGAAGGAAAAACTAAAAGAGAAAAAAAAGACCTAAGTTCTAGTTCGATATCCAAATTAAATCCTAGCTCAACTACTAAACAATGATTAACAATTGTTGATACCATTTTCAATGACCCTCCAAAGTTATTTGTACAAAGGTACATAACCAAATTTTGACAAGATATGAAAAAAATTAGGTAATTTGGGATTTTTTTTTGTTTCTTCATTATTCACACTTAGTTGGGAACAAAGACCAACACGCAAATTTTGATTCAAATTATTAAAGGATCGATCTTTGTTTGGGAACTTGAGAATATTTTAAATAACACAATATGAAAATGTATGTTAGGAGTTTAGAATGTCATTGAAAAAACATTTTAGAACATGGGAATGTTGTTAAAAGTGTGGTATCATGTTAAAAACATGCATCACGTCAAAAAGTCATGTAATTGTATGTAGCATGCATTTGTTCCATTTATGCAACTTTAGTCATGTTTATGACTATGTGATTATGGTTACAAACACATGATTAGTAGTCATCTTGAAATAGACATAGTTAGGCTAGGTAGGTAGGTGACTAAGTAGTGATGCACCCCTAGGTTCAAATTTTTTTGAAGGTAAATAACCTTATCAATTCACACTTTTGAAGTTAAATGCAACTTATGTCCATGTTGTGAAAGTCAAAAAGCATCCTTTGGGATTGCTTCCCTTGTTATGACAATTTGAGGCAAATCAATTCTCCTCCAATTTCCATTTGGCCCAAGTTAAAATACCCATCAAAGAATGACACATTATATGAAGCTCAAGCATGTGTTTGATCTTAGTATGAATTTAGTGGACAATTTCACATAATGTTGCAATTTTCCATCTGAACCATTTCAAGTTCCCAAAGTTTGCACTTTGAAATGTAATTGAATTTTTTTTGGTTCATCATGAATTCCAACTCAATGAAATTCTTGAAGAATTTTTTGGAGTAGCTATGGTTTTCCCCTCCTCTTACCTCACATTCCTCCACCAAGTTGAAGCATAACCCTTCAAATAAGATCAAACCAATTCAACCATAGGGTTTTAATTGACTTTCATAACATGGATATAATCCTTCGTGTTGGAAAGCAAGGCATTTATAACCTTACAATCATGAACACCATTGAAACTTTTAGGCTTTGTTGGCGGAAACCATGTACCCCTTGAAGATCCTCCCTTGAAAATATTTCCCAACTTACTAAACTCCAACTAGTTAAAATGCATCAAGAAGGTTATTTGCTTGAAAGAGAAAAGGAGTGTGGCATGCTCCTCTTGATTGTCATGAAGGTGGGAGGACTCCTCCACTTGGTCTTGGGGTTAACCTTGACCTCATGAACTATTTCCTTTATGAGATTTTCTTGTTGATCCTTGCATCTATTCCATTTACTTTCCTTAGCCATCATATTGAACATGGGTTTGTTTTTCAAATCAAAATTCCTTGTATTATAACTATGTTATCAAATGACACGCCTCTAGGTTTGACACAATGGTAAAAAACCCTTTTGATTCCTAGCTTGCATTGAAATGGGTTACTAAGGTGCACTCCTTGTTCTCAAGAGAGATATGGGGGATGGGATTTCCAAGATGGGACTAAGATGAAATCAAAATGAGGTCAATCTACACGAGTCAATTGTGTAGTTTGTGACTAGCAACAAGATTATATCAAAATAGCAAAATGTCTCAAAATTCCCTTGAAAATTCTTGATTTTGTCAAGTTATGAGTCTTGCAATTTTGTGAGCTCAATTCTCACATAGAAATTTCGATGGAAGATTTTTCAAAAGAAAAGATGTGGCCTTTGAATAGACCTTTCAACACCATACCACATGTTTAATTCAAAAGTTATTTGACCCCCTATTTTTCAAATTTTTGTGGTCAAAAATAAATTATTAGTTTCACTTTCAACCTTTCTTTTGTCCATATATATAACTTCAACTTCAAAACTCCAAAATGAAAAATGCAAGCCCAATTTTTTAATTTATATTTCAAGACCTTTCCAAGGGTGTAAATGGGGTTTTGCTTTGAACATTATTGTTATTTGCATTTGAATGAATTTGAATCTTAGGGGTTACATTCACAAAGATAGGAACTATAACTAGTGACTTTTTCATGTTTTTGTGTCAAAAATTATATTAATATTACACATTTCTTTTATATGTTTTGATGATAATGTTCTTAATATATTGTGGAAACATGTGCAATAGTTTGAAATGAAGCTAATGAAATTTGAATCCTCAAAAGCATTGATTAATCATTGTAAACAATGTCTAACAATGCTTTTACTACTTGAAAAAACTCATAAATGATTCTTAGACTTGAAAATGACATAATTTTGGAGAGACTCTTAAAACATATATTCACATAAGAATATAATGTAACATATTTTTTGAGTCAAAAGGACTTTCTTATGACTTTTTGCAACTTACAAATGGAATATTTTTAATATATACCCAAAATCTTTCAGAATAAGCAATCACCGAAATCCTTACTAAGGGTGCACCCTAGCTCCTTATTTTGTGAATGTACCCTAAAACATTATCTTAGCATGTCTTAGCCTTAATTGCGAGCCCAAGGCTACAATGTAGGTAGTTAAATAGGTTGGTTGGTTAGGTTGGAAGTAAATATAAGGTAGGTTACTTAAGTAGGTCAAAAAAAATTGTTTATAATAACATGATGGAAAAAAATATTATTAATGAATGTGTGGTGCAATGATTAAGGACTTGGGCCTTCAATGCCTAATTAGACTACTTAGCTTAGGCTAGGTTGTTAGGCTATTTAACATATGTTGTTAAATAGACTTTTAATCTAAGTTGAATATAAAAATATTTTTTTATTTGAATCTACAATAATCCAAAATGTAAAATCGAACAACTAATATCCTTATTAAATGCAATTACAATAATTTGTGACATGGCATTTATGATTAAGGACTAAAAAATGAATGGTGGTAAAAATGATGCATTCAATCAACCATAGTTGCATGTAGCCACATTGGTCACTTACAATTACAAATTTAGTAATGGGTGCATAATCATATTTGGCATAATGATGGGAATTTCATTTAAAAAAATTACGAATAGATTTTTAGCTTTTGGGGAAAAAAACCACATGACAAAAAAAACTGAAAATTTAATTATTGTATAATGTTCATATATCGAAGTATCACATGGATAATAACAATTCAACACTTCCCATTTTAGACATGATGATGCCACAATCAATGAACATCATCTAATGCATGAAGGATAAGGACTTATATTGTCATTGAAAAGGTTTGATCATTTTTTATGTTTGTTCTTTAATGCAAGTTTTATGTTAAGGAAAAGCAAGTCAAGAAGATGCAATAGCAAATGACATAAAGAAATAGGTGTGAGAGTATCCATGGGTTTTACAGGTATGGTATCTTTAGCTTGATTTTTTAATTTTTAATGGTTGTCATCATAGATGGGTAGCTTAAGGGCTTCACATTACTTTTGGTGCATAATGTAAATTGTCACTATAGGCATTATGGATTTTAACCTTATGCAAATTAATGTTAGTAATTTTTACACTTGTGATATTAAGCAAATAATGTAATTCTAGTGGGAATGAAACGAGAAATTTGTCAAGCACATTAGAAAAATCCATAAAGTCACCCTATCTTTAGGCCTCTTTTCACACCCTAACCCCTCTTTCAATAGTATCCGTAAAGTAAGGAAATTTTATTAAAACTCAATATGAAATGTTGAAACTTAGCATTTAATTCACAAGGTTCAAAGGGAATTATTGTATATTTAAAGGTAAGAGCATTGAAGAGCATATTTAAAGCTATGTAGTAGTAGTTGAAGAGTCAAGAAAAAAAAAGACAAGGTGAAAATTTTTAAACCATCAAAATTGATGGTTTTTTTAGTTCCAACCCCGATTGAATGCTAATGTATTTTTTTGTGGGTTTTCTTTTAATCTCACCTTGTTTATGACCAAAGTCAAGGCATTACTGTAGTATTTTCTTAACCTTACAAATAACTCCATTAGGTTAAGTTCTTGCAATGGTGATCCATCTATTTGGTGTAAAATAAAAACAATAGATACATGAATAGCATGTTAAGAATGGATTTTTTTGTAAGGTGGTGATGGAATTCAACTTTCAATTGTTATGCACAATGTATGGTCTTAATACAAATGCACACAATTTTTGTCATTTGTTGTGGTAATCTCTAAACTTGGGTGATAATGTCCTACATGTCAAGCATTGTATCTGCATGGTGTTGTTTTCAATTAGGTGTTTCCACTCAGGGTGTGAAAATTATGTTAATTATATTTGAGGTTGGTGGTGTAAGGTGTATAACAATGTAGGAAAGGAGACCAATGTGTGAATATGTGTATATTAACAATTATTTGTGCCAATGGACACTATTTGTAGCATGTGCATGTGAAGTCATGAAATCAAGGATAGTAGAATGGCAAAGAAACTCTTTAGTAAAGGAAAGTGATTGACTAATAAATGAACATGATATGCATATGACTTGAACACATTAGAAGGTAAAATTATCACACAAACAACATGGACATGCCAAGATGCCTCTAAACTATCATATGAATGTGCATTATGAAAAGCGAGAAAGGATACAGGCATTATGTGTGTTTTTAGAACTTGATAAACTTCGGCACATGTGACAAACCATTAGTTAGCAATAATGTTTACCTAAACATTGGATTTTACAACTATAATAATTGTTGAGGTGGATTTTAAGGGTATTGCCATTTAAGGTTGCACATATCAAATTCATCATTAAGGTGAAGATCTAGTTACACAGGGGAGATGCAATCTGCTCATGGTTATAACTCTACCAATTCTAGGCCACATTATTTGCTTTAAGATTGTGTAATCTAAATCATGAATGTTTAATTTGAATCATCAAATCAAGATCACTAGACATCTATGCCTCGATAAAGAAACATGTGGATTCCTATGTTTGTTATTAAACAAAATAAAAATCATTACACTTTTTTTTGTGTCATGAACAGAGGGCATATTTGAAATAAATGATGGGATTATAAAGTTTTGATAAGGGCTAAATCTAGATCATTGTGATGGGTTTTGATATCCTATAGAGTCTAAAGGTGGATTTCATGTTTGGAACTTGTTAACACAATTTTGGTTTGATTTGATTTGACCCAAGTAGATCATGAAGGTTGGGCTTTAAGTTGAATTAAGATAAGGTCAATTATTTGAGTTATAAAAATCAATAAGATGACAAGTCCTACAATATTATATTAAATATCATGAGGATGTAATAAACTAGTATGGGTGGTTAGAGATGGTTGTTGATGTCATGGATTTAAATGTCAAGAAAATTTGTTTTAGGTTGCAAATTTAAACTTGAAAGGTAAGGCCAACGATTGGTTCATGCAAGAGATTGAGCCCACATTTTGCTTGGTTAGGGAAAATTGAGATCTTGGATGATTGTGAAAATTGGGGTAATTGTTAAAAAAAAGGTTGGGGGAAAATTTTCCATTTTCTCCAAATGATGTGAAAAAAATATAAGGTGCAACTTTCTTTTTTTATATATAACTTAAATGTAAATAAAATGCATAAGATTGGATTATGAAATAAACCTAGAATATATTTAAAATATTTTCAACTTTAATAAATATTATTTTGATATTCTATTATATCATAGCATATAAAAAAAACCCTTTTATCATGTGTTCCGTAAAATATACAAAGAGTAACTTCCCTTAGGGACAAGGTTAAAATGGGGTGCAAATTGAATTCAAGAAACATACATTCTAAGACATTATTTTATTTTTCATTGAAGTAATGGTTACTTAATTAGTTTATATTGAAACTTTTGAATGAACTTGTACAACAATATTTCAAATCTATTGTGGGAAACGTGGCAAATTTTGAAATGAATCTAATGAATATGGAATACCCATAAACACTTTTTAAACAATGTGATCTTTTTTGTTGATATATGGAAACAACCTTTTATCAGCAATACATTTTTGTAGGTCTTTTAAAGTTGTAATTATGTAGCATTACTAAATTTTTATCCATTTTATTTATCCCTAACATCATTTGTTGATACAACTCATGCAATGATTCATTGTTTAGTTAGCCATATTAACCTCAACAATTGAATTATTGGAATTCACAACTAATTATACCAATTATTAAATAATAACCTTCTATCTATAGATTTTTCATGGATACAACATACTCCTATTTCCCTCACACATACATCATTTTCATAAAAATTATGTATTGATGTAAATCCATGACATTCATGGTCAATATCTTTATTGCCCTTTTATTTTCACATTCTTACACACAAGGTACTAACCCCTTTTTTTGGGGTGCAAATGCACTTACCATAGTCCCAAAATAGATTTGACAAACATATGTTGAATCATTAATGTATTTAAACAATTTAGCTTCAACATTAGATTCTTGAATTCTAAACATTTCGACTTAAACAATATTATTAACAAGAGAAACCTCTTTGTAACAAGTATGTTAATGGTACTCTATGTTTAGACTAGGCTTTCATTAAATATTTAAAACCATTGACCTAAGTTCAATGTTTCAAAAAATCGGCAATTTTGAAAATAATCTAAGTATTATTGAATTTGTTCAAGGAATACAATAATAAAAACACACCTACCCACTTAGGTGACTACTTAGAAATTAATGGGTTTGCTTACCAAAATGATGTGGCAATTTGTGATTGGTTTAAGAGATGGATTAGAAAATCAATAATTTTCATAATCACCAAAAATATTAATAACCAAAAAAGTGACAATACAGTAACATGTAAATGTGTGGATAATTATTATTCATGATTATGTCATTTTCAATGAATTTAAAATTATTCCAAAAATGAAAAAACAAAAACACAAATTATAACACCTTAGAATAGTTTTTGAATATTTTACATTCATCACATTTGTAAGTAGATTAACACATCCTTCCTCAAGGCTTATAAATACCTCACAATAAGTTCAAGGTGGACTATGTTTTAGTGATTGATATTACAATGAGTCATTAGGTTGCACAAGCACAAACTTGTTTGAAAACTAATGACTAGATGCTTATACTCATCAAGTTCCAAACTCTACATTATAGTGGTGATTGGAACATCCACTCCCAAAGTTATTAAATCTAAACTAGACCCACAACAAACCCCCTCTAATTCCAATAATTATATCTCTCCAATAAAAAGTTCAACGAGGCTAAAATTTTGTGAAAAGATGTTCTAGGCACTAATCTCAAATTTTAGATGAATCCATTGCTATAGTCAGGAAATCTTGAATTTAGAATGAAAAGTCCAAAGACTATTTTTGAAGAAAAAAACTTGTTTTATCCGTAGTGTTTCTTCTCTTTCATTAAAACACCAAACATTCTACCATCTTCAATCTAACACCTCTTTTGGAACAAATCCTTCCAAATCATGAGTCACTTTCCTAAACAAAAGCAAGAATAAAAGAGAAGGGGAGCCTCACATAATACCTTTTTCATGGCGATTCCTTTCCTTGGTCAATGAAAATGAAGGGAAATCCTTTTTTGCCAAGTCTCCACCAATCAATTATATCCTTAGCTCAATGAACCAATGAACTTGATAAAAAGATCCATCCTATTCATTTCCCTTCCAACCATTGTGAAATAAGAATCCCTTCATCCAATGGGGTTCAAAACCTCACCTTTTTTTCATCTTGAATGCAACCCTTGGGATGAAGTTTTTCTTTCATTTGTGTAGAACCTCCCCCTTTTCCATTTTAGGTCATCCAAAGTAACTAACCCTTAGGATAATTTTACCCAAGTACAAGAGATGATGATGTTTTCCTCTTTCTTCATTAGGTCCATGTGAGGATTATTCAACATTCTTTTAACTTAAGTGTATTATTCATTTGTCTAGTACATATTACTATTATCTCCAATGTATTACTTATTTATGTAATACATAGTAAAGTTAAAAGATAGGTCTCCTACCATAAGATTTCCATCCCACTTAATTCATTGTCAAACCTAGGTTTTTTAATTAATTTTGATGGAACTAAGCATTTTGCTTGGTTACCATTATTGTGGACATTCCTTAAACCTCTTAATCCTAATCACAATTATATTTAAAGGAACATGATTTCATGGAATAATTAGTTTGTTAACATGGTGAACAATTTTGGAGGGCGTGAACCGGACAACCTACAACACTAAGTGAAAAAAAACATGAATTATTTCCTTGAATTTGACACAACTGGCCGAACATGAAAAATCAATTGGAAAAAAACCACGTCTCCATTTAGAATTTAAATGCATCACCAAAATGTGGCACCAAAGGTTGGGTGCCAATGCACGTTTCGTCATGTTGGTGTTGGAAATCAAATTTGCTATAAATGATGAGCCCAAGATTTTATATGAAGGCACCTACCAAAGGGATGAAATTATTGTTCTAGTGTGGTATATAGAACTTGATTAGGTCATTATTGATGGTTATGTGGTCCACTATTCTAAATTCCAGTTGATCATGAAGTGGAACTATTCGTGTGTTCTATCCATCATTTCTTGGAGTTCTTGCAGATAATATGAGTATTTGTTAGGCTATGGTCTAAGGGGCATGATGATCATGCCATTTTATCCCTTGCAAGAAATTGTAATAACATGCAAAAAAACTCATGTTACTTATCTATTGTTTGAACATTCTATCCAAGTATGATATCATGTTATACTTAGGGATTATTAAATAAACCTTTTTTATTTCCCTTCAAATTTTTTTCCATCGTGATGATGACTCATAAAACTAACTAAACTACTAATTCTTTCATTTTGCATATCATGCCTGAAACATGCCTATATTTTGACTTTTATGCTTTAACTATATCAAAAGGCTTGGACCATTGGAACTCTACTTCAAAATGCTCACACTAAATACTAATACCCATGAACATATACAACACCATAATGCTCAACCTTTTAGATAAACGACCCAAGTAATAATTAAATTTAGTTTCATTGATTCAAGGTTTAACTAGGTTTGGATAATGTGGATGTGTGTGAACTAACTTGTTAGCTTGAAGATGCAAAATGATTGAACACCTTACACCCCATTCTATAATTAAGGCTATCCAACTTCTATAATTACATAATTAATAAAAGTTGAATTAATAAGCTTTGACCAACTTGGGAAACTTATATGAGCTAAAACTTCTTAAATGCAACCCTTACCTATCCTAAACTATTAATAATTGAAAGAAAAACCAATAATGGGGCCTTGGATAACAATGGTGGTGAACCAAGATTCACAACATTCATTCCACATTGTTCCACATAAACTTCCAAAATATAATAAAACATATTAAAACATTTTCATATAAACACATGTTGTTAGTATAGCCATAGACATTAAAACATGAAAAATGAAGTAATGGTTACACTTGTTACATGGTTCCTATTAATGTGAATACATTTTTTTTTGGTTTATATCCTTTTTATACTCCTTTAAAAAAGTTATGTCAATTACAAGATCATGTTCATAAATAATCAAAATAGTTTGCAAGTAGTTTTGGCTAACATGCACACCCTTAGTTTTGTCAAATGGTATAAGATATAGTGACACTAATAGGAGTCAAAACAAATGTAACCAATGTTTAATTTTTCTTGTTTTAGTTTCAAAAATGTATTAATGTTGGAAATCATTCCAAATCACTCGTGACAAATGTTTTAAATATATTAGATGGAAGCATGTGATATTGTTTGGAATGAATCTAACATTGATAAGATATTCAAAAAAATCATTAAACACTACAATGTTTTTTGTTTATTAAAAGATTGCTTAAACATGACATATTTTGGGGGAGGTTTTTTTAGCATATATTTACATAATAATATATTGTAATATCTTTTTGGGCTAGATTTGATTTTTTCAACTTTGAAAAAAAAATTGTATTAAGATATTTTAGGAATAAGTAATTATTTAAGGAGGTGACCTTGATTCCTTTTAACATTTAATTTGGACCCATCAAGTGTTTAAAACTATGTTGAACTTTTTATAATTTAAACCCAAGGCACGCTCCTTAATTCCCACAAACAAAAAATACATGATAACTTCGGGATGGGATTCTAACAACCTTGAATAAATAAACTCAAAGTGAAGTCAATTTGCATAAACCAATAAATAGGCAATTAATGAAAATTAAAGTGGTGCATGATTTAAATCATTAAAAGCACACACTCATGACACTCATGATAGTGTATGTAGATTTGGGAGGGGTCACCATTTTCTTCCCTATACTATACTCTATGGATGGTGATGGATTACATTGAAATGGTAAGAATTATTGGGATTCCCAAGTGTGAATCTCAAAATTTCCTAAATATTCAATTTAGTTAAGGGTCTCACTACTTTGTGAACTTATAACTCTCCCATACAAACTTCAATTTAGGACTCTTAAAGGAAAAATTATTGCCCTTGAAAACCTTTCTATATTTCATGTCCCAATCAAAGGTGATTAACTTTGTTGTGAAAAATTTTAACAACCAAGAGTCAAAGGAGTGGAACACTTCAAAATTCGAAATTCTCACAAATGAAAATGCACTCTTGCATTCCCATGCACTACCCTCTCACAACGGGATTGTGTTCGAGCACTTCCCTTTTGCCTTGATTTATTCTTTGCCTACTTTTTCCTTGTGTTGTCTTTGGTGCAAGTCCAAGGCTGAGATCATTACATTGACAATGACAAAGTTCATTTTAGTAAGACTTTCGTTTGGTGAGGCCCATATTTGTTAGAATAAATGTTGGTAGGGAATTAATGTGTGTGAAATAGGATGATTGAATGTCATAGATAATTGGCTTTACCTAATCAAACTTTCTAAAAAATTCTATCAAGTTGCTATATATATATATATGCCTTTAAAGGTGGAAAGGAAGTTGAACAACTAATAGATGAAATGGGGGAAATACCATTTGAACCCCTTGGAATAATATACAAGGAACAAAACTAATAGTGAAATGATTGTTGAAAATGCATTGAATGCCACCTTGATCAAAATTTTCAATAAAAATTAAACAAATGAAGCATGAGTCAACCAACTTGGGCTTTAATACATTTTTGGGCTACACCATGTAAGAGGCATTTCAAGCAATTGGGAAGCAATTTAAAAAGGAAAAAAAACAACTATCACAATCATTTCTTCAAGGTTTTTACTAGTTGATGAAACATCAATTATAAATAAACTCAATACATTTGTGGCAAGAAATCGGATATTTTGTGGGTGTAGAGATGCTAAAAAAAAGGTGCCAATATTTTTATGAGGTCACATATCAATATTGTGTTATTATATTGAGAAAAGGACATACCCCTATCAATTATTAATGCAAGTATATATACCCACTTACACAACAAGTAATCACAGTCTTTTTCCACTTTCAAAGGTTAAAATAGTAATGAGAATAAACATTTTCCACCATTTTTGGACTCAATTGGTTTTAATGGAAAAAAACTAATTGATTAAGACATTTTTTAATGAATCATGTTTGGTCATTTCAGATAGTCTCATATTTCATTATATATATATTAAATGAAAAACTTGAAATCCCAAAATAAAAAACATGAATTAGTGAAAGATGTTACCAAAATGTTAATTTTCTTTTCCACTTAAAATTAATGAAGCTTTTCATTAGCATAGGAAATTTCCATGTGATACCTAGAGGCAAAAATTTTAAATATATTATCCACTTATGAATTGCCATGTGGCAACCTATAGTTTTTAAATTAATATTTGTGTCCCAATTGTGTGATGCCATGTGGCAATCAAGGCCTAATCAAGTAAGGCTAGGTGACCTAATTTTAAAAGCTTAATCTAGGTGGCCTAACTTAGGAAGATTAACCTAGGTGACCTAGGTTGAAAACAACCCTAGGTAGGCCTACCTAGGCAAGAACTTGGGTAATCAAGGCCATTTGCATAGGTTGCAAGTGTGAACACATGAACGCCTCACCAACACTTTGAGGTTTCAAGTTTTTAACACACCATAAATTTTTGTTATAATAAAATTATTTATTGCAAACGATGGACAAGAGTTTAATTAAACCTAAGTAGTAAAGCCTATGTACCCTAATTAAGCTAGGCTTAGCCTAACCTACCCTAAATAGACCCAAGTTGATTTAATTTATTTTAGGCCTACTTAAATTAACCTAGACATACATAGGTTAACCTAGACTAGCTAGGATAATCAAGGCTAACAATATAAGTGAATTTGAACTACTTATGATAACCTAAACCCACCTATACTAGTATAGGCCTAACCTAGGATAACCTAAAGTACTTAAGCTCACCAAGGGTAGCCTAGGTTCACTTAGTCTAACCAAGATTAGCTTAACCTAGGTTGACCTAGGTTATTGCATGTTAACCAAGTTTAACCTTGATTATATTTGATCTAAACCTAGTTTGATTGAAACTAACTAAAAGGTTAAAATTTAGGCTCACCAATGTTAAACTAAATTAAAACTAAGCTAACCAAGGTTAAACTTAGGCTAACTAAGGTTTAATTTAGGTTAAATGGAATGTTAAACTTACATTAATAAAAGTTTAACCAAGACTAAACCTAAGAAATTTAAACCAACCAAAATTAAACTAGGTTGAACATAACCTAACTAAAATTAAACTTAGATTAACATCAATTAAACATAGGTTGACCCTTTGTTAACATTCCATGTAACCTTGGCTAAACTTAAATTAAATCAAAGTTAATTGTGCCTAAACCTAGGTTAACCTTTGTTAAACCTAGGCAATATATTGGTTATACTAGGTTTGAAACCTAACTTAACCAAGGTTAAACTTAGGTTAATCAAGGATTAAGTTAAGCTTGATTAAATTTGATTTACTTTAGGCTAGTTTTAGATAAACTTAAGTTAATATTGATTAAATTTAAGTTCAATCAAAATTAACCAAATTGAAACCTAGGTTAATCAAGACTAAACTTAAATTAATATCTATTAAATATAAGTTAAATAAAAATTAACCAAATCTCAACATAGGTTAATCAAGGTTAAACTTAAACCAACATCAAGTAAACTTGAAGCAAATATAAGTTAACTTGGTTAACCCAAGTTAAAATAAGTTAAAAATATGTTAAACCTCAACTAAACCTCTTTTAAACCTAGGTAAAATTCAAGCTAACAAACATCAAACCTAAGCTAACTTCACCTAATACATTGATGATATTAATATGGGCTTGAAAAATATGCTTGTCACTCTATGTATTGGCTCTACTTTGTGTTTTAGTTTTTTGAATAATGTGTGTTTTGAACCTTTGATCTTTGAATCCAAAATTAGTAGGGTGCCATTCAATTTCATTTCAAATTGAAATATTGATCAATATTGATAAATGATTTAAAAAATCTCATGTCACATGTGAAATTTGTGTCATGACTTAATTTAAAATTGTGACATTTAAAGTCTTGTCACAACAAAAAAATAATCATGTCACATGTGAGACTATTATTGTGATGCAAATTAAAATTATGACATTTAAGGTTTCATCATAATGAAATCCTTTTTAAAAAATCCTCATTTCAATTGGTGCAAAAAATTTCA
>Ga0209611_10009039_pt1 | contig 15262 bp, 9 predicted proteins | sample S1TSphgellanicum_3_FD_187693 | JGI IMG/M metagenome (GOLD analysis project Ga0209611, IMG submission 187693) | Host-associated microbial communities from peat moss isolated from Minnesota, USA - S1T2_Fc - Sphagnum magellanicum MG (SPAdes) (version 2) | ecosystem: Host-associated > Plants > Peat... | reverse complement strand
TACACCTTTCAAATGTAGATACAAAGAGTAGATATGAAGAGTAAGGTGACTACAAGAATCCATGATAGCAAGAGTTATCTCCATGTGTATAAAGACCTAAATCATTTATTAATAAATAGACAACTTGAACACATGTTTCTATGTTTCTAAATTTTTTTAGGATGAAAATGGATTTGGAGTGAAAAATTTGCAAATGGGTTTTTGAATAATATAATATTGTGACATTTTAGAACATTTATAATGTTTTGTTTTTTCACATGAAATGCTCATTTTGGGCTTCATAAACTTTTGACCCATTATTTATTTATGAAGGAAGGTAGTTTGTTTGCCATATTGAGATTTCCAAGCCAAGGTGCCTCTTGATGCACTCTTGGTACTCAATTAGTAAGGGCACACCAAATTGGTTTCATAATGTTTTGAATTTGGGTGCACTTTTGGTGTTATTGGAAAGCCCTCAACGAGTAAGGTTTGATGAAGGTGATTTAGAAATTTTTAGACCTGAGGTGCAGGAGATATTAAATTTGGGCCAATGGCATTGAAAATTCAATTAAATTACAAAAAAAGATTTTGGAAGGAAATATTAGTTGGGTAATCAGTTCACACTTGGGCCAATGGCACAGGCTACACCAGTTTCAGTGAATAAAGACTTTTCCTCATGTATGATTTATTTCATCACGATCATTTGGTCTAATTTCATTCATATGACTTGTTTAATTGTTGCAATTGCATTTTCAATTAAAAAAAATTCTACCTGAAAACATCTGTGTTCTCCAATACACTTTGTTAATGTGTAGACAAAAGCTTTTTGCCACAATTTCGATGTAGTCAAATTGTTTAAAAATAAAGAATATGGGAAAATAATTAGTTTCTCCATAATCAACCATTCATATCTAAAATGCTAGAAATAAGTAATCATTCTAGAAGCACAAGAAGCACAAAAAGGTCAACCGTTTTTTCATCATCCAAAGGGGGAAGAAATTTCTCTTTTGGTTTATTTTAAATTATAAGCGTGTACATATAAAAAACTGAAGTCCATGGAGTTGAATGAAATTGGATTGAACTGAGAAAGCTTAATTGAGAATTGGGAACATCAAGCAAAACAATATCCAAAAACAACCAAGGGATGGAGGAGTAGGTAACCAAGGACAAAAACAACCCTTGGACACAAAATTTTCTAAGTTGTTCAATGATTCAATTGTGTAGCATAAGAAGTAAATAAGCGCATTTGATTCTTGACCTACAACTATCATGTCACGTTTTCGACACTCAATATGACCACACCTTTTTGACTTGGAGGACAAACAAATGGATTAATTACAACAAATTTGGTTTCAATGTGATTTTTGAGACGTGCAAGGTTGTGCCAGAATCAACCAAATGCAGTTGCTTCTGAAAGATCAACCCGAAGGACCGGCTACTTCTAGTTGAATCTTCTTTTTTTGCAAATTATCTAAGTGTGTAATTGCCGCTTCTAAAAGTTTTTGACCAGAACTGCTTTGGTAAGGTTCAGGGAGCTTTCCATCTTTCACGCGCTTCTTGACAAACGTTAAAGTGCGACTTACGTCACCAAGTGGATGACTGCACAAGAACCGAACAAACAAGTTGATTAATCTCACTGGGAAATTATAAATTAAGCATATGTGAAGGAAGGAAGAGAAAAATAAAATAAAATAATACAACTGCAATGATCACCTGCAAGGATGGCCTGCACGATCTCTTTCTTCTTTGGCATTCTTGTACAAGTCCAAGAAAGAAAGCATCGAGTCGACATCGGATGTCAATTGGGCTCCCGGCACTAATTTTCCATGGACATCTTCCACACATTTTGCTGCTTCACCGGTTGTACCAGATCGAGTGTTGTGTTTTGATTCTATCTTCAGTTGTTCAATTAACCAACGGTATGGTCCATCAGGTTGCCTTTTGGCCTTGGACTGAAATGCTTTTGTCAAATTTGGATATCTCTGTATGCAGTCCTTTGTTTGCTTGTCGCATGCCTCGATGAAGATCCTGACTACATCGTGAATCGCAAACAAAGGCGTGGAACCCTTGCAGGAATTGCAGTATGGACAAGAATGATGACCATAAAGTATGAGTATTCACAACAGAAATGGTTGCAGATTTGATGGAATTATTGACAACTGATTTACTGAAAAACCCTATGTAATATTCATCTCAAGTTCATTTGTCCAAAACTGATAGTACTGAGTGTCAAATATTCATGGTAGCAGTAAGAATTACACCTGAACAATGGCGTCAAATTCTTCTTGTAGATCGGCTTTATCTTTCAACCAGCGAATCTCACTTTCAGTTCTTTCCAGTCTATCAGCCAATACTTGCAGGCGACGAAGTATTGCAGGGTTGTCATCGGGACGATCCAAATACAATAATCTCCGGTAGCCCTCGTTCGGAGGACTCTCCACTGACCTTTTCCTCTTGTATTCGCAAGGTATTCGCTGATCGTATTGGTGCACTTGCTCCATAGCAAGGTCATCTGGTCTCGTTCTAAAGAAGTGAATTGTGTTAGGCTGCTCCATATTGACAATACCTGCAATTGCCCATTAGATGATAGAAAACAGGGAAAACCATTCATGTGATGATCATAAACAAGATTAATTCGAGGTGCCCAAGATGGTGCATAACCTTCAGTTTCAATAGCCTACACGTCATTCTAAGCATCTTCAAACGCCCAGCTCGCACTAATTCTACATATGGAATTGAGTTATAAATAAAAGTCAAGAGCAAACTTGGACGAGGGGACTGAATTTCTAGGAGTATTGATCTCACAAAATCAAGGTTCAAATATGTTAAAACTTCTCACAATCATGAACTCCATGGCTGGTAGATGGATTCTCTCTTAGCTAGTGTAATGAATCACTGTCAATAGCTAGTTGGTTCTTTTTATTCAACAAAAGAGACAGACTTTGTTTCCAGGAAAGAACTATAACAGGGACCATTGGAAACACTAGGCTACAAGTTGGAAGACAAGTACGTGGAATCCCGGTGGAACCAAAGATCAGCTGATACTTTTGGCTACCATTTCTTCAAGTTCAGCAGTTCTGCAAGTCCTAGACAACACTGACATCTAAGTTGTGCGACTCCAAAACGAGTTGGAATCTAATTATTTGAAATCCCATATGCCATAGATTATCTGTTACTTTTGCTATCATTTCTTGAAGTTCAGCAGAACTTCAAGTCCTAGACACCACTGGCATCTAATTAGTTGGGCGACTCCAAATTAAACGAGTTGGAATCTTATTTGAAAGCTCGAGATACCAGTCCTGGCTGCAGATTATTATATTATCAAGTACAGAAATTGACAAGTTATGAAGTTCGAAACAACATCAACATGAAGATGACATGTGAAGAGATCTGAGAAACAGAGAACTCTGCTGCAAGAACGGAACTATCTTCCAGTGAATTTACCAGTTTGTGATCATATATTACCAACTAGAAGGAATTTAGTCAATTTGTACGTAAGAACATCCTGAGGACTCCCACTCCTTACTTTCTTCATCAGGAGCGTTGCTGACTCCAATAGGAAGTCCTTAACATGGGAGCTTTCAAAACATCTCGTTGTCCGCAAACGCCTGAACATGACCGTTTAGCTTCACGTTCACAACTAGCTAGCCATATATGATAGCACTATCTTCCTCTTTTTCCTTGTGAGCGAAGCGAAGTCCGAAGTGGCAAAATTGTTCAGTTCTATCCTTATGTTTTTGAACCTGGACATAGAAGGAAGGATACTAGATGGCAGCTTGGCTTTACCCAGGATCTTTAGGTATTGTTTTGATCCAATCTTTTGTGTGCAAGAAGCAGGGGAAAGAAAAAAGACAATACAATTTATATATAAGAGTGACTCTTGAAAGACGAGCTTGAAAAGCACAACAGACTTTACTGATCGATAATTCCAAACAGGAAATCACAGAACAGTACTAGTTTACAGCACCTTCAATTGAAGGCTATTTCAAAGTCAATAATCAGCAACAGCAGTGCATCATATCTATGATCATAACTAATAATATTGTGCAGACAAGGATCACAACAGACTGTAGTAATGGATTATTTGCGTCAGAATAGCTTACCTGCATCTCATGCCAGATTTTGATGTTGGGATTGCAGTGACCGGTTGTGCAACGAACGATGGGTGGAGAACTCGAAGATAAGTTCTGGTTTTTTATGGCAGCTTAACTTATGAGTAGAGGGCGAAGGCTTAGAGGGAGAAGGGCTTCTAACCCCGACCTCCCTCGGCATAATGTCCCAAGGGGATACACCTCTTTGCCGGGCAGGTCAGCCCGAGAATCTGCGGCCCGTGACCACCTGGGCACTTCGTTGACACCAGATTTCCGCCACCATTGAGCCAACCAAACAACACCATGGACCTTTTTGCTGATCACTTTGAACCAAAAGTTTGTTGGGCAGCTCCTTATTTTTATGAAGAACCTCGAACCAGAAGTTTTTCTGGTTCTTAAAAAAATGATAGAACTGAAACCAGGTTCAGTTCTTCAAAATATAAGTTCCAGTTCGAGTTCTAGTTCTGAAAATCAGACCTGGTTTCAGTCTAGTTCCGAACTGGAACTGCAAATTAACCTTTGATTAGCCACCGGTTCTAGTTTTTCCAAAAATGTCTGTTCTGATTTGGGTTCTTCCACACATACATAGATTCAGAAACTCCGTTCTAGCTCTGGTTCTTAAAAGGTTCTAGTTCCAGAACCAGAACCGGTTCTGAAAACCAGACCAGGTTTTGATTTGGTTTTTTGTACTACTGGAACTAGTGGTTCTAACCAGCATTGGCCGGTTGTTTCTTTTTTTCAATAATTGGCTGGGTAGGTTATCCAAAAATAAGTAAGGAAATTGATAACTGGGAATTTTTCACTGATTCTAACCTGTGAAACATGGTACCCACCCAACACTGGTTCGAACCAGTGTTGGGTGGTTATTCAAGTTTTCATAGAATATTCAGATCCAGTTCTTTAGTTACAAAGAATGGAGGCGATTTGTAAATTATTCTAAAAATCAGAGAGAAAGTATTGATTTTGATCATGATTATGTATGTTGTCAAAATCTTCTGATTCTTCAAACTTTAAACACTTGACGAGAGACACTTTTCGAAAAAATATTTGGGGGCTGGCTACTGCCTCCAGCCTCCCAAGAATCTAAAGAATTAAGACTTCAAAACATCACTCAAAGTCAAGAAACCTCCAATTTTTTTTCAAATAGGTGGAAATTCTCAGACACACATGGTTCTTTCATTTTACATCTGCGGCTTCTTTTGCCACCTTTTCTTGCATTAACTTACCTCTACTGGGGTTCTCACTGCTCAGGGCAAGATCCCATAATAAAAGATTGATTTTGACCACGAACTTGGCACCGGTTTTCTTTTTTTCTTTTTTTATTATTTTTTAATTTTTTTAATTTTATAAATTTTTAGTAAAATTTCTGCTTTTGAAAAAATTTCGGAAATTTCCAAATTTTTGGCGAAATTAAGCGAGTTTTCAATAGAAAATGAAGATGTAAGAAATTTTTTTTGATTTGTTTTGTTGTCAGGTAGTGAAGATTTGCCCAGGAAAACAAAGACCCCACTCCGTACAAAGCCAACAAGGGCTCAAACTTGAGAACCTCAAACCATTCAAGAGAAGAAAGCAAACTAGCCAAGGGTGAACCATTGAAAATAAGTAGAGATTTGAGGGTTAGAACTTAAGATTTTTCCTTTTAATGATGAAAACCTGCCAAGCTTCAATAAAACAAAGCACCCAAAAAGGGGACACAAAGGTACAAGATGGAGAGACCCAAGTCCAAGCAAAGAAAAAAACCACCAAGAATTTGGACTACAAGGGGAATAAAAACAAATCAAAAACTGAAATCCCCCTAGTCGCAAGGAGCATATCAAATAATGAGAGAACACTTAGCCTAGAAAACTCTCACCTATAGTAACAACATGCCTTGAAATAAAGGTCATTTGTGTTCACTGGAATGTCACAAATACCCTTTGTTTATAAAAGGAATGCAAAACTAAAGAAAGATGGCCTTTAGATGCTTTCGCATTCCATGCCATGTTGGTACATCAATCAAGAAAATCGTCGACTTGTTAATGCAAACACCCAAAGATTTCTATGACTAGCGAGAGAAATTGGTTTGCTAGGTATCGATTATAATAAAGACCATCCTTAGCCTAAGCTACAACTGTAACAATAACCCCACAAAATAGAGTTGCTTGCGAAACCAAATATGCTTGAATGAGGTTAATGATGATAATGTCAACCAACATTCAGATGCCATCCACTAAAACCACAATCTCAACCTATCGATGCGTGAGCTAAAGATTAGATAGTGAAAAAACATGAGTCTACTCATGTAAAATATGAAGTCTCGCATCCTTTATGATAGACTCAAAGGCATCCCACGTAGGATCATGGTAAGCCATCCTCTCCCCACCATGGGCGCAACGAAAAAAATGGATCCCCATAAGGTCTAAAGTTAAACACAAATGTAATGTGACAAATCAAGGGCTAAGGGGTGAAAAAGACCTAATTGTGTGCACAGTGCAATGGAAAAGACCTTTGAAATCAATTTAAAAAAAAAATCACTGGGTAAATAAACAATCACACACTTGCACTTAACCCTGCACAAGATTTCAAGTGCACTCGATGTGAATTATAAGGCAAATTAAAGATGTTAGAAAAGAATGGTCATGTAAACTTTTTGAAATATTCTGCTAAAGTTGATTTACTCATTTTCTACCAACTGTTCAAAAAGGGGATGCACTCCACCATCATCAATGGAAGGAGCCCCCACGAAAACTTCAAATGGGCTTGGAAGGATAGTGAACTCGAGCTATTTGCTCTTATTGCCTCCAATAAAAATGGGTGAAAGTCCAAAAATTACCCTACACCTAATACCTTTGTACATACCTACGTAACTATGAGTTGGGAGCAGAACTGGGGAGGGCGGAGTATTGCTGCGGTTCGTGTGGCGACGGTGTACGGAGGAGGCTGGGGCGCCTAATGAGCTTGGCACAGGTCTGCACAAGCACAGTGGTGGCAGCAACAAGAGCAGCCATAGCCATCTTAATGTGTTTTGTGAATGTTGAGAGGTGGGAAGCAGGAATGAACGCCATTTTTGAAAAAAATGTCTTAGATTTGGCAGTGGGGGGAAGGGATCCATTTCCTTTTGAAAAAAAGTGTCAACTAGTTTCCAAAGTTTGAAAAACATGTTTTTAATCAACACTTTTCTCTTATTTATTTAAGTAACTTAATGAACTGGCAACATATGATCAACTATTGTTGTAGCCTGCAGTCAGCTTCCACATTGACAAAACAAATGTTTTGCCCAATTTTTTATTTTTTCATGATCTACTGTAATCTACTATGACATTGTCATATGAACTGGAGTGAAATTATTCAGATCATAGCCTGCAATAATTAGGACAGTTTTCAACACCTTAGATTCATATTTTCATAAATATTAGGAACTGTTGATACTGTAGCCCACAGAGATAAATGTTGCGCCCCTCCCAAAAAACAGTTTTCAGGCAATTTTAAATTATTGACCCCCTCTTTTTCCCTTTGTAATGGTGGTGCCAATTTTTTAAAGTAAAAATCTGGCCATAATTTGCCAGAAAGAAAAACACTGGATGTGATTGTTATTTAAATTTTTAAAAAAAGTGCCCAACACTACTTTATAGAACCCTCCATAACATAAAGAAATTATAATTATTTTGTATTCGTTTTTTATTGCATGTAACTTCTTCTCCTTCAGTGCTGACACGCTAATCAAATCTCCAGAAATGAGGAGATAAATGATGCGCACCGCAGCCAGCCCCGCCGCTGGCGGGGAAGTAGGAAAATAAACACAAATAAACAATTGCAATATCTTTAAGAATCCCATGGTTTCAGCGCGTATGGAAAAAATGGAGAAACACAAGAACCACACCCTATTTAGGGAATAAAATTGTAGGCAAATTTTCAATTATGGTTTCTCCCTTGCACCACCTAGATATGGACGAATGTTAGTGGGTAGGTGCTGAGGAAGAGCATCTCCACCATAGAACAAGAAATGGACCTCCATATTAAAATATAGATGAACTGTATATCAGCACAACGTAAAAGTTCATTTTGTATAGGAGAAGGGCCTGAATACAGGCCCTTTCGTGATTTGAGATCTGTGCCCAAGGCCAGTAGGCCAAGGGAACAGGTAAAAAATCAGTGAAGGGCCTGTACTCGGGTCCTATCCCTACGTAAAGCAGAGCTGGGATTTTTTCACTTTTTAGAAATAGTGACAGGCTGGTTGGTACCTTCTGCTGGTCAGAAGATCCCACTTGCTGAAAATAGATTTCTTTAAGCATGTAACGGAGCCGAAGATACTAAGGAAAAATGCTGGCAGTGCTTTACATGTACCAATTTGCTTAGGATGCCGTGGTCAAAACTATCTCTTTCAGAACAGATAAACACTGTGGCTTTTTCCATGTTTATGATTGGGTCGTGCATAACATAGTAGTTTTTGAGTGTTGAATTTGAATTTTCGTAATATTTATATGTGAGAACATAATCATATTTAATATAAAAAGTCAATTTTGTGCTTCGGGTGAAGATGTTTTAAATATGTAAAGAATGTAAGGGCATCTTTCCATTGAAAAGTTGCACCTTCAGCTTTGGAAGTTTGATCTCCAGCTGGTGACTTCAGATGTTTCAGATTTGCATTTGGTTTCTCAAGACCGGCATGTTGCACCCGTAGCTGCAATTTCAGCTGCGAAATTCCATGCCAGTGGAAATCAACTGGACTCTCCAAAGTCAAACGTGCTATCAATGGAAAGATGCCCTAATTGATTAGTATGTAGGTAGGAAAATAGATAAAATCACCTTTGTGGCTACTAGGTAGGTAGATACCAGTGTTGAACTGGTATCAACTTTTTTGCACATATAAGACTGTAGTCAGTTTTTTCATACCTGGCAGGTACTGGTATTGGTTACAGAATATCAAAAGGGTCATATTGCTACATGACTCCAACCTCGAGCCAAATTGTTAAAAAATGTTTCAACCATAGGCCAAAGTGTTAAAAAATTCCAATCCTAGGCCAAAGTTTCCAAAAAATAATTAGCCTTAGGCCATATTTCAGAAATGTATTCCAACCTTAAGCCAATATGCATATGCAAAATTAATTTTGTCTTGGGCTAAACTCTTGACATAAGGTCTAACATTAAGCCAACATACATGTGTTATTATTATTTAAATGTGTATTTGCCTCAAATACACAGAAATACTTGGTCCAATGGCTTGGGGCTATTACAATTTGACCCAAGGTCATTCATTGTCTTAAAGGTGTAGGACATTTGTCTTAAGGGTGTGGGACATTTGTTTTGGGAGTGCATGACATTTGGCTTAATGGAATAAGACCTTTGTCCTAGGGGTGTGAGACGTTTGTCTTAAGGGTGCAAGACATTTGTCCTAATGTTGTTCTGCCCAACATAGTGACTTTCATGTGAGAGAGCAACTGGGATGGTGGGCGGTGACAAAAAAAAGTTTTTTCGCCTTCATAATCTGCCCGAAATTATTGGGCAAATTTTTTTTCAAGCTGCCCAATTTCTTTTGAAGCATGAAGATATTTTCAGAATGCCCAAAAATTTTGGGCACAAATCAAAACTCTCTTCAACATTTATAAGGCGCCTGTAATTATTGAGCTGAATAAGAATTCTCAAAATGCCAAAATTTTTCAAGCACTGGGGTTTTTCAGAGTGCCCAGTTTTTTGGGCAGAAATGAAAAAAATCAACATTTATAACTTTCCAAACAGTCTAACATTTCCAAAATTGCCCAAAATTTTTCCAAGCATCTTTAAAAAAAATCTCATGAATATTTCCGAGCATAGGATTTGTTGTTGAGCAAAAATGAAATATTTTCAACCTGTATAATCTGCCCGAAATATATCAGGCAGAATAAAGATTCTCAAACTAATGAATATTTTTCAAGCATCTTGAGAAATGTTTTCCAGGAATTCTCTAGAATGCCCAATTTCAAACCTTGAAAAAAACATTTTTAAAAATATAATTATAAACCTCAGTGCTAATTTTATAAAAATCCTAAGTCAAAACAATAAAAAGATTCTAATCTGAGGCCTAAGTGCTAGGCCCAAGTGCTAAAAAGTTTCTAACCCCAAGCCCAAATGGTAATTTTTAAAACCCTAAGTCAAAATAATAAAAAGATTCTAATCCTTAGGCCTCAATAGATTCTAACCCTTAAGCCCAAATAGATTTATCTTTAGGCCCAAAAAAATAATAAACTTAAGCAAAAATATTAAAAACATTCTAACCTTAAGCTTCAATCTTAAAAAGATTCTAATCTTAGGCTTGAGCATTAGAAATATTCTATTTTAAAACCAAAGTATTAATAAAGTTTTAACTATAGGTTAAATTAGTTTGAAGAAAATTAACCTTAGGTGAAAATTTAACCAAAGATCAAAGTTCTTCAAATATTTAAACCATAAGCCAAAGTCTTAAAAAGGCCCAAGTGCTAAAAAGGTTCTAATCCCAAGCCGAAACGATAATTTTTTAAAACCCTAAGCTAAAATAATAAAAAGATTCTAACCTTAGGTCAAATTTCAACCAAAAATCAAAGTTTTAAAAACATTTTAACCATAAGCAAAATTTTAAAAAAAGATTCTGAGTCTAAGCCAAATTGCTAAAAGATTTTAACCTTAGACCCACCTCATTATGTCTTGAGATGTACAGTATTTGGTCTTCGAGGCACTTTTCCATCATATTTGTATAATGACATGAATACATTTAAAAATACACCTAAGGTTGAACCATGAGCCAAACAAAACTATCCTAAGGTCCAATGTATCCAATGTTGCACCCTGTGTATGAGTACAACACTGATAGATACATGTGAATATTAGTGCATACCTTAACACCATGGTTAGCTATGGGAGGTGAATACACATCCTCTTGCCTTGGGGCTACTGGATCGTTTCTTCACATTGAAAACATGTGAGGGTACTGAATATTAAAAGGGCCATACCGGAAGCAATTTCAGTTTGGATCTTACGATAGTTTTGTTTGGCTCAAAGTTCAACCTTCATACATATTTGAAGATGTACTCATCTCATTGTACAAAAATAATGAAAAAGTGCATCCAAGACCAAGTATTGTACATTCCAAAACATAATAAGAGTGGTCTAAGATTGGACTCTTTTTAGCAATTTGGCTTAGGCTCATAATCTTTTTAAAGGTTTTGGCTTACAGTTAGAACATTTAAAAAACTTTGGTCTTTGGTTGAAATTTGACCTAAGGTTTTTTTTTAAAAAATAGTTTAGCCTATGGTTTTAAAATTTATTAATACTTTGGTTTAGGATTAGAATACTTGTAATTCTTAGGTCTAAGGTTTTAAAAAGTTTAGCCTTTAAGTTTAAGGTTAGAATCTTTTTAATATTTTGGTTTAAGCTTTAAATCCTTTTAAGCTTAAGGATAGAATCTTTTTAATATTTTTGCTTAAGCTTAGAATTTGTTTAGGCCCAAAGGTTAGAATCTATTTAGGCCTAAAGTTGGATTCACACCAAAAGTTAGTAAAGATATTTTTATTCTATTTAACCCTCTCTTCATTTGGGGGTTAAAATGACTAAAATATAATGAGTGAATTAACCCCTAAGTTCTTCACACAAGGGGGATAGATACGATAGTATGATGGGTTAATTTAACCCGATTTTGAACTGTTCACATTGAGGATTTCCCAAACTACACAAAAAGTTTGGGCAGCTTGGGGAAACTTAAGATTTTTTATGCTGCTCGATTAATTTCTGGCAAATTATAGAGGTTGAAAATTTCTCATTTCTGCTGAAAGTTTTGGGAACTCGACAAGTCTTGTTCTCAAAAAGATTCACCAGACTTTTATTCCAGGATGCTTGGAAAAAATTTGGGCTATTTTGGAAATTTTAGCATGACTAGGAAAGTTATAAAAAGCTTATAAATTTTTCATTTCTGCCCAGAAAAATTGGGCACTTTGAGATTTTTTATTTTTCCCAATAATTATGGGCACCTTGTAAATGTTGAAGATGTTTTTCATTCATGCCCAAACATTTTGGGCACTCTGGAATGCTCTTGTGAACATGACGATGTATTTTAATCCTTTGGAATCCAGGGGTCAAACCAACCTCCTTGGCCTTCAACTTTAAGGCAAATGTCTCATGCCCCTAAGACAAATGTCTTGAACATTAAGCCAAATTTTTCATAACCCAAAGATAGATGTCCTGCACCCCCATGGATAAATGTCTCACATCACTAGAACAAATGTCTTGCGCCCGTAGGACAAATATCTCACACTACTAGAACAAATGTCTTGCACCCAAGACATGTCCTACACCCTGAGTACAAATGTCCTATTCCTTGAAGCCAAATGTCATGCACTCTAAAGACAAATGTCCCACACCACTAAGACAAATGTCTTACACCTTAAAAACAATGACCTCAGGTCAAATTGTAATAGCCCCAAGCCATTGGACCAAGAATTTATGTGTATTTGATGCAAATATACATTTAAAAAATAATAATACATGTATATTGGCTTAATGTTGGACCTTAGGCCAAGGAGGTTTATTCCAAGACAAAACTGATTTTGCATTGCATATTGGTTTAGGATTGGAATTTTTTTTGGTATATTGGCTTAAAGTTGAAATATATTTTTAGAATAAGGGCTAAGGTTTAAATCTTTTTTAGCATTTTGGCCAATGGTTGAAACATTTTTTAACAATTTGACTTGAGGTTGACAATTTACACCATTATGGCTCTTTTGGTATTCCATAGGAGGGATCCATTTGGAAAATGTTGCTTTGCGTCTTCTTATTGGGCCTGCATGGATGGATCCAACCCAAGAAGAAGACCAAAAGGTTCAAGATGTAAACTTCAAAGTTCATGGTTGTCTGTAGGGAGGTTACCTCAAAGACTCCACTGCAAATTGGGGTTAGTGAGATATCTCACAAAAGTATAGCTATTTCATCATTTGGGGAAATTCTTTAAAAACCCCAGTCCTATCCACCATGGTCCATTTGGTTTCAGAATTCCATGCTGCCAACTTTACTTGTACCTTTTGGCTACTCAAAAAGTGGAAAATCTATATAATTACTTTCTCCCACATTTTAATATAAAATATATTTCAGTTTTATTGATATGATGCTAGGTAAATTGTAATAGGTTGCCTTTTTGTCGTCTATTCCAAATTCTTAACCCAAAGTAAAAATGTCAAAGTTTTGTTGCCATGAAATTATGAATTGGCTTTGTGCAATTGAAGTTTAAGAACCTGAAGGAATGCCCACCAAAAATTAGTTAATAAGAAACCATCTCCAAAATGGAGGTAAGACCATCATAATGAAGAACCACTTTAATGAAGGAACTCTTTAAAACTGTAGACATAAATGTGGCGACACCTTCCCTAGAAAAAACAGTTTTCAGTCTCTTTTAGACGATTTAAAATTATTAACCCCCTCTTTTTTCTCCTTGTAATCGTAGCTGCCCTTTTAGAAAAGTAAGAATCTGCCCATTCATCCTGGCCAGACAACTTGAACCTCACCTTTGACATGGGAAATGGACTCATTAAATTTCCATATGACTCAAAGTCAAATATCTTGTTAATAGGATAATTCTAAGCTGGCATATTTTCCAAGATGCAAGGGTTCATTTAGTAGTACCACATCTGAAAAGGTGCACTTGATATGGCAACTGTAAATCAAATGGATATCCTTGATATATTCTATGTACTTCCACAAAGTCATAGGTGCACATTTTACACCTTTATGTGTTAAAAATGTATAAAATAAAATGGGTATCTTCAAAATATGTTAAAATTATAAAAAAATATTGAACTTGTTTTAAATAATTCCTTCTAAGCGTTTCCAATAAGTATTGGTATCCATCCACAAGTTGAGTCCATGATGTAGAAGAGGAAAAGCACATGTAGCAACCTACATGGTGTGAGTAGTATTATGAATTATGTATAGGGTAAGGCTTGTGGATGAGAGCATTGCCAAAATGAGGGCACACATGAGATGATAGTCAAGCACAAACTCAATGTTGGTAAATGCCTACATTTGAGAACCTTACCATGTGTAAAGACAAAAGTGAAAATTTTATTTCCATAATGAATAGTTGAGATTTGACAAAATTTGTGAAAAATAAAGAACAAACTTTTAGTGAAATTTGGATAGCAATAAAAGCCATGACGTTTTAATTTAGGGGAAAACATTGAACACAAATATCTAAATGTTTATGTAGAAGATTGAATGTTTGACTTTTGTAAAACATGTTTTTCACAAAATCAAAGCTACATCCAAAGAACCAAAATCTATTACATATTGTAACAATGACAATTTGAAAAAGACAAATGTAAATCCAACCATGCTAATAGGAACCACTTGAAGCATGCATAACTAATGTTATTTTAACATGTTTACAAGCCTAAAAAAATTAGTTAATGTTAAAAATGTGTGTTACATTTGTACAAGAATGTTTTTAATATATCAATTTTACATTTGGATAAGTTTTTAAATAACTATATAAATACAAAATATCTTTCGACATTTTTAAAAACTCATAAATAATGTTTTTACTTAAAAAATAGTGAAACAATGTAAAAACATTGTTTAATGATTGTCTTAGCATTGTTTGACTAATCTATAATTGTCACAATAAAATGGATATCATTGTGTTGATGAACAATGTAAGGCATGCCTTTGATCCAGTGGTTAAAAATTTGGTCACAAACTTTTAGAAATTGTCAACATCATCAAATATGTCAAATCAAATGAAAAAATGACATATGAAAAAATGTAAATCAATTTTTTTAAAAAAATTCTAACTTATTACCAAAAATAGAAAATAATGAGTAGATAAAAAATTTGAATAAGTTTAATGTATTTAAATGAAACTTATAAATTTTAATTAAATTTATAAAATTTGAGATATCTTAATTTTAATTGAAAAAATTCAGAAATGAAATCCATTTCATTATGAGATTTCTTAGATTATTTTTAATAAATTTATTTTAATTTTAAAATAAATGTCAAACCATTAATGTAATACCAAAACAAAAAAAGAAATTCCACATCAACAACTATTTTCAATCATCTTTGTCATATATATTCATTTAAGTCAAAACTAATTTATTTTTATTAAAGCCACTTTTGTCCAATGTCTAATATGATTGAAAATATGATTAAAATCAATTTAAAAACCAACATAAAAACACAGTTTTGTGATAGTGAACACAATTGAATATGCACCA
>Ga0209611_10009035_pt1 | contig 15265 bp, 11 predicted proteins | sample S1TSphgellanicum_3_FD_187693 | JGI IMG/M metagenome (GOLD analysis project Ga0209611, IMG submission 187693) | Host-associated microbial communities from peat moss isolated from Minnesota, USA - S1T2_Fc - Sphagnum magellanicum MG (SPAdes) (version 2) | ecosystem: Host-associated > Plants > Peat... | reverse complement strand
AACGTTATGCACCAAATTAAAATTGGCAATTTTGGGTATGCTTGGAGGAACTATCATTGAAGTTATTAATTTGAAAAAAAAATATTGAAAAAAAATTAAAATAAAAAAGCCAAAAATAAGGATGAAATAAAAAAAAATCAAAAATTTGAAGAATATTCACAAGAAGATGAAAACAAAATGGTTTAAAAGAAAACACAAAAGGTGAATTCAAACACCTACCAAAAGGATGTGTATTATCAAAATTGTTGTAGAAGTTTTGCATTTATGCAAAACTAATGAGCATAATATTGGGTAAAACCCACAATGGATGTTAAGAGGACAATGCCCTTGCAAGGAAGTTGCAACAAATGTGACATAATCATAAATGCTAGTGGTTCTAGAAAAGAAATAAGAGGCTTATTCAAAGTTGGATAACCATAAAAGGTTTGATAATAAACAATTTGATAAAAAAGTTGAAAGGACAAGGATGACATAATAAATAGAATCATCAATAAGACCAAGGAGGTTGGCATAGTTATAACCATGATGATTATCATTGTGATATATCAACAAGACAATTATAAATCAAATTGGGTACAATTAAAATAATTATAACTAAAACAAAGGAGGTTGGCAAAACAATGACTTGAGATATTTTTGCTATGAAAAGGAGTGATGTGTTCATAAAGATTGTTTGATATGGAAACAAATCTTGGAAAATGAAGTTCAAAATCTAAAACCCAAGGTGCAAGTGAATGTGGCTCTAGTTGATGGAATTAACTTGTCATTGAAAATTATGTTACCACATGTAATTAAAGGGAAAAACTACATGTACTAGAAAAAGAACTAAAACACATGAGTCCCATGAGAAGACAATGAATGAAACGGGAGAAAGAAACTTATTCATTAAGAGATAATGGATGAGTTGCAAAATATCCAAGCTAATGACAACTTGCTGACAAAAATATTTGGTAAGCAAGGCAATGGAAAAGAAATTAAAGGAAAGGAGTCAAAAGTAGAAACAAATTTCACCAATTAATATGATTATTGAGACTAGTCCAACCGATTGTGATTAGTTGATCAAAAGGGCTAACTAAATGAAAAACTACTAAAGTAAATTATGGACATAAAATTGGAACTCAAACTAGGACAATTGTGAAGTATTTGTTTTCAATCAAGAAAAATTATGTTGAAGGTATGTCAAGATTTTGATCCTATCATCAACACTTATGGTTAAATTACCAAAAGTGAAGATTTTGATGAAGTTATGTTAGTTGTTCAAGTGTGTGTGGGAAAAGGTGAATTCCAAGATGTATTATTGCATGGAGGGTCTAGCAGAATATAATGTTGGATGTGATGAGAAGGAAGTTAGGATTGAAGAAGCCTAAACCAACTCCTTTCATAATATAGATGGCTACCTAAAGAAAGGTGCAATTGATTGGGTCAATATGCAACTTGAAAATTGAACTAAAAGGATGTATTTATAAAATAACTATGACAATGTTATATATGGAAAATGTACAAGAAGTTTACTCCATACTATAATTGGGAAGACCTTGGCTAAAGTAAGCAAAGCTTATCATGACTAAAGCAATAATGCCTTGACAATTCTTATAAAAGATAAGATTATTACATTGAACACTTTGAAAAGAACTTTTATTTTTCCATCAAGGAGACCATGTAATTTGGACGATAATTATTATTAGGAAAATGGCCTCATTGGTAATGATGAGAAACATTTCTATCAAATTGTTCCAAAGTTGTGGCCAATTGGAGAAGTAAGTCCTAATGATTTGAAATTTTTATTAAAAATCTTCTATGGAATGTTACAACCAAACAAAACATTTAATTATTTAGTATGCTCTTATCATCATGAAAAGGAAAAATGCTAATATTGTATGAATATGCTAATGTGACAAGAAAGAATAAATCGTGTATTTAGTTAATTCTAGACTTTTGAAAAGTTCAAAATTAACAATTGACCATTTGGAAGTTGGAAAATTAAAGAGAAATTTTCATTTGGGGCCACCAAATGATGCAACAATAAATATTAATAATGTTTTACTTCACTAAATGATCCAACAAATATATGTTAACAATGTTTTGTTTCAAACTTGATCCCAACCACTAGGTTAAAAAAAATTCATAATTGGTAGTTTAATCCAAAATTAACTAAATACATGTTAAAAACAAATAATAAGGTGGACTCTAACAATTGATAAAAAGTTGACCAAAGTTAACTTGGGGAATGAAAAAGACCCTAAGATAATATTAGTGAGTGCATCATTATCTATTGTTTACATGGAGGAGATCAAGTGTTTATTAACAAATTTTAAAGACATATTTGCTTGGAGTTACAAGGAGTTAAGAGGAATACCAAGAGAAATGTGTGAACATAAGATTAAACTTATGACCAATGCATGAACAATCAAATAAATGCAATATCGCATGAATCCAAATTATGTTCAAAGCATTTGAGAATATTTGGACAAACTATTAAATGCCAAATTCATTTATCTTATTGATACTACTCAATGGTTTCTTCATTTGTTGTTTTGCCAAAGAAGAACAAGTTATGTATTTGTGGGGATCATTGAAAACTTAATACACAAATTAGAAAAGACCCCTTCCCATTACCTTTCTTGGATTTAGTACTTTACATTACTACAGGCCATGAAATGTATTCATTTATGGATGGGTATAGTGGGTATAATAAAGTGAAGATGTTTAAAAAAAAAGAAAAAAAAGTGCATTCATTTTAGAATGGGGAGCTTATGCTTATAATATATTACCAATAGGAAGAAAATATGGTAAAACAATAGAATGAAGTTCATGCATATATCAAAGAATTGGAAGAACAACATGAAAGCCATGGAGAGGAAGGAAAAAAATGATGAATTGAAAGTTTTTGGATTGCAAATTTTCACTTGCAGTCAAAAAAAAATCCGTAGTGAACTAGTTAAAATAGTAAAAGATTATAGGTGGAAAATATTATATGAACCAACAATCAGTTGGAGCTAGAAAATAGTTTGTAAGCTTGAGTCAAAGACCATTGGGAAGGAAAGATATTAAGAAAATAGAAGCTCACATGTCACATGAAGGATTATACCAAACTTGGTTGAATGACACAACATCTATAAAAAGTAAACACCTTGGGGTACCTATACCATTAAATGTTAAGGTGATGGGCATGAAATTGTGCTCCTTGAACATGTTCATATAAGCAAGGGGTTGGAATACATGGTGATAAAGATTCCGAATCCAGGGGTTTATCATCTAATTTATTGTTTACAAAACTATATCGTAATTGGATTTGTTCCACCAATGTTAGGGAGTGTCATTAAGCTTGAAGATTTTGAGCACATGTTGAGGATCAAAGACTTGAAATTTAGGGAATATTTGGCCTACAACATCATATGTGGGTACATTATATTTCATGAAAATCACAACTTTTGTGAAAAGTTGGAAAAACTAATTGGCTATCTAGGTGTGTATGCCATAAGGTATTAGTGCCAACTAGACATGGCATATTAGAAGTAATACTAGAAGAGTCCCATAACTCCAAATCCATGACCCAACTTTGTAAAGGTGAGACCCAAGGCCATTCTAAACATTGTGGAGAAAATGGTGAAAGGTGAGGAATGGCAAATTATTTATAGGAATAGGTAACCATGAAAGATTTGTATTAAGAGGCAATGAACACAATATGTTGGGTGGGTGCACTACTAAAGGAATTAAATTTGGGATAATTGGGATGTTCATTTAGGACGAATTCCTTACACTTTATAGGTTGCAACTTTTTGTGTGTGAAGATTCACTAGTTAGTTTTAAAAAGTGCTAAAGACCTTGACATTACAACATTACCAATAGTGTTCCCCACATCCACTAGGCATTAGAGCTAAAAGAAAATATCAAAAGTTGATGAACAAAACAAGTTTTGCACTGGGAATTCCAAAAGTTCTAAGTTAGATTAAAACACTAGTGACGACTTTTGATGATTTCCTCACACCAATTGATATATTACAATATAGACCAGTGTAAACCAAGACATGGAAGTAGTGATTATGTGAGGACACTATATAATTTTATGAGGGGGATAATGTTAATAAAATAACATTGATGACAGAAAAAAAAGGGGATTAATCAAATCCATAGATAGAGCCTAATTGAAGTTATTAATTGAAATTGACAATCAAATTCTATAACTTGATGATTGGATGAATGATCATTCAAGGTTTAAGAAACATCCTTAGTGTTGAAGGCTCTTTTGACGATTCCAACACATGGTGTTTGGAATAATAAAATGGGCAAAAACCCATTACTAATGGTAAATTTCAAGGAAACCTTGTAAAACTTTATCACTTACACTCAAAATTGAGGTTCCAAGGACCAAAGAAGGTGTGCTCAAAGCTTCTCAAAACCCTAAAATTAAAGGTTCCATGGACCAAACATGGTTGTGCCCAAAACCATTGGGAACCCTTATGGACACCTTCACTTTGAAGTTACTTGAACTCCAAGGGCAAGGATGGTAAAAGAACATGTATGGTAAGGCCCAAGGTCAAGGGGCTTAGCAATGGCAAAGACCTGCCAAATTTTTTTTGGAATGGATGAGATTATTCAAGAAATGGCAAGGCAGATAATCTACAAAGAAGAAGATTATCCTTGTGGGAAAAAGGGGAGATACTTACCTCCCAAACGGCAGAAGAGCGCTTGTTGAAAATGGAAGGCCCTAGCCTAGCATTTGTGAGAGGCAAAAAAATTCCCCTTTTGAGTGTGGTGTCCAAATAGAGTGAGTGAGTAAGATTTGGTGAGGTGTTTGGGTAGGTAATAACAGCCCAAGGTGTTTTGGGGAAGGAGGAGGGTGAAAAAGTAAATAGAATTAATTACCTAGGCTAGGCTAGGCTATGTGCATGCTGTGTTTGTTTTGTTTATCCTGAATGTAAGTAAAACCAACGAAAGGTGTGTGATTTAGCCACGCGTAAGGTGCAAAAAGTTTGGGGGCGGTCCTCATCTGATTGCCCTTCAAATGTTATCCTTATCCGGCGGCCCTTTTGGCTCCTCGCTTGTGTGTGGTTGTGCTTCGCAGCTGGCAACCCTCATGTACCCCATTCCGCCAACTGATTCCACACTCGCGCTCGGTGCTCCTCGCGTGCTCCCTCGCTCTCGCTCTCTCTCTCTCTCTCGCGCTCTCGCTCTCCTCCGCTGCTTCGCTCCCTCCGTGTGTTACAGAGCGAAGGCGACTTCGCAGTTGGTATTACAGCATAGACATGGCCTCCATCGCCTCTGCCTCGCATGTCGTTGCCCCGGCTGCATTCGCAGCGGCGGTCCCCCGTGTCGCTACTTCGGAGTCGTCGCCCGTGCGTGCCTTCACCGGCCTCAGGTCCGCACCTTTGATCGCAAGGGAAAGTGCTGAGCAGTCTTTGGGCGTGCAGAATGGCAGCCGCGTCAGTTGCATGCAGGTGCACTTTCTTAAGGGTGGCCTCTGGTTTTTTTTTTTCTTTCGCAGTGCCAATATTATTTTTCTCTGGTTTTGCTGTTTTGTGAGCGGCGTTTTGCATTGTGGTGGGCTGTATGGCGGCTATGGGAATGTCGAGTTTGATGTTGTTTCTGGGGTGATTTGTTTTTGCAGGTATGGGCGCCAACGGGAAACAAGAAGTTCGAGACCTTGTCCTACTTGCCGCCATTGACCAATGACCAAATCGCCAAGCAGATTGACTACATGCTCTCGAAGAACTTGATCCCTTGCCTTGAATTCGACTTGGTAAGTGCAGCAGTCTTTTTGGAAATTCCACTATGCCGATTGCAGTGGTCAAATGGAAGCAATGACTGACCTTTTTGTTCTGCTGATATCAGGTAGGATATATCTCCAGGACTAACTTTGCCGGATCAGGCTACTATGACGGCCGCTACTGGACCATGTGGAAGTTGCCCATGTTCGGGTGCAGTGATGCCGCAGCAGTGCTGCGCGAGATCGCCGAATGCAAGAAGGCCTATCCTAAGGCATTCATCCGTGTGTTGGGCTTCGATAGCAAGAGACAGGTGCAAATTACCGGATTCCTCGTCCAGAGGCCAGATCTGTAAATGACAACTGGCCTTGTACCATTTGTCGAGATGACCTCTTTACTGTATCGAGTCTCCAGCTTTGTGCACAAGAAGAATGGCTTTAGGTCCTGCTCAAATTGCATTTATGTGAGTTATTTCTTTTAAGGTTTTAAGCTGGTTACACGGGGGCGTCCGGGAATGGTACTTGTGATCAAAGAGAGAAACAACCTCCCAAACTGGTTGGTGCTGTCAGTCATGTATTTGGAAATTCAGTAATGTGATGATCAGGCTGATGATGATGAATTGAGCCCTATCCTTTTCACAAAATGGTGACAAATGCTTTTTCTCGCTCGCTCGTGTTTCTTTCTTTTGTGCTGCATTCATTTTGCATTTAGCAGCGTTGTGGAAAATCTACATTCGAATGTTTATTGTATTTTCATTCACAAGAGCGACAACTAACAGACACCTCACCACGAGTGCAAATGTTTTTTCACATTCATGTAAAATTTACATGAACCACTTTTCATTATTGTTTAAAGGGAAAGGAAAAGTTCACATGTACTTTATATTATAGATTTATTTGTTTCTCGCTTTTTCATCACATTGTAAATGATGATGTTGCTGCTGTTACATTATGAACTTGAATTGTTGATGCATCGGAAATGCCTTGGTTTGAAACCCCTATTGGTTCCATGGTAAGAGTTAGAAACAGAGAATGATTGCAAATTTACCACTCACGACTGAAATGTTGAATGGCACTTTTAAACTATCGGGCTAAAACATCTAGCAAATAATGGAAAATTGATGAATAAACTCATGTCCAAACTGAATATCAATCTAACTTCCTTAAACTTAAAGCCAAACAGAAAATGAATCAGGTTGAAAATAACCTTCTATTTCGAGGAAAAATTAATACTAGGTACAATGGACAAAAATTGAAGATATGGACAAGATAATGTTCCAAGTACTTTTAACAAATTTCAGTACCTATGTTAGAAAAAGGAGTTGATTGATTATTAGGTTGGAAGAGCTGCCGAAAATTTATTTTGCTGCCAATAAAGAATATAGTGCAAAATGTGGACAAATTCCTCCAATTTCTCTGTGATTTGGAAACAGATGGGGCTGTGTTTAGGAAGGTAATTTGAACAGAAGCACTTTTTTTGTGATCGTCCACATACTTAGAAAGTTTCTTTGGAAATGGAACGCATTTGCAACCTCGCCTCCTAACCTATCAATTCTCTTTTATCCTTGCAAAACTAAAATGAAGATTGGGAGTTTGGTTAAAAAGTCCCTTTGGAAATGGAACCCACCTGCGACCTCGCCTCCTAACCTATCAATTCTCTTTTATCCTTGCAAAACAAAAATGAAGATTGGGAGTTTGGTTTTCTGGTTGCCAAAATGTTGTCATTGGATGGGAAAGAATCCTCTGCAATCCGTCAAAAGAATTCAAACAGTCATTGTGATCTAGGGTTTCATGAAAATGTATTAAAAACACATGTGGTCCCCATTAATGGGTTCCATACCAATGCTCATCAAGGCATGTTGCAAAAAGTGAGCATGCCCCCACATGGAGAGCGACACAGTCTACCTATAGAATCCATGGAAATATGTTCTGGGTTGGTTGGTCCCCGTAGCTCTCACACCACTCCTGACCCAATAGCCTTTTGCATGGAAACATGGAATTTGATGCAAGCTTCTTTTTCATCTCTTCTTTACAATTTTGGCATAAAACAAAAAGTCATTGTTAACCCTTGGGACAAGGAAATTAGCAATGTGCTTCTGTGGTTTTGTAAAGCACTCAAAGAAATTTCAAAGTGTATGTGGAGGGTACCTTATCTTCATGAATATCCCTCCAGGAATAGAGGAGGGCTGTTATGCCTACTCACTATGAGTGGATGAAAATTACACCTACTTATACATGTAAAATCCCTCTCATTCTTAAGGAGTAAAATGTAAGAAGCTTCCCCTCCTATGCTTTGTAGTGTACATATGTTTAGGTTCATGATAATCGTCATCTCATGTTAAGAGGTCGTTTTGATTGGTAATAACATCTATGGTAATAAGATTTGTTGTAATTTGTAGTGAGATATATAGTATAAATTCAGATTTAGTTTATTGGAAGATGACCATTTGAACAAATTATAGATTAAGACTTGAACTGGTAACTTTTATTGGTTGCAAGTTTGACTTGTATTGATTTACTAGTTAGATATTATTAGTCATTATTTTTTAGTATTTCAATATGAAGTTTAAATATAATTTGTTGTATAATTTCAAACATAAAGTGGACATAATTTTGAGTTTTGAACATCAACAAGTTATTTTTGTTTTGAAAGCTTTGGCAAGAAGAATAGATTCATTTGAGTTTTGATTTGCACATGCAAATTTTAAAAACCTAATTTATTTTTTGTTTAAAAGATGAAATTAAACAAAATTTTATGGTAACAAAATATGAAAATTTCAATATGAAATGAAATGAACAAGATTATGATGCAACATTGTATGTCAAGTTATTAGTAACGGGGGGTTTTACTTTTATTTATACCCTTTTGAAAACCTAATTCAAAAAAAAATTCATGAAAAAATTCATAAATTTTTATTGTTAAAATTTTTTTTGGAGAACTTTATTAATTATAAGTGAATTAAAAATCAACTACGAATAAATTAATAGTGAACTAAAAATGAACTCAAACTAAATTACAAATAATGTACAATTAACTATGAACAACTGACGAATGAATTATCGTTGAACTACAATTTATGTTGATGATGGTTATACTTATCAATATTGGTGTTTGTGACACTCAATGAGTATCTAATTAACATGTACCACATAGAAAAAAATATGTGAGCCATTTTTCTTTTAAAATTATGAGTAGATGTGGTGAGCATGTTGTTTCCTAAAATTATCCATGAGATTTTACACTTTGTAAGTGTACCTCCAAATACACTAAGAAAAATCTCAAAGGGTTTTACATCATTAGAAAGATTGCTTTTTGGTAGGAGGAAAAAAAAAAACATATCATTATATTAACAAGCTACCAAAAGAATTAAACCAATTCACAATGTCCCACAATTTGTGCCCCTATCGTTAGCCTAGACCAAAAATGATTTAAAAAATAGAAGTAGGCATAAAAATTCTTTGCAACCAATGCATTGAACCAACATACACCCAATTTGTGTTATCACAAAGTTCCCAATGTGTTTCCCAACATGTTTCCAATACTAGTTCAATTTTCCCCCCTATCCGTAAGTTGTACTCTTGTAACCAATGTAATTCGCCCAAAAGGAGATATTATAATATATCTATTTTAGGAGTGTCCAAAGCTTGATTGAACTTTTTTTTTTTTGATGGGCCCATTATCAATGATGCTCATTGAAAAAGGAAAAAAAATTGAACTTGGCGGTCCCCACAACAAATGAATATGAGTTGCACTCCCTATATCACTCTGTTGACTTTAATGAAATGTTTCTGGAAGCAAACTTTTGAACCTTATAATAAACTTTTAAGTCATTAGAATATAGAAAGAGCGCTCACCAATAGGGGAGAAAAAAACACTATTATTATTGTATATGTTAACAAGCTACAAGAAACCTTTAACCCATTGACAACCACTCTGTTGGCTTTTAAGGGCATCATCTTTCCGGAAGCAAGCTTTGGACCATGCAAGATATTTTTGAGCTTTCAAAATCCATGGTTGAAATGAACTTGACTGGCAACCACACCCACCACTCTATCTCCTTCACATGTGTTCCAAAACTTTTAAGTGTAGGTTGGTGGTCCCCTGTAAGATTGGGTGGTATCATCTATGCCAACTTATAGGTGTAAAATTGCTTCCCACTGTTATGGAGTATGGATAAGAAGCATCCCCTTCCTACTGCTTGTGATCAAGCAATGTTTTAGGTTCATATGATAGCCTTTACCTTGTGCTTTACAATGGTTAAAGCCCAAGTGTGGGGGAACATTGCAAAAATGCTAGGCTCGACTCTCCTCTTGCCTTGTCCTAGACCCCTTACTCTGGGAGCTTTTTCTAGAACCCCATTGGCCAACCATCCCAAATAATAGAGTCTAAGTGGAACTTTATCAGCAATGTCAATTTGAAGCTTTGTTTGGAATGTCTAAACAACATCAATGCACAAACTTGGGGACTTGGTTGGGAACATTGGCAAGTAAGTATACACATGATTGAAATATTTTCAGGAAAACATTATTCAGACACTAATATGTTGTGAATATCATTGGGGTTAATTTTGGATTGCTTTTCAGGGTGGTTGGGAACTTTGAGAGCATTATCAACGAGGATAAACTTCAGATCCTTTTTTTAAGGGGGAGTAGGAAAGAGACCAATGAAATCATTGGGTGAGGCCAAGAGAAACAAAATAATGTCAGTCACTTCAAGGTTAGTGAAGCTTCAAGGCTGTGACCAAAGGGAAGAGCCAAACCAGTTTTTTGGAGTTTATTCCTTGTTCTTCTGGAGGAAAGTCTTTTAGTTTCCAGTGTGCAAAATAGTTTGGAACCAATCTCAGTTTTTTTGTTTAGTTGCAAATGTAAATGTTCAGGTCCAGGTTCCAATCCTTTTTCTTTTTTTTTTGGGCTAAACAATTCTGGTTTTGGCTTGATCTCAGCCCTAAATGTTGATGTTTAGAAGCAGATTAGACACTACTGCAGAATCAGAAGTGCCAATTCGTGTTGGTTGGATGGGGCAAAATGACACCCACATTGGGAAGGTATATCCCATCCGTGATGAAAGAACATCCTCATCCAATTTGGTCCCTGAAGAAGGTTTTTGGTTCAGGGATTTCCCAAAGGTTGCTCCCTCAGAGATCTGATCCCCCAAGAGAGTTGAACTAATAGTGTATATTTATTCTTTTTTTTAAATTACACCAACAGGGGATTGTGGGGGTATAGTAGGTCAAGATAAGAATATCTCCTACAGTGGGGAAGTACTGGGACGAAAACACACTATTTTATAACATAATGCACCTAGTCACTTAGTTTAGCTTAGGAACTTAGGCTAGACACTTTAAAACCTAGGCTAATCTAGTTTCCCAAGCATATCAATTTAAGGTATAAGTGTTGAAGATTTGAATCTTTCACTTCTTTTGACCTTTATGTTTAAGAAGCAAGTTTGTAACTATTGGATCATTATTTAAATAATTAAAATGATTTGTCATCACATCATATTATTCACATTTTTCCTAATTTATGTGTAGTTATGATAGGTTAAATTTTTATATTAGTTTTAAATTATTTTTAGGCTAGTGTAAGTTATTCTAAATTATTTTATGTTTTTACCTTAGGCTATTCTTAGTTATTTCATCTTTGGTTATTTTACGTTATTGTACCATATGTTATTTTAGGCTATTTCACCTTAGGTTTTTTAGGTTTTTTATTTTATCTTAGGTTATTATAAGTTATTTTCAATATTTTAAGCTAATATATTTCATGTTATTATGGGTTATTTCATTTTAGACTATTTTAAGTTATTTTATCCTTAATTCTTCTTGATTATTTAAGATTATTATTGGTTAATTTACTTTAGGTTATTTAAAGTTATTCTAACTTAAAATATTTTTAAATATTTTAAATTATTCTTTGGTTATTTTAAGTGATTACATTTAAAATTGTTCTAACTTATTTTACTTTAAGTTGTTTTGGGCTATTTTACCTAAGTTATTTTCAACTATTGTACAATATTTCACCATAAGCAATTTTAGATTATTTTACCTAAGGTTATCATTGGTTATTCTACCTTAGGCTATTTTAATTTATTTTTCCTTAAGTTATTTTTGGGTATTCTAGGTTATTCCACCTTAAGTTACCTTCAATTATTCCACCATACATTTTATTAGGCTATTATTGGCTATTATATGATATTTCATTTTAAGTTATTCTATTTTATGTTATTTTTTATTATTTAAAATTAAACCACCTTAGGTTATTTTCAACTATTTTAAGTTATTTTATTTGAGGTTTTTTTTATTATTTAAATATATTCCAATATAGGATATTTTAAGTTATTCTACCTTTAGGTTATTATGGTTATTAAAGGTTATTCCACCCTAGGATATTATGTATTATTTTACCCTAATTTATTTTCAACTCTTTTAGGCTATTCCAAATCATTGTAGATTAACCAAAAATGATTCAGAATAACCAAGGGTGGATTAACTTATAATAACAAAGAAAATCATAAGGTAGATAACATAAAATAGCCAAAAATAGCTTAGGTTGGAATATCCAAAAATGGCTTGTGGTAGAATAACCTAGGGTATTTTTAAAAAATAAAATAAGCTTATTTATTATGGTCAATAATTGAATTGATAGTGAAAACATGATGATTACATAGTTATTTTATAATGACATAACTTGTAACAACATGAAATGACTAAGGTGGGGTGAACCTTTTTCATTAAAAAAATCGCATAGTGATTTACATTAATGAATTGCACCCCCTTTTTGGACTAATGAATTAAGTTGCAAAAAGATCAAAAATTTGGAGATGGAAGCTTTCATTTTGTTAAATAATGCAATACAAGTAATACCATCACAACCCAATGCACCAATAGGCATGGGGTTCTATTGGGATTATTACAATTATGGAAAAAAGGAAAGTGAAATTACAAACAACCAAAAAGAAAATATGGAATTATAACCATTTTCCATGATCATGAACACAAAATCATTGGAGGTGGTAGAATATAAACATGTGCATCTAGTTGGCCAAACATCATCCTTAAGGTAGGACCTAAGGGTGTAGGCAAATGAAAAAGTGGCACAAAGATGGCCATCCCATATTGTGGCTTACAGGGTGCAGTAGAGGACATGGCTATTAGAGTTAATGGACTTTAACAACATTTAAGCAACAATAAACATCAAGGGAAAAAAAAACATCAAACACAAACAACTACTATAATGGTCAAATTTACAACTATTATTATTTCAATTTTTGGAATACAACTAAAGGCTGTTGCACACATGGTTGAAGACTTATAAACATAGAAAAGAACTACTTGAAAAACGCAATAATATATTATTCCAATGACATATTCAAAGAATAGGTGAACATGAGTAAAAAGGAATTACCAAGGCCATTTCCCAATATTCTTATTAATCATCTAAATTTTTCATAGACTTAACAAAACCTTCTCACATATTTCATTATTGATTCATAAAAGAGGCAAAAATTATGCCAACTAAAGCTAAACAAATTTCCATATGTAAAATGGTGTTCCATTCTAAGATTTCAATTATAATGACAATGTGTGACAAAATTAATTGTTTTTTTGCTAAAATAAATTCATTAATAATTACATTCAGCACCAAACAGGGTTGTCAAAACCGACATGACACGGCCATTTTGTGTCGGGTGTCATGTTGGCACCCATCTTATTGTTTCCATTAAAATGGATGCAAGAAAAAATTTATTAACACTCGGGCTACCTTCATTACAATTGGCAAGTGAAAACAAATTTTGGTCACCAACCTTGAGGTAGCTAAAGAATTTCAATTGCTAGCTCTATGATGACCAAAAATTTTCAATCACCAAGCCTATTGGAACTGAAATTTTTTGATCACCATCTTTTCGATGTGTCACACTATGGCCTTGCCATTTACATTAAATAATATCTTATGGCAAAAGAAGAATTATGGAAATTCCAAGTTTAAATATAATCCAAAATATTATTTTAAAAAAATTCTTGTATAAAAATAAACCTACTACCTAGGGGCCAAAATCCATTAAGCTTCTATACTCTATAATGAATCTAAACACAATATCCTCACCATGGTAGGCAATGCTAAAAAAAGAATGAAAACCAAACAAAAGTCTACAAAGTGAATGCCTTGTATTCGCATTAAGAAATGTTGCTTCAAATGAAAATCTATTTATTCTTTTTCATTACTTGATGTTTATCAATTATATGAAAACATTTATCAAAGCAAATTATCAATGGGAAGTCCAATCATCCATAATTCAAAATTTAAAAAAATAGACAGGCAATATTTGTGTAAAACTATAAATGATCATTGTATCTTATGTTTACAAAAAACCCATCATCATTATAGAGCATAGATTCGGACACAAATTTCAAATGTGTAAAGAAAATGGATTCACAGATTTTAATTTGATTACACATGACAACATGATTCACTTACAAAATTGGGTTTTATAAAATTCACAAGTCCAAGACATGTCATTATTAAAAGATCATGCAAATTACACAATATTCCATATGTAACAATTACAAATTGTCTATGGCTACCTTTGATAACATTCATCACGTGCAAGTCCAATTGTATGGAAGCCCCATCAATGTGTGCACGCGTGTTGAACAATTATTCATGCCTCTAGATTTGGGTCATACATGTCATGGATTAATTTCCCAAATGACATCTTGGTTGAATTGTTCACAAAATATTCTACATCCTAATTTTCACCCATATGACATTTTCTAGCCTACCAATTGAATATGCTTTCAACCTCAAAGTTGTGGCATGTTGCTTGGCCATTTGTGAGGGGAATTTGTAATTCCCGACTCGTTATAAACAAATTTTTTTTGGGGACAACCTAACAATGCACTTTCTTTGTGTTGGTGACATTTTGCTCCTTTGCAAACCCATATAATGATGGTGCCACCTCTTACAAGTGTTTGGTTTCACCCCAATCGCATGGGCCTATGTACACAACATGTGGTTTGTCTAGTAGAAAATGCAACCTAATGTTGTCCTTAGACAAGTCGTTGTGCAAAATATTACAATGATATATTACATTCATAATGTTTATGAATGCCCATGCCAATTTCACATGATTTCACCTAAAGGTGACAAATCATGTTCACCCTTCCATATCTAGCCCCCCTTGCCACAATAAGGTACGATTATCCATAATGGAAAAACAATTCATGTTGTAATCCAACATTTTTCGAAAAGTTCCCCCATTTCGCCACAATGTGTATGTTTCCATAATTTCTATGTGAATGGCAAGGAATTTGATGACACCTAGATTTTTGCATGGGCATGCTAAAACTTTCACTGATCATCACTACTAGAAATTTTGTCATATGCAACCATCATGTTTGCAACTGGGATGCAATTGCCGGTCGCATGCAACTATTTTTGGTTTTTTATGCAACTACAATGGATTTTTGCCCCCTTTTTGGGTGTGTATGCAACTATGGTGCAACTATGATCACCTTCATCCCAACCTTTGGATGATTTCTGTGATATATCATCGTATATATT
>Ga0209611_10009034_pt1 | contig 15265 bp, 10 predicted proteins | sample S1TSphgellanicum_3_FD_187693 | JGI IMG/M metagenome (GOLD analysis project Ga0209611, IMG submission 187693) | Host-associated microbial communities from peat moss isolated from Minnesota, USA - S1T2_Fc - Sphagnum magellanicum MG (SPAdes) (version 2) | ecosystem: Host-associated > Plants > Peat... | reverse complement strand
ATATTGAAATAGAAATTTGTAAACATCCTTCTATACTTTTGGCTACGTACTTGAACTATGTATAGATATCTGGCAATGTACTTGAACCATGTATAGATCTCTATCTAATGATTTTTATAAAAAAAAATTGGTCGAATTCTGGCTACCAAAACTTTAAAAAGCCACTTGATTTTAGAACTTATAATTTTTAATTATAGCTTTTTGGTTATACATATAGCCAGCCAAAAAATAGGGCTACATGGTGGTTAGCTTGTTGGTTTTTTTTTTTTGTTTTTTTTTTTTTTTTTTTTTTTTTTTTTTTTTTTTTTTTTTTCCTTCTTTTTTTTCTTTTCTTTTTCCTCAAATTTGTGTGCTAGGTGGGTTGATAATCATCCACATGTGAGGAAGGAGGGCAAGGTCCTTAGGAAAAAAAAAAAAACAATGCCCAAGCATTTCTTCCTCACCTATTATTTCTCTTATTTTATAGGTGAGGAAGAAGGGCAAGGTCCAAGGTTAATTGTTAAGCTCGAATTCTCATCGATAGATTTAGGGCTAAAACTAATACATGGGTAGCTTTAGCATAAATTAAATTATCTTTTATTTTGTAGGATATTTGAAAATTTATTAACATTCTAATATCGAAGATTTCAAAAATTCAAATTTGTAAGCAACAAGAATTGAAACCATGTCCAACTACATAACAAATGTAAAAGATCTAAACCAACTAACCATAAAGACCATAAGAATGTTAAGACAAGAATACTACATTTAATAGTTATATTTATTACATGTTGAAAAGTTCAAAATTAAAAACTCATATATATGCTGAAATTCAAATTTCAAAATAAATCAATGATTTGGCACAAAAAATGTTGAAGCTACACACCTACCCAAGTATTCTAGTATTCATTCACCATTTTTTTTGTCCATTCACTAACTCAACATCTACCCTCGCCAAATAGTTTATGTGTGACATTTTATGAATCGATTCAATCCCGCAAGATCTCTTTGATCAAAATTTATATTTGGTCTTTGCACTTGTGATCATCAATTAAAATGGATGGAAATTGAATAGCATTTGAAAGATGGATGAACAATTTTCAAATGGATGAATAGTTCCTTAGAGTCTCGTCACAATGAAGGTCAATATCGTCATCATTAGCATGCATATTTCAATTCAACAGATATTAATAATGGAGATGGCACATGGTAACACATGATGATGACAATGGCACCCTATTACACAATGACTTGGTGTTGCTAGTCATTGAAAAGCTTAGAGACTTTTGTGTTTTGTCGTGTTTTTCAATGCTTCATGTTCATGCTTTGGAATTTTTTACATGTATTCAATTTGTTTGATGTTAATTTTGATGTGAATGGGACTTGTGATGACGATGTTAAAGTTGTTATGGACCCCATGTGCTCTGTTGTTTTGTTGTATTTATTTTCCTTTTTCTTTCCTATGAAAAGACATATTTGATTGTTGGCTTCTCCATAAATTTTGTTATACATTTTCTCCCATTAAAAGGCTTTTAGCAACAAAGACAACATGTTTCTTTTTTCTTTTTTCAAAATTTATTTTAAAAGAAATGAAAGATTCCATAACATCACAAACTTCCCTTTTTTGATGTTGGAAACAAATGAAAACAACTAAGAATAGTCCTAGAATCATCATCATCAATCAAATTGACTTGATCTCATGGATTTGTAACTTCTTCCTTGAATTTTTAACACACAACAATGGCAGACTATAATGCATTAGAAAGCAACCAATGGCTATTAGATTGGTTCATATCATATCATAAACACTCACAATAAGAGAAAAAATCCAAAATTATTTTAGAAATGTGCCATGTGAAAAGAGGTGGCACTTTCCTATTGATTTTAATAATATTTTGCCTAATATAATAAAGGATAATAAAAATCTTTGAATTGCAAAACCTCTTGGAACATCATGATTTTGTTGGAAATTTTGTAGAACTATTTAATCATGTTATGCTAGTATATGCAACCAACAAGATTTAATAAAAAAAAAGGGAAAAAATAGGTTGTAAAAGATAATTAAAAGTTCACCTATTTTCATTAAAGTATTCAATTTTCTTGGGTGAAGTTTAGAAGTTGAACAAGCCTTGTTCCATTCTTGTTTGCCCTTCCCAACAAACTTAGGCTAGATTTTACATGTTTGCAAATTTAATTGGGCAAACTTCATAGAAACAAATATGAAATTTATGCAAACCTTTTCATCAATAATAACATACTAAAATGCTTTAGAAAAAACATGGCCAAAACAAGTACCTTTAAAACTTTCATCCAAACCTATGAATTCACATCTCACAATGGATTTCAAGCCAATTGTCATAATATTCAAATTTATTTGACATATGCAATGGTTTTTCTTCGTAACCCATATTGATCAAACAATTATGTCAACTTGTTGGCCAAAGCTTGATTAGTTGTCAATGTTACTTCAAACAAACTAACAGTCACTTGTTTAGGCTACCAATCATATATCATAAAATTAATAACGAGAGCAAATATATCATGTGCCCCCTTGGAAATCCATAAATCAAAACTTGTTACATAAATATAATCAATCAATTTTAGAAAAAAATAAGCTTGTTTCATTTTCTCCACTAAGTTAGGCAACATTTTTTTGGAAAATTATTCTCTAGAAAGGAAGATAATTTGAGGACATAGATGTAAAATCAAACACTTTAACTAATTTTTTTTCACAAACTACAAAAACAAGTGATTTTTCACAATCAAAAGACCAAGGTCTTGCAAAAAAAATTTTTATTGCACATCAATTTTTTGAATATAATCTTTAACAACAAAAAAATAAAATTGTAGTGCCTAACACATTAAGCCTTTTATTTGTTAGTTGTCTTTCAACAAAATTTATTATTGAACTGTTAATCTCCTCTTCAATTTTTTTTGCAATTATGGCATGATTGACATTCACATGTTTTCTCAAACCAATTATTCCACAAGTTTTATAATATGTTATTAAACATTTTTTAATTTTTAGTGCTTGGATTAATATTGTTCACATGATTAGCATAACAAATGATGCATTTCATGATTTGAAGACTTCCCCTTTCAACATTTGTCCTATCATTAACACAATAGAAGGTCCAACATAATGCATTTTTGTTATGTCCTTTCCATATTTTTATTTAAGAATGTAGTTTTTGAAGATTTGTTTGTAGTCCTTTGTCATTATATTTTGCTATGTTATTTTATGTTTAAAGACTTTCAATTTTTTTTTTATGTTTTCACAATTTCCTCTTCAATATTCATGTCATTGACATTTAGTTCCATTTCAGTTTTAATGGATATTATGTTTTCATTTTGACTAGACTCCATTTACCAACAAAAAAATACAAGATAATGGCCTAAAATGAAGGATAAATCATAAACAAGTATTTTTTTTACTAAAATAAAGGGTTTAATGTTTAGTTCTTTCAACTATCTACAAAAATCAAATCAAATCATTTACAAACATTTAGAATTATGAAAAAAATTACTCACTTCTCTACCCTTTTTTCATCATCCAAAAAATGTAAGATGAAAAAAAAAATGAACTAATATGTTTTGTGAATAGATGTATGTTGGATAAGTGTGTTTGTTGGCTTTACACATAACAAACTTAATAGCAATTCAAAGCAAAACTTTACTGACACCTTCAAACTTGGAATTGAAGCATTTAAAAACTAAATAGAAATTTTAAAAGCAAAACTTACCTAAAACTTGGAATTAAAACTTGAAAAAAACCTCCATCCCTCCCACACTTGCATAAAGCAAAATAAAAGGGAATAACAACAATTTAAGGAACAAAACATAATTATGAAAGGTGCCAAGGAATAAAAAATCAAAAGTAGTAGAACCAAGAAAAGGCTAATGATCAACAAAAATGTACTTTAAAATGCATTAAACATCATAATTAAGAAAGGCACCAAAGAGTTGCAAAACTAAAAGAGGTGCAAAAGAACAAAGGAACACACAAACCAAGTGAAGTGTTGATGAACAATAGCAAAAACCAAGTAAGATGCTGACAAGTAGGAACACATGAACCAATAAATGTGATGATGAGCAAAAACACATGAACCAACAAATGAACAAAAGTAAAAACCAACCGAAAATCATAATGCACAAAACCCCTCAAAACAGAAGCTATTAATTTTTTTACTATAACTAACTTCAAAGAAAAATAATTATTATATCAAAGGTAGTCATAGTTTAATGGCACCTCTTAAACCTTAAACCTAACTTTAAATCTTATTTAACACTTAAGTGATTATTGAATGTATTAAAGCTTTGGGCATAATTAAAAACCTTGACCTCGGTATTTTTTAATAGCTTAATATGGTATCAACTATTAAAAAAAGATAAAGACAAGGTTTCAAATGCCCATTTTTTAATTCAATGAGAATTGGTTAACAAATTTCAAATAGGGTATGACCCTAAGTAATGCCCAAAGGTATTCAACTTGAAACTTAGTTTGAAACCATGTTTAATTTTCATCCATTTTCCAATACCCACCCAACATTGGTCCAATATTGATTCCCCCCCACCTTTTTTTTAGTTTGAATTTTTAAACTTCAAGTTTGGGAAAGGTCATGTTTGGGTTTAATTTAAACATGCCACATGTTTAATTTTAATTAAAAAAATTTAAAAGGTTTAAAAGTTTTCATTAATTTTTTTCATTTATACTTGGATGTGAGTATTTCATCCATCTTTTTCATCCATTTAATAATAAAAAATGAAGTTAGTGGGCAAACAAATAGGTTAGTGACCATTCACCTATAACTATTTATTAAATATTTACCATTAAGATAGAACAAAACTCAAACACATTCACCATTGTGATTGGATAGTTTTTAATTTTTAATTAATTTCATATTTAAATATGAAATCAAATGAGATTTTTTTGCAAATTCATATTGAATGCATACAAAGTCTAATTTTGGTGAAGTTTTCATTGTTGACCTTTAGGAGAAGAGGTTTGCATGTGTGAAATATTTCAATCCATTTGGACATGAAAAAGTTTTGGGGTGTTTTGATGGATGTGAAACAATGGTGTGTTTAGAATAATTTTTACACTACCATAATACCTTTTCAGGTTCAACATCTCATTGCTGAATAATTATTTTATTTTGAAATTTTGATTTTGGTGAAATATATATATTTAAAAATTTGACAAAAAATATTTTTAAAAAAAAATCTACATGTTATTCATCATCAATGTTCTACACAAATGTTTTGTTTCATAACACATATTTTGATCTCAAATCCCCCCCATAGGAAATATGGTACTAACCACTGGCATACCATGAGGCACTAAAAAATAGGGTTTATTTGTTACATTTATTGCATGCATAAACTCAAAAGAGAAAGAAGAAATAAATCCTACGACAAAACAACATAATTCTCCATGAGATTGTGCTATTAGGCCCATAAAAGGTGTTCAATAGAGCTCATAAGAGGGTGTTTAGTGGCAATTTTTTTTTTAATAGTTCAAAAATCCTATGAAATTTTGACTTCCATAAAAAAATAATTAAAAAAAAGGGACCTTAATTTTTTTTAAATTGACATTTAAAAAATAATCTAATTTTTGCCAAACTTGAAAAGGTACTACAATAGGCCACAAGACAACATACATGACTTTGACATTTTTATGATTATGATTAAATTTTTGTCATGTATTCATGTCCTTAGTAATGTTTATGATTACATGATTAGGTAATGTTATGAAGCTCACAATTACATGATTAAAACACATGATTTAATTTCAAAACTTATGTTTACCGAATAATATAACATATTAGACATTTTAAAAATTTGAAATAATTTTACATGAAATTTTTTGTTAATTATATTTATGCACTTAAAAATAATTATTATAATTATAATAAGAAAATAATGATTTATTATTATTTAAATTTTTCCAAAAGTAGCCTTGAAAAATAATCATTATTTAGAATAATTTATGATCACTATTAATTTATGAATAATTTTAGATATTAAAATTTTGTACATGAATCATAAAAATAAACTCAATTCTACATCATGCGATTGAATTTTTTACTTTTCGGACCAATATTATAATACATTTAGACAAAATTTTATTTAGGTTTAACCCATATATTAATCAACTTGCATTTAAATTAAGTGTAACATTTAGTTTTAGCTTTTAAGTTTAACTTAAGATTAACCTTTAGGTCTAGCCTAGGTTTAAAATTCTAAGTTTAGATTGGGTTTAATTTTTATATTTAATCAAAATTTAACCTAAATTTAGCTTTTAGATCTAATATAAGATTAACCTTTCAATTTAAATTAAGTTCAGTCATGTTTAATTAAGTTTAACCTAGATTTAATCTAAATTTAACATAAATTTAATTTAGATTTAACTTAAGTTTAACTTTTAAGTTTAGCTTGGGTTTAACTTTTAATTTTAAAATATCGGTTTAACTTTTACATGTAACCTCAATTTAACATTTTAAGTTTGGACTAGGTTTAGTTTTGAAGTTTAACATTTAAGTTTAAACTAAGATTATGCTATATGTTTAATCATTAATTTTATCTTAATTTAATTTAAGTAGATTTAAATTATACTAAATTGACCTATAATAGCTTAAGGAAGTTAAAATTAACTTATTTAAACTTAGGCTAAACATGGTGGGTGGCGTATGTTAATTTATAGTGACCTATGTTAACATAAATGAAAATATGTTTGTATTTGTATCTTTATTATGATTAGTTTTGTTATAAATAAAAAATCCTTATACGATGGTTATGATTAGATGGCATAAATGCCAAGTTTAAATCAATTACATATTCATTTAATTAAAACATATATGACTAAAGTTTTTAATCATGAATAGAGTCATAGATGTTACATTTTGTTATAATGTTAATGAATTTTTAAAATCAATCATTTGTATTGTTAAGTTTGAATACTTGTACTTCACATGTGGTGAAGTGTCAAGCCATCAACATTTGTGTAATGTTGTGTTGCAAACATTTTGAATTTTTGCTTTTGTTTGTTATTGTAAGTTTCATGTTCAAACTTATAAAATTGAAAATTTGTGATACATATAATGTGTATTTTCACTTGTGTTGTATTGAGGAATGCTTAATTTTAATTTTGTTTGTGAAAAATGTTAGATTCAATCAGGTTTTGTCAATTCACAACAAATTCACAAGACACAAATTTTATGTATCACATGGATAACTTGCCATTTTGTATTGATTTTGTGGGATATAAGTTAACACATTTGGATTATTAATCAAACCAAATCTATGCATTTTTTTTATATTTAAAAATATTGAAAATTAACAATAAAATGATAGGTTATAGCCCGATTTTGATGTTATTACAAACAATCTTGGAATTAATCATTAAAATGGTCCATTGATTGTGATGATAATAAGATCGAGTTTAGGGTTAATAGATCACATTTGTTATGTTCACAATGAGTTTGAATTTTGTTTGGCCTTGTGAAAAGTTTTGGTAGATGAATGTGTTTTTAAAAATCCAACATGAAATTATAGATAAACAATTTTAACATCATTTTTAGGGTTAAGGTTTGGAACATTAGATTTAAGGTGTAAAAATAAAATACATTTGACATTATGGATTCCAAAGGTTTTCAACATTAACAACTAATTGATATTATCAAAAGTTTGATTAAATGAATGTTTAATCAAAGTAAAATATAATTTTATTCAACTTTAAAAGCTTTTAGTGACGAATTAATAATTGATGAAATTTTTTTTTTTTAATGTTTTATGTTTAAACCATTAGAGGGGTTTGTATTATTATGTGTAATTGTGAACAACAATAATTATAAATATTGATGCCATAACACACATCATCTTTTAAAACCATTTTTGTGTATTTTGAATTCCACTTCTTTTCTTTAATGCTAATTAATTTGACATCGGATAAAAGTTTGATCATGTGTTATTATAAAGCCACTTTTCAAGGTCCTTGTGTCTAAAGGAAAAATGATGGATGTACTACATGATAAATATTTACATTGATTCTTTTCATTAAGAAAAATAAATAATCTTAATCGAATTTTGTTCATTTATTCTATAATTTCTTTGTGCATTAATATGAATGAAGATGATTAAATTTCCTTTTTGACACCTTGGTTCATATGGTCAGAATCTAAACTTGAAAATTAATTTTTAAATGCATAATTCCATTTTTTTATTCATTAATATTATCTATGTAAATTCTTTCAAAACAAAATCAACTTTTGATTCATTTAAAAACTCTTTATGTTTTGAAAATGTCTCAAGATTTGTGAATGGAACCTTTCATTGGTTGAAATGTATTTTGATAACCATCTATCACCCACCTCAATAATTTTTCATATGCATTTTTGTCAACCAAGGTTACCCAATATCATTGGGTATGCATTTTCATCTTCTAACATCATGTGGAAATCCATTGTGGTGGAAACTCCCATTTAATGTTCATAAAAAACCTATGTTGACAAGCTTTTAAAAAATTCCTTTCAAATTAATGACTTCATAATCATTAATTGTTCAATTATGACATTTATTTTTTTGTGATTTCAAGTCCCTCACCATTACATGAAGAACAACTCCTTTGAAAAGTGCAAGTTTTTCTATTCAAAGATTGTCAACAAAATATAAAGATAAGGCTTAAGTACATTTGATTAAATCAAAGAGTAGAAAACCAAAAAACATTTTTGAAATTAAAAAAAATCAAAATCAAAACTTTCAAAAACATGATTAATGTCACAACCCATAACAAATAACCTATAAAAAAGATTACACATTTTGAATCAAATGTCAAAAGATCGACTAATCCATGTTAGGCCTTTAACTCATAAATGAATTTTTGAGAATAGCCCATCTTACCCAAGTGCAATTGACACCACCATCATTGTGGCATTCTTTAATGAAAGGCCATTAATCCACCAACTCTAGGCTTGCTCCACGCACTTCTCTAATCAAAACGGCAACCAAATCCATGTGATGATGTCTAATAAATACATTGTTTGAAATCTCAAAGAAATCCCACACACAAAATCAAAATCCATCCACATCCATTCAAAACATTCCAAAAATCCTTTTAACTTATAAAACACTAGTGTGAACCCTGTGCATAATGCACAAGTGTGTTATTTCAACAATGTTTGGTTGATGTTTTTGGTTTTTTAAAAAAACTTTTCTTTTCAAACAACTGTTTGTGGCTCGAGCGCTGTTCTCAAGAGATGGGCTAATTGTCTCCGCTAGTTTGGTCTAAGGTAGGGTGGTAGGTACCTAGGATGATCCCATGGCTTCAACAGGCTCTATGAGCTAGGCTAATAGGTATCTACTACCTACCCTACAAATAACGACATGGTGAAAGTCACAAACATACTAACAGACAAACATGTAAAGGTTACTACTTGACATTTCTGGGTCATAATACTTTTGGGTTTGTAATAATTTAACTAACATATTGCCATAAATGTAAATGTTCATGAATGGATTGTACACGGAAAATGGATTTAACATTGGAGTAGTGAATGACCAAATCCAAGGCACCATCTGTTGCAAACTATATCATACACTAGAATGGGAATTTACGTAACCATTATGGAACACACGATCATTGACTCAAAGTTGGTGTAGTTGTCATGTACAATTGATAGCTACAATGTGAAGACAAAAAGATGGGAGGCAGAAGCAAATACAAGTGCATGCACTACAAGGAGGTCTTCGACAACAAAAACAAAATAAACTTTCATTACGGAAAATTCATGATGTGTCATTGCAATAGGAAATAACAATATTCTTTGAACAAGTGGAAAATGGGGAAGAGGGACAAGAGGACAGAAAGTTGTAACAATCCCAATAAGAGAAATGGAAGGAAGTAAGTGTTGAAGAAGGGAATTCTACCAAAGTCATGGGTGAACCCAAGTCCACAAGATTTGTTATGATTATTTTCAGTCATTATGACCTGTCATAAAGACCTGTTACTCTTCAATTCAGTCATCACTCACAAGGTGTGTGTACACTGAATATGCAATTCTATTTATATAAGAACACTCATCCAAGTCTAAGCTGTTGTAAATCTCTGGAAACTTTGCTTTATCCTTCAAGTGACCTCATTTTAGAAGCGAACAGATGACACTTTCCACCACACCCTCAATTGTGAGTTGTATGGTATATATTTACCTTGCATGTAGATAACTGGAGCAAATTGACTGAAAGCCTCTTCCCTAGCTGTGTTGTGGTGCCTCTGACGTCTTTGGAGTTTTGCAGTGCTTTTCTTGAAGATCACCCAGCCCAAGCCTATTCCAGCATAGGATGCACAGTTAGAGTCCCACATCTCCACCTTGAGCCAAGCCAGGCATTGATTGAGTTGTGGAGGGGTTTATGGATAGGGCATCCCAAACATACTTGGCTGGAGCATATTAGGAAGGCATACAGCAATCCCTGTTCTCCAAATGCAGGCTACTCTCTCTAGCATTCCCAAGTGATGAGAAAACAAAGAGGAAGTTTGTGGAGCTACTCACTGGGTATGTAAATGGATGAAGATGTGCAAGTCACTACTTCAATTGTAGGATAGCAGGACTGTTTTGGTCTGCAAAATGGGAGGTACAAGCTCTGAGGTTAACAAGGCTACTCACAAGGTTTGTTGAACTTCTATGGTTATATTGCAATGGATGAAGGTGTTTCAAGTCTAGATTGAACACCACATAGCAGGTCCTTTTGGTTTGTACAAAGAAAGGACTTACACATTTTCAGTTTAGTCATAGGGGTTGCGGAATCTCTTAAGCAGCTCTGGAATATCATAGCCTAGCATGTCATCCACTGCCTGGATCATCCTGGGTTTCGGTTTTTCAAACTTGTCAATATTATAGCCTGATAGAGTCTCCCTGTAATGCTCCACACTGGGAAAATCTCCTGGTGGTACACGATACTCTCTCTGGACCTGTTAAACAGCAAATGATGAATAGGGGATTAAGGTTACATACAAGTTGAGTTCATAATGCAGTCCCCATCTATACAATGGGCCCTGTATCTCATGACAATGAATGTGGTCATAACCTTATGAGAGTTGCTCACAAAGTGTCAGACCATCACCTTCATCATGAATAAAAAGCGATGAGCTGCCATGACTCCCCAATGAATTCATAAGCTCCTGACAGTGGGAGTACATAAGGATATAATAATCAACCCAAAATTTCAGGCAAACCATTATACAAACATCCTGAGTTTCTGTCTTATTTCCAGAAGCAATGGGAAGGCTCAATCATGATGTTGGCTAGCACCCAAGAGATATAGCTCAGGAGACATAACTCATGGGCTAAATGCAGATCATTCTGTTTCATGAGAAGAAGAGGACATAAGAAAACACTTTATCCCACAGGAGAAGTCAAGGAAAATCATGCAGTGGAGCAAATGCTGAAGAGCTTGAATGTATGTAGGCCAGGAGTATGTTAAGACTGGAACCTTGGCAAACTCATCCTCCAAATTTTCGATAAGGCGTTTCTGGGCCTTTTGTTTGCCCATCATTGCTGGCATCTCCTTCTTCAAGTGGCCTATGATGTGGGCATGGATTTTGGCTTGCCGTGCCCGCTTTACAAATTCATTGATCTGGACCCATCACATTGCACCCTCCCATCATCACAGATCCAAGCAACCTGCCACAGTTACCACTCCTCACAATACTGCACCAAATTTTAAGGTGTAAAAAGACAAACCCGTCGATCACATGACTTTCTGGGGATGTCCTTCAGATCAGCCAGCAGGTCATTCTGCTCCCTCTCAAAAAGTTCCCTTCCAATTGGGCCTATATTTTGCTCATTGATCAGCTTATCATTGAAGGATCTGTCATGCCACAAAGCCATTCTGCTGTCAACTTTCAGCCCAGATATTACCTCCGACATTCCATTTGCATGATAGAGCACCAAACTACACACATAAAAATCAACTTCCAGCCTTTTGCCTTCTATACTAAATGTTGTGCTCTGTGAAGAAGTGGAATTGTCCTGCCAAAAGCTCAAGATTACTGGGAAAATGGTGTAGATAAGACCCAATGTAGACACGCATAACTTCTGGTGTATTGAGCACTTTGCCGAGTGACCACATGAGTGCGCCATACACCCTCATTAGCTGCACCAGAAGCACATCCCCATTATCACCTCTCTTGCCCAATCTCTTCTCAACACAATATTCCAGAAAGAGAGATCCTCTCTGAACTTTCTCACAGTTGTGGTGCTTTGCCCTGACTGGACCTCTATTTGGAGAGTCAAATGATGCACCGTCAAGTCTGGGTGCCTCTGAGCCAAGTAAAAACCAGATGCAACTGTGAAAGGCATCCTACTCAACCATCACAAGTGTAAGACCAATGCATCATGACAAATTTGACTTTTCAAGTCTCCCAGGGAGGCAGGAGATATTTACAAGAAGTTCCTCCAAACATTGAATCAGTTTCAAGCAAGAAGGATATCACATACCTGTTGGGTATCAATTTGGTCAGCTTTGTTCAGGACAACACGAATTTTGTCATCATTACCACGTAAGGAGGTGATAACCCGTTTGAACTCATCACTGATGTCCAACTTATGTGGGTCAAAGAGCAGCAGGATGAGATCACACTTAGCAGCAAACCAGGATGTGACACCAGTAAAATCATAGCTTCTTTGTGTACGTTGTTTCTCTCCAGACAGCACCCCTGGTGTATCCACAAATGTGATATGCTGTAGTAACTGCCCACCCAGTCCTCTTTGTCATTCTCCACTACATATCACTGACCGGAAAAGCGGGTGATGGTGGAAATGAATTTCAGGGCAATGGCATTTGACACAGTTAATACAGCACCTGTCTTGTGCACATGTGCACAAGCTGATTCTAATGACTACTGAAACAAAGGAGGAGTAGCAGAAGCTATGCTAGCATTTTGTGATTTGAAAACCAAGAGCATCACTTATTGTACAAGTGTCTATATTGAGAAAGTAACCTTACTGTAGTGGAGTGTTGCAGGGATGAAACACCAAACCCTCCAAACAAAATATTTAATTTCCATCAACACGCTAAATCATAACATTCCTCAGACACTCAGAAAGTAGGTTTGTTGAATGTGTGCTCTCACTACTATCATCAGACGCCTAAAATGAGCACTGTGATTCACCTTTTAGTAAAAGGAACTGCCTGCAACATACTCTTTGTTTATGCATTCCAAACACACAAGTGGGACTTTGAGGACCTTGGAAACATATGTGGGAAAACAATCATATTTCATCTTTAACTGCACTTCTCAAACAGAAACATTCCAACACTGGGTGACAGAGATTCTGTGAAAATTAGCAGAGAATAATGATGCACATCATGTCTGTTTGCAGGAAATTTCCACATAGGGCTCTTAAATTGTGCAGGTGTGTGCTTACAGGATGAGGCATGAGGGAGCACTCAAACTTGGAAAGGAAAGCTGTGCCAAACTTGCTGAGGCCACCAAATGGCATGTCTGCTTGCACTGCAATTGTATTGCCAGGAACACAACGCTCATCTGTTCCTCCCTGCCCAACCATTGACCATCACTATAGGCTTTGCAGTTGCAAGTCAGACCAAGGATCTAATGAGAACAGCAGCTGTAACCTGAGCTGCTTTGAAAGATATGCTCTAACTTCATTTGTTGATGCTACAACGCGAACAGAAACTGAATGCTGAACTGCTTTGAAAATAACTTCTTTCCATGATGTTCTGAAAAATGCAGTGAGTGAGTACCCACCATGACAACAACAAAGCGGTCAGTTGTGGGTTCAGGACCAATATGTGCTCCTGAAATGACAATTCCAAAACCAATCAGCATGTATGTTGCATCATATATGTTATCAGCATTTAAGGACCAGAGCTACAGAAAACCAAACATTTTGTTCCATCTACCTGGGTAACTAGTCCGTAGAAGATGCTTAATGAAAGTAGTTTTTCCTGTTGAATATTGGCCCAGGAGCATCACCTGAGGCTTGGCATCAAAGTCACTCTCTGTCTGCAATTTACCCACAAGAGCTCATGTGAGCCAGCCAGTACACCCTTGCATATCGAAAAGTTGACAACTGGTGCAAGTATTGAAGTCAGGGAAATAGTGCAGACCAGTATGGGTGAGACAAAGTCATTGAAATGGTAAGCAACTTCCAAGGGCTTGAGCTTCTCAATATAAAGTTTCTTCAGCCCATCAATTATGGATGTCACCAACTTTGCTGATATTGACTGCAAAAACCCACATTATTTGAGTGTTGTAAGCAGCAAGTGAAAATTATGCTATGGCAGGGCAACACAAATTTTCAAGTTCACAGATGCTTTTTGCTCTTCAGAGTTGTGAATTATGTTGAACCCTGAGTCCAGCCATAAGATTCACCAAACCTGACCCACCAGAAAGTTGCAAGATGACACAAAAGCTATTGGAAGATGAAATCCACTGATGAGACATGCTTACCCTTCGAGGTGCTTTTTGTGAGAACCACTGTGCAGTTTGTGCCTGCACCTGGGGTGATGTCCCTGCTCACACAGCAGCACCAAGCAGCCTTGTTGAGTTGAGGGGTGACAGATAAGCCCCACCAAGTCCCCTTAGAAAGAGAGAAGGTGAACTATCAAACCCTAACTTGCAACTCTTATATTATTAGTGTTGTGTTGAGAAGCTTGGAATTGATAACGCTTGGAAGTGACCACCAGCACCCTAGAAGTGAGCTACTACTCCTCTGATTGCCATGGTTTTAGAATCAGGAAAAACACTCAGTGAAGAATGATTGCATACCATTTGTGTAGACCAATGCATCATCAGATGATGACAATTGTTTTGGTCGTGCCAGCTACACAGAGCATAGGACCAATAGATCAGTGGAATTACAGGAAACAAACATGATTTCTACTGAAGTATCTGGCTTGGAAGACACAAAGTAACACTGTGACTACACAATTTGAGTACTCCACAACAGGACAGCCAACATACTGAACAAAGGCTCTTGATATCAGAATTTACAAACGCACAGAAATAAGGTCCTCCAAGCCCTCCATATTGGGTGGACTGACATTCTCCAAATCTGCGGCCAAGCATCCCATGCACAATCTCAGACCATTTCCTTGGATCTGTCAAACTGAATCAGCAGATGCTCACCACTGTGTGCATTTCCAGTTCCCACACAAGATATAACAAAAAAAAACAAAATACAGACTTGGCAAGAACCAACATCATCCACCAATTCAAAGTTTCTCACAGTGATGGTGGAGATAGGCAAATCAGAAAATGAAACTTCAC
>Ga0209611_10009033_pt1 | contig 15265 bp, 6 predicted proteins | sample S1TSphgellanicum_3_FD_187693 | JGI IMG/M metagenome (GOLD analysis project Ga0209611, IMG submission 187693) | Host-associated microbial communities from peat moss isolated from Minnesota, USA - S1T2_Fc - Sphagnum magellanicum MG (SPAdes) (version 2) | ecosystem: Host-associated > Plants > Peat... | reverse complement strand
GGACTTCAAAAAGGTTTTAGGTTTAAACACATTAATGTGTAGGTGAAAGTTTTGACAACCCTTTGCCATTGAACTTGACTTGGGGATGCCAACAACTTGTTAGGTCGGGTTTGTTGTTGTGCTTTAAGAAAAGAATCTAGTAAAAATGGTGTAACTATGGTAGTCTACCAACATGGCACTTCATTCCAACAACATTAGAATAACAATAAAAGGAAATCTTCACCAAATAGGAAATAAACAATTGATTGGCTCAAAGGCAAAATATTATAAATGTAGTCAAGCGAACAAACAAAACAACACTCGTAGAAAATGGCCATTTTGCAATTGATCCATGCGACTAATTTTTAGTTACAAGCAACATTTACAACTAAAATCTTAATAGTCGCATTGACATTATTTGCAAATGACAACGAATTTTGGATGAAAGAAAAAATTAACAAAATATGCTTTCATCTTTTGACTAGTCATATACATATTGTCGTTTGCAACTAAGATGTGACTTTTTCGGTGAACAATGGGAACAAGTTATGTGTTGCCATGTGTTCTAGTTCTTAATAATTTAAAATATATTTTTTATAATTTGAAATAATCTAAGACATTTAATTTTTATGTTTGGATGGTTTAGATTGTGACACATGGTGCAATAGAAATTTTCCATGTGGCATATTAATTGAAAACTTCCAAATTAAAATTAAATTAATATTTAGGTATGTAGGTTGAATTAAGTACCTACCTACCCATCTAGGATAAACACTTATCTAGATAGGACTTATTTACCTACTTAGGCAAAATACTTATTTAGGTAGGTAAGTAGGTAGAAAAATAAGTAGGTCAATTAAGGAAATAGGTAGTTAAGTGTAAGTACATGAATATTTTTATTTTATTTTGGGTTAAGTTGTTTTTATTGACTCATCCCATATGCCCATTTTTTAAAATATGAAAATGTAAGACAAAACACCTTGTTTATATACTTTTCAAGATGAGAATGAAAGTTAAAACATTTGGGATAAAAATTTCAATTACAAGTCGTTTGCGATTAAACATTTTTAGTTGCAAACTACTTGCAACTAAAAAAATTTATCTCATATGTTTTTGCTTTCATTCTCATTTTCAAAAGTATATAATTAAGTTGGTAAATGACAAATAACTAGCTAATTAGTTAGCTAACTAATTAACTAGTTAAATAATAAAATGACTGATTATTTAATGAATATAATATAAAAAATAAATTTATAAAATTTATAAATAATTAATAAACAACTAAACTAGAAACTAACTAATTCATTTTATAAATTATCCAACTAACTAATTATTTATAATAATAATCATCAATATCTTATGAATGTGAATTAATTATATTATTAGTTAGTACTAAATATTACTTAATTTATTAGCTAGATAAATAGTAATAATATTCTATTTTAAATATATATTAATTATAATAATCTATCAACCAATTTAATTAAATAGTAATTGGCTAATATTGAAATAATTAGCTAATTATTAATCACTAATAAATTATTATTTCGTAACCAAAAAAATAATTATGATAATTGACCTATTCAATATTGAGTAGTAGTTTTTTATATCTAATAATATAATTAAAACCTAACCTAGGCTAACAATTTTATTATAATTATTCCCATTATTATTTTCATATATATATATACATATAATAACATTAATTCAATTATTATTGTAGTTAGTTGCTAGCCAAGGATAACTATTTTATTTTTATTATTCATATTATTACTTCACTCATTAAAGCTATTTATGAACTATTACAATAAATATTTATATTTCTAGTAAGTATATTTTTCCTTCAAAAATAATTTCTGCATTTGTATAATAATTTATTATATTTCCATTCCAACTAATACAATAATTATTATAAAATAATAAAACTGAAAATAAAAATGATACATCAGTAATTTATTATAATCATTGAAAAATTAAAAATTAATAAATATCAATTAAAAATTTGAAATATAAAAACTTAAAACTATATATTAATATTTCATAGTAATTATTATATTAATATAATAATAATTTATAATTTAATAATAATAATAATAATGTAATTTGTAGCTAGCCTAGGTTAGTTATTATTATTATATATTATATATTATATATTATTATGTCTCTTGTTGGAGTTATTATGATTTATTTATAATTAATTTTTCATTTTTAATAAATAAAAATTAATTATTAATAAGGAAATTAATAATTTTAGTAATAATAATGTAATATAATAAGTTTTTCACAATTACTTCAATAATTATATAATTATTTTTCCTATCATTCTAATATCATCATCATCATCATCATCATCATCATCATCATTATGTAATAAAATATTACTATTTAAAATTTTAATAAAAGATAATACTGAAATTTAGTTTTTTTATCACATGTAATAATAATAATAATATATTTCATTTTTAATCATTTTAAGAAGTATAATAACATGGTTTGGATAACTTGTAATATGGGCACAATATATTTAGCAAATATCTTACATAAAAGTTTAATATACTCAAAATATACACTATTTAGTGTAACCATAATATCAAAGTCATTTGTGTTGATAATAATATTTGAATACACATAAAATATGGTTGTTCATATAATTTCAAAATATACATTTATAAATCCTAATACACCCAATTATATTCTTTAGAATTCATAAAATACACCTTTGTACACTCATAGGGTTGCAACTAAATTGGTCACATTTGCAACTTATGGGACATAAATTGTTCTTTTTGGATGAAAACTAAACTAAATGTTCATATGGAAAGATGAACACTAAAATAGTTGCAAACTAGTTGCACTATAGTCGCAAATATGACCAACACAAGAAATAGTTGCAAAAATCTCCAAATGTAGTTACAAATAATTAATAATCACATGTAGTCATAAATAGAGTGGTTACATTTTGGCCAGTTTCTATTAGTGAAAAGAAGGCATGTAGGTCATGAGAATTTACTTCCATTTTTTCCAAACAACATGCAAAAAAGAAAAGAAAAAGGTGCAACCAATTTTTTAAGTAAAATTTACAATTTACTTAAATGCAAATAAGGTGCTTAAAATTGATCATGTTAATATACCTAGAATATTTTCAATTTTAATGAAATAATCTCCTCATATTCTATTATTTCACAACATAACAAAAAATGCCCCTTTATGTCACATGTTTCATAATATATAAAGAGAGTCTTCCCAAGGGCATGTTATATGACCTTTCAGAAAAAAAATTCACTTTTCCACCCTAAGGTGAAACTCTTTTGTCTCCTTTAGTTGGTCCTTTTCAAGCTCCATCCATATGCACTCCATGGCACCCCATGAAAAAAACCCATGTTGGTCATTCCCCCGTGGCAAATTAAATATTCATGGAAACTTGTAGGACATGTCAAATGTGTTATTTGTGTTGCATTCAATGAAAGTTTTAGTCATTGAAGAAAAGGAAACATAAATCAAGTTGCATGCACACATAAAATAGAAAAGTGATTGTGTAGTACATTTTAGTTTATGGAACAACTTTGATGAAAAAACAAGTTCAACAAACTCATGGATCCAACTTGAAATGCTACATGGTAAAGTCTAGACTCTATATTGTAGATGCAACAAAATTTGGACAACAAAGGACAAAAACAATATTTATCTAGAAATATTGAACTAAAATTTCAACTTTATGCAACCATATTGTATTTTTGATGTTGCAAAACAATAGTTTTTGGTCAACATGGTCCTTCTCATTGTGGAATGTTTAATATTATATCGTCAATGTGCAAGAATCCATGGCTTAGGTGTTTAGTATTATAATGCAACTCTAAAGTGAACTCTCTTCATGTAAAGTTTTGGTGAAAAAACATATGCCATCAACATTCATAAAAACTATGGAATTTTATGTATTTATAATGTCTATAAATTGTGGAACATTAAGTATCATGTTCATCTCTAGATGTCAATGACTTTGTTGCAATTTAGTGGTTGATTTCATTGATGATTGCTAGGTATTGTAACCTATTACAATAGGGTTGTTTGAAACTCTTAATACTTGTAGAGTAACACTTCATGCAAAGATTGTTCAAACATTCTTATTTTTTAAGCAATAAGATTATTGTTAATGTGAAAGGTAAAAGGAACAATTTAAACATTTATGAAATTGTTTTGTTTATTATGACAAGTTGCAAGATTTTGGAGTTAGTAATGTTTTTTGCGAGTACTTGCTTTGGTCACTTATAGAGTTTGAAATGTGCCAATATGCAACAATTGTCAAGGGAAAGTGTGCCAATTCATGAAAGGAGAGTCTATAAGGTACAACAACCTTATGTTACAAAAGATAGTTACATGGGTCTTAAGAAGATTCTTCTTAAGACCCATAATAAGGGCACCAAGAATATAACAAGACATGTTTATGAGTTGGTTCCTTGACAAGGAAGTTCATTTGACCACCATCAAGATGTGTTTTCTTTCTAGGGTTATATTTTTTTCATAAAAATTAAGAGTATGCAAATGCCACCAACATTTGATATCATCTTCAAGGTCTTTGATCACAAGTTACGGTACCAAATAAGTTCACATGGGTGATTACAATGGAAGTAAGCAAGCCTTTTCATCCTTTGCAATGTATTTGTACCAAACCAAAGGATATTTGTTACTATTAATTAGACATGCTTTCACTACGCCAAAACATGACAAATATGACTACACCCATGATTGGGTTTGTAGTCGTAAACCATTCATGACTTCATGACTATGTAGTGAATATGGACACACCGCTTATCCACTAGTTGTATTTTTTTCGTAATCATAAATGCCATTGAATATATTATACATTTAGTTCAATTTAATCCAACCATTTGGTAGGTAAGCATAGGTAGGTAGGTAGGATCTTATTTGTTTTTTTTGGTGACAAGCCTTTTTTATTGGCTCATCACAAGTAATATTTGCATTTTGCATATATTTGGTGCATATATTGTGTGTAGACCAATACTTTTTCACCTAGTTATATAGTTTCCAAAGTTGAACTTGTTGACAAAGGATATGGGATAAATTTACAACATTATCTCGCATCATCCTTGTCACATACAAAAGTACCCAGCTTTGACCATTATTATATTTTTCATACTTTTTCCTAATGAAAATAAATAAATTTCATTTAAAAATATTTTTCCAATATCTACACATCTATAAAAAGAAATTTAACAAAAGTATAAAGTAATTTGATTGAAATTGCATTTGAATCTTCATTATTTCATACATTTGAACAAGAATGATATCTTGAAGATTTGTTTTTCATAAAACAAATTGTATATATACCACCTTTTAAAAATATAATGAATCAATAAAAATGGTATAAGTGTTGCGTTATATTTATTTTTAATTTAAAAAAATTTAAAATAAAATATGTTATCTATGAAACATATAATATTATTTTCAACATTTGAAATTTTTATACAAAGTATTATAATTATTTAAAACTCATAATTATTATTTTGTACACATATATTTTTTTATTTCATAATTTTTATCAAATTTTATTGTGAGTAGTAAATTTAAAACTTTTTTAAAAATTCATTAAATGTGATTTACTATATAAAAATATATAAAAATTCCATTTTTTGTGACCAAATATTTTGATAAATTACTAAAGATCAAATTATATATATTTTGTTACCCATCACATGGAAACATGGAAAACAATGCCATTTTCAGGCATGTGGATTTCTTTTGAAATTCATTGGATATCACTAATAAGAATATATTTCATTCTTTAATGTCAAAAAATCCAAAAGAAATTTCATTTAAATAAACATTTGAACAAGAGTTTCAATGTAAAATTTTTAATTACATTTTAAAACATCAATTTATTTATTTAATTATAAGGTTTTGAAAACTTTGGCAATTTGTTTTCCTTTTTTTGGGGATTTTCTTAAAAAATGAAAAAACATTCCCCAAAATTTGTTTTAGCCACTATCCATAAATTCACATTAAATAATTAGTGACTCTAAGGCAAAAGTTCTAAAAATTATAAGGTATTAGTTGTTTATGTGTGCATTAATTATGTGTTTGATCATATACAAGTTTATAGTATGCTTATTGGTACATATATTTACCTTTTAGTTTTTTTCCTTTTAATTTTTTTTAATGTTTGAAATCGTATATTATTAAATAATTATATGGCGTTCATGAATAAGATTTTTAATCATGTATTCGTATCCATGAAGACTTTTAATCATGTAATCATATCTATGGTTACAAAAATATGACTATGCACAAAAACATGGCATATATGACTATATGATTATAAATGGTCATTAGTCATATTTGTCATACTTATAAATGTTAAGTTTTGGTGTAGTGTTTGGTCATAATAACGCCTAATTTTATTAAGTTAAATGATAATTTCAAATGATGGTTGTTATAATACCACTTCTAGAGTGCAAAGATATTGATTTAAAGCTTGCTATTTTGTATGATGCTATGGTAAGTATAACAATGAATGTTCTCATTCCATGTTTTGATTTTGTAGTAATTTCTTTTGAAGGCACACAACCATCATGTTGAACCTTCTATATATATATAGGGGGCTCCAATGTTTGTAAACATATGTTGATTGAAATGTGTTAAACACAAAATTAATGATCATTAACACCTTAACCTGGGTCACCCCTTTACCCCCTTGGAGATCATTAAAGGGGGGAGTCACAACTTATTACTCACTTCCATTCCCCTTTTCCTTGCTTTTGCCTTAATAAGTTCCAAACTAATTCCAAGTCAATCCTTTCTAAACATCATTTCTTATAATGATAGTCTTAATTTAACCAAAGCCAAATTAAATCATCTTCTTCTAACAACTTTCTTCCTTTTCTCTTGGTTATATTTTCCTTCTTCTATTTGCTGCAGACAGCAACCCTCCCTTTTTTTCTAACCATTTTTTTTTCTTAATTACATTTTCCTTTTGTTGTTTACTGTAGACAACAACCCTACCTCCTCTTTTAACCACTTTCTTCCTTTTCTTTTGGTTATATTTTCCTTTTCTTATGGTCATATTTTCCTTTTCTTATCTACTGCATACAACAACCTTCCTTATTCTTTTAACCACTTTCTTCATTTTTTTTTGGTTATATTTTCCTTCTCCTATCTGTTGTATATGTCTATTATGGACAACAACTCTACCTCTTCTTCTAATGACTTTCTTATTTTTTTTCTTGGTTATAATGCCTTTCTCTGTTTGTTGTAAACAACAATCCTATTTCTCTCTAACAATCCTTTCTTCTTTCACTTAATTAGCTACAACCTTAACCTAAGCATATTCATACAAGCATCATCACTCATGAAATCTAACAAGTTTTTACACACAACAATTTTCACATCTTCAAAAAGATATTATAATGTATTACTTTTAGTTTCGAGCACTCCCACTTCTTACTCTAGCTATCTCATAACTTGGCGTCTATATTGCCTTCGCTTGCTACACATCTTATTTCTACAACTATTTACACCTCCAAAGCTTTATGTTTTGCCCCAAAACAACCTTTCACATATTCTCTCTATGGGACAACCTGCCCTTAGTTCATGGTTTCTCTTGCCTTCACAAGAAAATAGACCATCATTTTCTTGTTCTTAGGCCAACAATAACACTCTTTAGCTTTGCCCTTTTCTATTCCTATTTCCTTACTTTAGCAATAGTTCCAAGTACCTTTTCTTGACCATTTGCCTCTAATCACCATACTCATGAAGTGTCCCCATTTGAACAATTGCCACCCCACCACTTGATGATCTTGCTTCTAGTCTTTAGAGAGTATGTTTATTTGATTGTCTCTTGAGAAGCTTGTTCCTTCATGATGCTCCAACCTTTTTCTTTCACCTAGTTCACTTTCTCATGATGCGCTAAGACCCCCCTCCCATCCTTACAACAATCATCATCATTCCTCCCTCCTCACACCCCTTCATGTTGCACGCATTTAAGAAGATGAAAGAAAGGCCAACATCAATTCCCTTTCCACTCAATTCCATGGAGATGCGATTATCATTCTCCTACCCTAACCTTAATTGCTAGCAACTTTTGGGAAGCATACTCCCCCATTCGGACCTCCTTATCTAACAAGTTTGGCCAGTCTCAGACATGGATAAGGTAACCCAACTTTATCCTAATCCAACCAACGTACTCCTCCCCTCACCCTAATTAGGCCACCCACCCATTTAGTCCTACTAAGATAAGGCCATATGCACTAACCTACCCCCTTAGACTTTATGGTTAACCTTAAAGCTTCCTTAGTTGTACTACCCTTCCTAATCAAATTTGGGTCCAACAAAATGTAGCCCAAATCATAGTGCAAAATTAGAACAAATATGTAATTTTTCTTCTTTTGCCAATGAGAGCGTTTGGAACTTCAACAACACAACATTGAACAATAGTAACTTTGCTACACTTATCTCAAAATAACTTTTAATAATTCAATTTTTGGCTCAAAAACCTCCCCAAAAAAGGAAACAAAAGGCTTGCTTGAGGAAAAATTAACTTTAAAGTTTAGTTGTAGAAAGTGATGAGGTTGTTGACCCTTTGGCTTGGTGCAAGAAAAATGATACTTGATTTCTTGTAGTTGGATTCCCAACATGTTAATGTCTTTTGGTTCCAAGTTCACAAATTGAAGCAAAATCTCTTTTCAATATTCCAAAGATCTTGACAACACTATGTCATTACAGATTTGGCTTGAATAACTTGGACAAGTGCTTGTGATGATTTACAAAAGTTGGACTGCAAATAATCACTTGGACACAACTATAGCTAAAGAAAGATCTGACATAGTTTTTTTTTAAAAACTATGCAAAATTAGTTGATCTGAAAATGGAGAAGAGTTCATTGAGTCTAGTTTCTCTGAGGAGTTAATTAATGAGGTAGTTTAGTACATATATTTATTGGCAAGTAGTTGATCATTGAGCCTAAGTCACTTGAAAAACATTGAATATGGATTTGAGTAATTTGTAATGGAGGTATGCATGTTCAAGTGCCAGTTTTTTTGTATTTTGTTGTATGCACGATAGAGCTATCTTTAGCTTTCCTAGCATTTTTGCAGATAGTTATATGCTTTATTGGTAAATTGTGGTCAAAGTTTCAGTCTCATTGGTTTGTGTTATGCACTTGCTTTACATGGCTTGGATGTGTGGGTGCAAGAATTCAGAAGGTGGTTGTGGTCAGTGGGTTTGCTTTTTTTTGTTTTGATAACTTTGCTTTGACTAGTTTGTTGTGCTCTCTCTCTCATTGTGTTTCTCCTTTTTTTTGGTTTGTTGTTCGCAACGTTTAAAGTCAAAGTAACAGGAATGAGGCACTAATGTTATAGTTGTACATAGGGGTGAGGTGGTTTGGGCTTGGAAGGCAATTGTGTGTGTTTAGAGAGGTCAATTGTCTTGGCTTCCTCCTCACATAGATAGGGGACCTGGGAGCTTGTTCCCATCCTTTCAAGGAGCAATCAATTCACTTCTGATCTTTGCATCCCTCCGCACAATTGAAGAGCGTTGATCTGAGAATTCATCACTTTAACAAATGATGCCCACATTAAATCTATCTCCAGAATTGAAACGATCAAGCCATAGTTTGACAATCTCAGTAAGTGTAGACTGTTAAACCAAAGATGGCAAATCTACACATTTCATTACAAGCTAGGAGGCAAATTGTTGCATGGTTCTTGGGTGGCTGGAATGCTCAAGTTGTGTTTCAACCAAGTAAGGGCAGTGACAAGAAGCAGAGGCTGAGGTGTTAAAATGCAGTGTTTCTGTCCAACATGGATATCTGATCTTGTGTTGCTTGGCAGCTTTGCATGTACTTGCATGAATTGGGATCCATCTGCACTTCAATTTAGCATCTCATCCTGCCATATTACCAATTTTCAAGTCCTCACATTAGCCACATTACTTGCAGTGAAACCCATAAATTTTCACTTTCGCTATTAACAAGATGATGTAGTGCACCAATCATCCTTCTATGTAGATCTCATGTGATCATGCTTTTCTATGACACAGACAGGTACAGTATGAACTACCACATCACAACAAAAGTTTCTGCAGAATACAACAGTCACCATCCTAAGTTGAATCACAATGAGCACATGATAGATGCCATCCAATAAGCCATTGTTCTCTGACAATGGGTTCCCCAAATGTCTGTGTTCATAAGGTATTGAGAACGTCTCCATAACTAAAATAAAGTCAATGAACAGGGACATGACCCGATAGTAACGTTATAGTGATTTCAGATCTATTCTGTATCAGTCAGTTGACAAGAAAGAGGATGAAAAAGGAATCTCAATAAACCATGGCTGAAAAGGCCTCCTACCTCAAGCCCAGGAACAACCTGGGCAGAGGAAAATTGCACAATTCCCTGTCAATCCAACTCAATGGAACTGAACATTTCTTACAAAGACAATGGGGCCCTAAATCTCTAGACTGGAATCCAAGAATAAATCTGGCTGAAACAACATGTACTACCTCAAACCCAGAAACTGTATGGGCACAAATACCATAATCTCATGTACATCCAACTTGTTCAAACTGAAAATTTACCAAAAGGACCATGGGCTGGGCACATATTTCAAATTCAATTCCCACAAAATCTACCATAACAAAGCCAACAAGGCAGATGTCGACTGAGAATTGTTGCTGAGTAGTATTGACTTGAACGAGATATGAATTGATCGAGCAGACTGCATTGTCCTTCCACCATCTGAGAGAGGACAGCTCTTATTTCACAATTCACAATTCACCAATGGAGGATGCTTACTTACAGAACCCTACATGGCAATCTAACACAAATAGTAAACAAGGAAAATGTCTATTTCCTGGAAATAATGACAGCATCTCCAATCAGAATGGACAATTTTAGAAAGACAGCGAAGGAAAAACCATGAAGTGCCTACTACAAGTGCATAGCATGGTCTCCTAAAGCAAACATCTTGTGACAAAAGTTTTCTTCTCAACTACACACAACAAGATTTTCAAAAAATACAGATAATGGAGAGAAGCAAGAGCTCCACATTGTCATCATATAGTACATGATCCTGCCATGCTGCAGACTCACATGATCTAGGACAAACAGCATATTGGGATAAAACAAAAAACATATGCCTGGACTAACCAAACATCATTTCAGACAACAAGGAATAACTAGGAACACATATACCTATGAAATTGAAGAGGAATTGCTGTGACAACAATTTAACACAACAATGAGTGCAGTCTCAACCTTATGAGATTCACCCATAGTGTGTCAGACCATCACCTTCATCAGAAATAGCAGTGACAACCGCCATGACTACCCACTGACTTCATCAGCTCCCAAAAGTGGGTGTAGATAAGCATACAGTGTTCAGCCCAAAGTCTGGACAAATCATAACTAGGAATAAGTAGGAACATGTGTAAAAGTAATGAGAAGCAAAAATGGGCAATCCTAAGAACACACACACAGAAATGGGACAAACCATTCTCAGAAATCAACATTGGTACCGGGAGGAAGGTCAAGCCCATAAACTTAGTGAATAATTTTTTCTCTCTTTGATTGTTTCTAGCACATATCCTTTACTTCACAAAGTCTACGATGCCCTCTGGATTCTAGGTATCTGAACTTTTTTGTGCTTTAAATTGACACCTTCAGGTCTTTCTCAGCCCTGAAACCAAACCGACTGACTAAATGGGCATGAATGCTTCCCTAAACCCAAAACCTTCAAACCTGGCAGTTGGGAAAGAATGTCCATGCAAGTCTCAGGAACACTTATGGAGAGTTTGGTTGGATGTGGGGACTTATTAACTTGTGGGACTCATGAAAATGGAAAACATGGAAAAACAATTCAAGAGACTTCTCAAAGCTTGTGGAGCTGGGTGAAATTGCTATAACACAAGAACTTTTGGAGGTTTGCAAAAATTCTGCAAATATAGGACCTACAAGAAGTTCAAACATCCTCTGTGGCAACAAAGGGGGTACACAATGCCAGAGAATTAACCTATGATGAGAGTTGAGCCTGGTAGATTTTGATGCTAGTGGCACGGGAGATGAACTGCTCTCGAGACAGCACACGCACCTGCTTCAGGTAAGCATCAACAGGAATAGCACCTTCTTGGGCTGCTTTATCAAGTGAGTAGAGAATGTCTTCAATGGAAAAATCAGCTGCATTGCATTCCAATAGTTGCTTTGAGAGAGCATCAGCTGGCTCAAAAACATCATCAATGTCAACTTGTGTGAGTCCTTTGTCATTTGCCTTCAACCAAGATTCAAGAACATCTGTGTTGGTTAATATCAGTTGAAGCTGGTTTTCCAGACCCTCCTTCTCTTGCACCAGTTCACGTACCCCTTTCTGAAGTTGCCCTGCTCTCTCACCCAGTAAAGCCTGGAGCCAATAAAACAAACCCCTCAGCAACTACATAAACAGGAAGGTTTAAGGTGAAGTTCAGGACTGGGCAGGCTTCAAGACTTTCAGATCGAGATCAAGGATTGAATAACAATCAGGGGTGCTTACAACTTTAAATTTCAGGAATACAGATTCACAAAAGGGTGCCGAGATCATACTTTGAAGGTTGCAGAATAGGAGCTAGTCCCTCATTCCAGCACCCATAGATCCACTTCAAGAGGGAATGATTAAGCATTGTGTTTGATAAGCAACATCAGATAATAATTGAAAAAGCTTGGAGCTCTTATCTAAGGATATCTTTATCTTATTCCATTGTTATCTTATCTATGTGATTGCAGAGAAAACTCGACAACAAAGTTCTCAAGAGTGGCTATGTTCTCCACAGAAGGTAAGAATCTCTTCATTTTTATCTGTTTGCAAAACTGAGCCAGGAGAAAAGGCTCTTCATGAAACTCTGGAACTGGAACCTAAAAGTTGAATGGAAGCTGTCCTCTGAGAATACAATAAGCACAAAAAACTCATGGGATCTTCTGAAGACCCAATTTTGGTAGATTTTTGCTATACAAATGACAAGGACGAATGAAATCTCAACACTCATGAGATGCCCTTGTGCAAATTGATTTGGATGGACAGGAAAATGGCAGTTATGGTGAAAAATATAGACCTGGGTGTTGAACAGTCTGTCCATCTCAGTGTTCCGATCCTGCATCAGGGCTTGTGTGTCATGATGAAGACGATCAGAAAGTGTATTAATCAATGACCACTTATAAGCCTCTGAGGGTTCATCAGTTCTTGGAGGGGGCTGGGAATTCTGGTATGGTGGATATGAAGGCCTGGATGTTGGCTGAACAGGAGGATGTAAACCTGATGACAACATAGATGGTGGTGGCATTTGCCCTCCGGTATGCATGGGGTTCATGAATGGAGAGGTAGACTGTGGCAGATGGCTACTCATTGGTGCTGGTGGAAGTCTAGAATACAAAGGTGGATCATTACCAAAAAGAAGTGACAGACTTTGTACCAATTCAACAAGATTTGAGCGTGGATAAACCCATGCTTGTAAGTATGGAGCTGACACCATACCAGAAGGGTTAACATAAGGGTGCCGGGGTTTGATAATCATGTCCCGGGTAGGTGTAACAAATACTAGGGGGCAATTACGGGGGTAGGATTCAAGGAGCCACATGGTGATAGGGATGTTATACATTACATCCTGATAACACATGGGGATAGTTCCATCAGCTTGCAGTAAATTGCTCGTCCGCCCATCATTGTGTGTGAAGATTGCTGTTTTCACCTGAAAAAAAAGAAAAATACCAATCTTAGTCAAGAACACACCTATGAACACCTCACTCACAACTTATTTAAGCTATACCCATTTACCAACAAGAATCCTATGACAAACCCATCACCAATGAAAGACCTGCCAGCCATTCACACAATTGGTCAAAACCACTGCCACTGCAAATATGTGGGAATGTTGACCTCCTCTTCAAATGACCACTTCTGCAACAAATATCTATCAACTGCTTCAATAGGTGGGTGGGTCATGCTTGCCAATTTAGGTTAGGATGAGAAAAATCCTGTTTTTGAACCCAGAAGACCTTGGTTCCAAAGTTCCTAACTTTCAACAGTGTAAGCCTATAGACTCATGAGCACAACTTTCCGATGGCCAAGCCAATAATATTGAAGACAGCATCAAAAGGGAAGTTACAGACAATATCACAATATCAAAGCATCAAAAACAAAAGTAAACCCCGCTTTCCAAAAACTCTTCCAAAAGTAAAGAGCATCCTCACCCCCCCCCAAAGCCTTCCAACAATTCAAGGGGATAAAAAAGAAGAAACCAGATTGTGATGAGTCTGATCCAGATATCTGAATTCTGACTGCACGAGCAAGACGGACCTGAAGGCCTGGAAATTCCTGGATGGCATGCAGCAGATGCTGCCGGATTGTCAATTTGTCGTCTTCAATATAAGGCAGTGCACTCGGACCTCGCTGCGACAACACCGATCCCAAGAACTGGAATTGCGTCGATGCGTGGGACGTCGTCGGGGTGCCTCCTCCTAGCGCAGGCATCCTTCCCTCCCTCCGTCCTCAGCAGCCGTTCAAACTTCAATTCGTCGCCCTGCTGGCTCCACTTCAAAATCCACCAGAAAATTCAAATCCCGGAGGGGAAAAAGAAAACGGGGGCACTGACTAATTTCCACGACTCCTGCTTACCTCTCTACTTCTCTCAGGAATTAGAAGAAGAATAGTAACGGGAAAAAAAGAAGCGGCGGGTGACAAGCTCTTGTTAGGATGATGGGACAAGGAACAAAAGGGAGAAAGAAGAGGGACACGGAATACGGTTGAAAACGACGGGGGACATCGAATCAGAGTGCGTTATCCAAGGCTGGCTCTTCGAGCCTTCTTGTAGCGCAAAGAAAAGTCGTGGAATAGAAGAGGGAATTGCCTCCGACAAATCGTACCCAGCAAGCATTTTCCACACGGCAAAAATACACGCACACGCACTCACACTCACACACACAGAAGAAGAAGAAACGAGAGCGCCAAACCCTACTCATTAATAATCTCTTCACTAAACGCACAAACCCCCAATTTCTACTAACTAATCAGTCTTAAAAAAGACACAACAATTTTTACTACACACACAAACCCATGTTCTACTAACTAATCAGTCTTTACAAAAGCACAACCATTTTCACTAATGACTAATCACAACTCAATTGATGAGGGTGGGGAGAATAAGGTACAAAAATGAACCACCCAAGTCCAGGCAAAAAGAAGAAACCACCAAGGGGGGCAGATTGCAAGGGAAACATGAATAAATCAAGTACTCAACCCCCCCCCCCCCC
>Ga0209611_10009029_pt1 | contig 15276 bp, 7 predicted proteins | sample S1TSphgellanicum_3_FD_187693 | JGI IMG/M metagenome (GOLD analysis project Ga0209611, IMG submission 187693) | Host-associated microbial communities from peat moss isolated from Minnesota, USA - S1T2_Fc - Sphagnum magellanicum MG (SPAdes) (version 2) | ecosystem: Host-associated > Plants > Peat... | reverse complement strand
TTGGGCCGGACCTTCGCTCGAGTCTGGGCCTCGGCAGTTTTGGGACGGCGGGGGAGGAATTGGCGACGGAGATCGATCTGCAATTCTGGCGCAAGAATTTCACGCGTTTGTAGAAAGAAAAAATCAGCAACAGCAGCAGCAGCGATCGCAAGCTGTGTGACAAATTTGGTGCGGAATTGATGCAGCAGGGGAGCTGACGGGAAGTGTGTACAGTTTAGAAACTTTTGTTGTTGTTGTTGTTGTTGTTGCAGAAGAGAGAGGAGGAGATGGTGAAGCTGGTGTCAGTGCGCAGGACGCGTTTGTATGGTCCGGCGGCGTGGAGGGATTGGTGGGAATATATAAACGCGTTCGTGTACCTAGTGGCCACGATCGTGCTGCTGGTCGGGTGCATACTGCTGCTACCCGGTCGCATTAGTGCTAAACTGGGGCTCATTCTGGTGCTGGTAGCTTTGGCGCTCCTTGTGATCGTCAACTTGCATGACCTAATCGCTCAGCTCGCGGGCTTCGACTTCCGCTTGCCTTTGCTCTCGCTGGATCCGCAGCTGGCGCTTATCGAGATTCTGGCCCCGTTGCTGCAGGTCCTTGGCTCCATCTTGTTCTTCATTGGGACCATCTTGCTTTTGGAGGTGAGGCTTCAAACACGGTCTTGGGTCCTTCACAAAAGGGGTGGTCTTGGGTCCTTCACACACATGATGTACGAGACAACTTTCTCATCAACTGGGACTCCTTTATTGTTGGAACACCCACCTTCCTGATAAATGTCTTTCACATCATGTGTCGCTGCACATGCATGCAGGTGGGTCGGGGAAAATATGATGAGAAGGAGGCGGAGAATTTGACAAACCACGCCTTCAGACTGATCATTGGAGGTTCAGGCTTGTGGATGTTTGGCTCAATTCTGAATGTATCCCAAGTGTATGAGAGAGTGGACATGAGGGTCCAATTCATGCAGAAGATGGTCTCTATTCCGTTCCTTATGTCCAGCACTTTGTTTCTTGTGTGCGGAATCCTTGGTGCTGGAAACTTTCCTTACCCACCTGCAGTGATCAAAGCGCGGGTACTACCACTACTTCCATTCACATGCTTTTCGCACTTAGAATGTTGTCATCCTTTGAATGTCTGATGCCAACCTTAGAATGTCTGATGAGCACAAATGTCTTCCAGTCTTTGATTTTGATTGCTCCTGAGTTGCAGTCATGTTGCAGCAACCACAATCAGAATATTAGGAGGAAGGAGATTTCAATTGGCATAATTTGTTGTTGTTGCAAGCAAGCCACTGATTCTTAGTTGTGGGTTGTACAATTTTGATACCTAGGCCACTGCAGTATGGATTGCTATAACAGCAAGCTCATTGCTGGTCTTGGCAGCAATCCTGAATACCATCCGAGTCATTGAATTGCACCAACTTGCTGCTGCTGGAGAACTTTTGGAGCCACTGAGAGGAGGTGCCCAAGAGAGGTTAGACCTTGAACGTGAGGAAGAAGAGACTTCAAGAGACAGACAGAAATATACTGCAAATGTTGAAGAGGGTTCTTCTTACAAAGCTGGTGTTGTTATGGCAGAATAAGGTGCAGAAAGGTAGAAATTTTCTCCAAATCTGCACATCATAATTTCATCGCAGCTCGAGCAATCTGTGTACTTGAAGGCAAATACTTACCTTCCAAAAAGGCGGTGACAGCTTTAGTCACTGAACAATCTGTTGATGTACCTGTGAGGATTTGTCCTGTGTGACATTTGAAGTTTGAGGAGGGTTTGGCAGATCTCTGCAGCTCTTTAGTACACAAGAGTGAAGAGCAGTGAATTGACATGAGGTTTTTGCTGGCCCCATGAGAAGAAGACTGGTTGATTGCAAGTTGTTTCCTGCGTGTAATAGAGGGTGTAGTTCAGTTTGAAATTCAGCAGCTTGAATATACTGAGAGATTAGTGCTCATGAAGGATGCAAAAGGAGCTGCTGATTAAGGTTGTACCTGGCCATGGAAGTGTCACAGAATCTTTGTAAATTCCAACCTGCAATAATCGCAGGTGTGCTCTGTTATGAGTTTCTTTTCTGAGAAGATGTTACACAGATTGCCAATTCTTGTCCTTGCACAATTCATTTTGACTACTTCCAGTAGGATCACTGATGTAGAAGGTACTCACATATATCTTTGGTGGGCTGATGAATCCTTGAGTGTGAAAAATGTGGAATAGACAGGCATTAACATTCTCCATGCATGGCTCATAAGTTTCTCAGAATTCTTGTATCCTCTACTATTGGTTCATATCGAGAAGGCAATAATGGCATTGTTGAAACAAAAACCTCACTGCTGTGAGAACCTTTGCACCATGAAGCAAAAGAAAGGACCCATATACACATCAATTTGACACTTTTGTATTAGAAAGATCTATCTCAAGAGGAAGATTCTTGATGTCATACAATTCTTACTGCTCTCATAGCTGATATACCCAAGTTTCTCCATAAGCTTTCTGGATGAGATGAAATAAGCTTCTGCGAGAATAAATCATGACTGGCAGCAAGAAGAATCTGCCCAAGGAGAAAATGCTTCCAATTTTACTGAAAAAAAATAAGAGACCACCTTCTTTACAAGCACAGCAAATTGATTCCTCACATCCTGAGATAAAGTTCTATACCCAATGCATTACCATGCCAAAGCAAGCATAGAAAGAACTGTAAACCCTGGTGAATGCTTTTCTATACTAATCTGAGATATGCTTGGAAGCTATAGGCCTCTATAATTGTTACCCATTCTGAATACATTGTAACCATAATAGAAGCATTGACCAACTCCTGAGAGTAACAATTGCTACTCCTTTGCTTTGTGAGATTTACCTGTCATGCCTTCAACAACCTGCCGCAAAAAACATCTGAGGAATAAGCGAGTAGAATGTGGCAGCTTCCCAGATGCAATTTTCTATGTTATCAGCTGTGCTCCTAATACTTTGGGGATAGTACTACACAATATTCTAAACCTCCCAACTCAGTTATGTAAAAATCAAGGAGGTAGGCATTGTTCCTTCTAATGCTCAACATCTGCAACTAAACTCTTTTGTAAAACTAGTAGCAGAAGTTCTTTACAAAACAACTGCAAACACAGTTACAGAATCTCAAAGAAAAAAAGCAGCAGAGACACACAAGCAATTGTAAAACACAAAGTGTGCAAACAGCAATTGTTCAAACCTGTGACAGCTTGGGTGGAGGTATTTGCTCTGCAGTTGAAAAAGCATTCCTCAAAGGCGGAACAATCAGAGGCAGTCCAACTCCTACATCCCACATGATCACACTCTTCATTAACCATGAGGACAGACAGTAAAAAGGCTGGGGTTGGTGCAGAGCACGAGAGATTCAAATCCACTAGGGTTCCAAGAAAACCCTAATTTTTAGAAGCAATTAGAGTTTCCTCCTCCTCCTGGTGCAAAGCCTCACTCCTTCCGTAAATCTTAGGATCCCTGGCTCTGTTTCTGTGTTCACACTTCACAACCTACATCGTAGAAATCACGGCATAGAACACAAACATACGAGAGTTCCAAGGCTCAATCGTCGAGAGAAACAGAGAGCAGCTTTCCTACTCCCACAGCAAGACAACCTAAGAAAACAAAATATTCCTAAAGAGCTCCATATGTTATCGTCGGAACTAATACCCCTTGTTTCCACACACACGTACACACAGGTTGTGCATGTGCAGATCTAAGCACAATGTTTGTGTTTGAGGTCGAAGTTTGAAGTTTCGGTTAAAGAGAAAAAAAGAGAGGGAGAAGGGGGAAAAACTAAGAAACGTACCAATGGCGGACAGAAGGACGCAGGCGGCGATGACAGGATCACGAGCAATGACATGCCGCAAAGTATCGGAGACACCCATTGCAATGACGACGACGAGAACGGCGACAACTGCAAATGCAACTTCAATCTGCTCCTCCGTCCGGCCCTTCTATTCTTCCCCGCTGCTCGCAACGATAGTGAAGCTCGCCAAGAGCTCGACTTCGTAGAGAGAGAGAGAGAGTCCTTATGTTAAAGACCCTTGCAGAGTCCTTATATTCAAGACCTTTGTGCCTTTAAAGTAGTCCTAAGGCCCTCTAAGGTATTTCAAACATCTGGAAAGGGTCTTAAGATAAGATCCATCCGTCTTCGTCCGCAACTGGGTTTTGGGGTCTTTATTTCAGTAGGTAAGATTTGTTCCTACAGGGTTTTTGGGGGCCCTTAAATAAGGTACTTTTGTAAGATTTTCCCTACTCCACCTTGTATGGGGCCTCTCTTATTGTGATAATGTCCTTCCTCTAAAGGGCCTTACCACAATTAAAGCTCTTTTTTTTCTTTTTTTCCGCCCCCAAATTTGGGATACTTTGAGGGTAGCCATTGGGTAGGACCATTTGTAAAAACAAAAAGTGTGGGAGTGCATTTGTGAAGTGTATTTTCGGGGGTTTTTGTTGGCAATTGTCAATAGGAAGATGTAAGAAAAAGGTGGCGATTGTCTTTTGGAAGATTTAGCCAAATTTGACTATAAACCAAATATGAAACACAAATTTTAATCATCCTTCTATTTTTTTTGGCTACACATTGAAACCCAAATATAAAAATTCAATGATTTTTATTTTTATTTTATGTTCCATTTTATATGTGTTTTTTTATGCCCGTCCATCATTGTATCTTTTTAGTATGAGATATACATACTAGCCTAAACCCTAAATCCTTTGATTTTTCCCAATATGATATGTGAAGCTTGCACAACATTATTATTTTTTTGGAAGTTGAAGTAATTTGAAGTGATTGTTTACCAATTTTTAAAAAAAACCGTTGTTAGGGTTGAATGTGCAATTATGTCTTCAAGTAACCCTAAGATTTGGAAGATTTGGTGTGTCTATTTGGTGTGGCTATTGTGGTGCATTGATTAATCATCTCTTTTACATGATTGAAGAACTTAAAAGGATTGTGCTTTCTATTTTGCATTTTTTTATATTGTGATTTGTGCTTTTATGCAATCATCAATCCTCATGTCACATTGTTGTACATTTTATGGAATGGCAACACTTCATGTTGGGTGCTTTTCATGATGCATTGGCTTGTGTCATTTTTGTGAATTGCAACTAATGCATTATCAAATTGTATTGTATTGCAATTATTAGATTTTGCCAATGGTATTATGTTACAACTTGAATCAATTAATGTAGTTTTAAATTGCAATTTATTAAAATTTGGTTGATAGAACTTATTTGTAATTAATGTTCATTTATGGATAGTATTATTTTGTGCCAACTAAAATTGACAATGATAATTTTGCAACATGAAACACATTACATAAGTTCATTGCATAAATGATAACAGACATTTTGTTCCAATAATATAATTATATATGTTAATATTCCATGTTGGAAAATACAACTCATATGAACATTTATAATTATGGTCATTTCCAATGGTATGTACTTTATCTATATTTTTAAAATGTTAAACTAAAACTTAAAATTATCACTCATATATCTTATCTAATATCTATTGTTATATAATTTTAAAAGGTTTACCTTGTCTTTATTCAAAAGTTTGGTTATATTTTAATAGTTGCAAAATGTGAAATGATGCTTGCACATCGATATAATAATAACCTTATTGCAATGTGAAAAATAATTTATTGTCCATATTTTAAATCTATGTAGAAGTCTTCTACAACTATATCACAACTAACAAGCAATGTACATATAATTTACAACTATAATGCAACTAAAAAACAACATAATGTTATCACTAACTTATCATTGAAGTGCATTATAAACAACACATCATAACAATACAATGATTAAATTATAGGCTTTATGTTTACAAACAACCATTTAAATTGAAAACAAAATGTCATAAACAAAATTGGAGTAGATTAGTTTTGAAATTTTCCACATGTAGGTTTGTAACTTTCACCTTTGTTGTTTTTGCATAAAACTCTATATTTGCACATGTAATTGAAAGCTACTTGTACATTAGTTGCAAAGGTCATTTAGTTGCATGGCAGTTTAGTCTTGGTAGACACAATTTTTCATTATTCAAGCTAAAAGATATTGAAGTTTATTATGGAGGATCTAAACATGTACAAAATAATGAGATTGGTAATACAATATATACCTTGGTTCAATCTCATTAAAATAATTGTTCAAATTCAAAATAAGATGTCATAAGAAAAATTAGAGTACATTGGTTTTGAATTTTTTCACATGTTATTCACATTTGTGGTCTTAACATAAAAGTCTATTGAACTTGGATGTTTTGGGACCTACACCATCAAGATTCACAATCAATATTTCATTTTAACTGTATAAACATTAACAACCTAACAACATATTATTCATATCCACAATAATAATGAATGATATTGTAAATGCACAAAACACCATATGTGTTGAATTTGAATTTTTTTTCCCATTACATTCAAAAATTAAAAGCTCTTATACTTTCACATAATCATCAAGAAGAAGACTTTGATGGTTTCAATCAGTTAATAAATAAATAAATAAATATGTTCAAACAAAGAATTGAACCAAAAAAAAGTCTTCACTTCATGTTATTTAAATGAGAATGATTTTTTAAATAAAAAACTTGAATATTTCATTCTTTGGATTAAAAGCCGAAATGCAAATGATTATTATATAATATGTTTCTTAATTGCCTCATAGAAAATTAACAAACTTAAAATTAAATAGAAGTGAACATCTCCTTATTCATCCTTTATATATTTTTTAACATTAAGTACAAGTGCATAATAATTATAAATTTAACTCACAAGACCTACAAAAACCTATAGACATATGTCACATGGCCTTGCACATCTTGTGCAAATTTGAAAATTGAAAATTGTATAGGTAGTTGAAATTTAGTTGTACAATAATTGCAATGGACATCTAATTGCATGGTAGTCGATAACTACTTGTAAAGAAGTCAAAAGTTCTAAATTCAATGGATGGTGGCAATGTATACATGCAGCATACAATGTATCAATGTCATATGCTAATTGCAAAGCAATTTGCCAAATGAATGATACATTTTTGTTAATTGTATGGCAGTTGCCATTTACAATTTTCATGCAGCTTGCCCCCAAAGTAAAATATGGTTTCAATCATATATATGGTGCATATTACATCCATATAAAGGTCCATCTTGTAACTAACATGCAACTACAATGGAATTTTATGAATTTTTACTTTGACATTTTATTTTTTGATTCATTATATTTTCATGGAATAGTTGTAACATAGTTGCACAATAGTTGTTGCAGACACATAATTAGAAGGCAATGAAGTTTTTTTGACACAAATTCTCATTGTGAAAATTTCAAATTTTGAATCTGAATATAATTAAACACCCAATTTGTAACATGTTTCATGGGAAGAAAAATTGGTAAAAGAATCAACCATATAAAATGTACATAATGCATATTGGACTTGGAATGTAATTGGAGGTGAATAATCCATGACAATAATAATATTTTTAGACTTTTTAAATAATCAATGTAACATAGGTTGTATGTTTAATGGTTTTAGATTGCTAACAATCTTTAAATGTTTCAATTTGTCATTTTGGACAATGTGACACATGTTATTTTATGCAAGAGTTTCACAAATGTGTACATTTATTTTAGATGATATCTTTTCACCTTAATTATTGTGGTCTGCAATTGTGCATAACCTTGGCAATTATGAATGAAATGTAGTCTTATAAAAATGTCTTCAATAATCAAAATTATATTTTATTAATCCACTTATATTCTTGTTGGATTGAGTGTAACAAGAATTTTATAATATCATTGTCATACCAAATTAAAAGTTTGTTACAAGTATATTAATTTCATTTGTAGCACCAATTTTCAAATAATTTATTTCACTGATTTTAAACAAAAATCATTAATACTTGCTCTATGCCATGTTGCATGTGATTGTATGTATTATTATTTACTTAAAAATAGATATGTTTACTACTCATTCATAATTTAATAAAATTAAAGTTGCAATTTTTGTTTACAACCTTTTTATGCATGAAAAATATTATTTTGTATTCATTCATTTGTTATTTTATTTTATTTTCAACAATTATGTGATCATTTTTATAAAAACATTGTTGGTAGTGTTTTATAACAAATATGTCAAGAAAACAAGGATTATTTTGGATCATTAACAATTTTCTTTTGAAATATTTAAATACATGATATGTATATTAATATGCAACATACCATATTTTGAATACTTCATGTCCTTTATATTGAGGTGTATTTAGTTCCACAAATTATATTCCTATTTGATTTATGAAGTTATAATCAAATTATCAAATTATAATTTGATAACTTGATTTGGAATATAAATTGATAATGTCCTAAATTGAATTTTAAAAAAATCTTATGATTAAAAAAAATGTTGTATCATATTATTATGTAAAGGTGCACATAAAAAAAATTCTATAAAAATTTCATTTTCAAGTTATTTCAAGTTTTTAAAAAAATCATTTAAGCAATGAAAAAAACTAGGATGTACATTTAATTATTATTTTTTTTTGTAATTGTTAAATTCATTTCAAATTCATCTATTTATCTAAATATTTCCATAATGAATAAAAAATATTGATGTCGAAATTCATCCAAAAATTTCAACATCAACTTAAATAGTTACTTACCAACAAAGAAATTAAACAACGGTTACATCTTGGGGTGGTTCTCTATACTCTACTTGGACCCATTAGGTTGGATCTTTTAATTGAGATTTAAAAACAAGGCACCCAAGTAGTTTTTATTTTCAAATTGCAAATTTCAAAAAAGTGCCAAATCTTTTTTGAAAAACACATTTTGCATTTAAAGACATGTTTCCAAATCTTATTGAAAATTTCCTCAAAATAACAGAAATTTGCAACCAAAAAAAAAAAAACATCATTGATTTTCATGACAACACGACAAAATAAAAGCACTATTACTACTACAACCATGCATAACATCACTACATAGTAGTAGAAGCAACAAAGGAATGTTGTTGAGAACTTTGATTCCACAAGAATGCCACATGAGAGGGTGAGTATATGAAAAATGGAAGCTACAAACAAGAAGCAAAACAATACAAAGCAAAAAGAAGAAAGCAATGGAGAACAAACAAGAAGAAAAAAGAAATGTAAAACAAGCCCAAGAAAAGAAAAGCAAAGCACAATAGAGCAAAAGCCCTCGATGCAAGCATCCCCACAATTAATGGCATGCCCTTGGCTATCTATCACCTTGGGCTAGCCCTTTATTTTGATAATGTCCTCATCCTCAGGCTTTACCCTCCACATAAAACCAAGTTATGATCTTACATAGTCTCTAAATTTAGCAACCACAAATCAATCATTATCTCATTGTCATTTTCCTCTTAGAGAATATTTGGATTAATGTTATCAAGTTTACTTTGATTTATAGTTTTTTTTCTTGGCAATTACCTCATTTGTCATTTCCCTCTTAGAATACATGGATTAACGCACTCAATTGAGTTTAATTTGATTAATTAATAGTTTTGTTCAGAGAACTATGCAAAATATTGAAATTGTTGGAGACAACTAGATATTTTTATTAGAATTTTTATGTTGAAAATTTGTTGAAATATTTTTTTCAAAGAAAAAAGACAAAAAAGAAAAATTGTGTGTATGAAATTAGAGAATCTTTTGAAAATGTTTTATTTTTGACATGGAATATTCATAATTAATTATTCAACAAATAAGACAGGTGGTGAAGTTGCCCCTTTTAACTATGGTACCTAGTTTTCATTTGGTCCCACATTGTGTGAAGAATATTCACTAGGTGCTACTTTTTTAATATTAACCTTCTCGTACTAGGGTTTGCTAGGGTTTATGAGAACTAGGGTTTGCTAGGGTTTATGAGAAATTGAGAGGATCAATGGAAATAATGCTATTAAAGGATTTTTTTTTCAATGTGCCAATGGGGTTGTTGGATTTGGTGATTTAAATTTTATTTATTTAGTTATCTTGAGTGAACTAACACTCAACCCCAACTTCCTTCTTTGTTCACACTCTCTTCAAAACACCAACTTCACTTTCCTTAAAGAGATTCCATGTTAATGAAAAACAAACTTCTTCTAACTTTTTAGGGTTCTTAACTTTTAGGATTCTTTCTTTCTTTGGTTCTTCTATGAAACCCTTTTTCTTGCCTTTCACTCTATTTGTCATTTTAAGTGCCACTTGTATGGTGGGGATAATTTGTGAAATTATAGATGTCCTAGACCTATTTATAACCCTTTCTTTCTCATGTTTCCAAGGCATTTTTTGCATGGCAAACTTTTTTCATGGTTTACCTTTGGGGGCAAAATACTTGGTTTGTTTTTTGTTATGTTCTTGCTTGCATATATGCTTTTAGCTTCCAATGCCTTTTAGTTTAAAAATTCATTCATCCAAAATTTTAGGCAAGGTGACACCAAGAAGGTTAGCCCTTGTTCTTACTCTTTTTGCTTTAATTTTAGCACAGTTTTTTTTGAATCCAAAAAAGTAAAGTTTAAGAAACAAATGAAATCATTTTGATTTCTTTTCTTTCTTCATCATCTTGGGATTTTTGTCCTTCGAATTATCCCACATCTTAAATTCATTCAAAATTTTAGGCAAGACGACAACAAGAGGGTGAGCCCTTGTTCTTGCTCTTTTTGCTTTAATGTTCACAAATATTTTTTGAATCCAAAAAGTGAATGAAAAAATATTCAAATCATTTTATTTTATTTTAATTTATTTCCCCCTTAAGTTGGGATTAAATTGTCCTTGAATTATCCCCCATTTAAGCATAAGATTTCAATATTTTGGCCTTAATGTTGGAGTTCACTTTGCATGCCATAATTAGTTTTGATTATTGATGTGAACAACAATGAAGTTTCTAGCATAATCCAAACTAAGTCAACATGCATTACCATATCAACATGTTGGATTTAAATCCATTTACGAGGTCACATTAATTCATGTTGAATAGTTTCTTTTGTTGATGCCCAACCAAGAATTGAACACATTATGTAAGAGATCATGAATTCATTTCCCAATTATGGCGATTGATGTTATAATGGCCACAAAGTATATATTTGATGGTTTTTTGTTCTTTCATTAGACTTATCTGTAAAGTCAGCCTGTCTTCATCCTCTCTTTCACACCTTATCCCCTGGGCTTTCACCCCATTCCCCTCTTACAGTGGTATCTGCAAAGTAAGGAAATTTTATTAAATCACAGTATGAAATGCTGAAATTCAGCATTAAATGCACGAGGTTCGAGAGTCATTATAGTGCAGGTAGGAGCAGTCAAAATATATATCATGCAGCAGTGTGGAGGCGCACAGGCAAAAGGAACGACGACACGACGAAGCTCAGTTGACCACCAAAATTGGTGGAAAAACTAGTTTGGGTCCAAATTATTTTGTTGTGCAGTATTTTCATTCTCAATTACGCGTTTGATGGCCTATTATGCCAAAACTGGTCGTTTTCGCCCCCGTAATCGAGTGACTTTACTGATAACTCTAATATTGTTTTTATTGAAAAACTGCCATTTGCGCATTCTTGGAGTGTAGGCATAGGAATAAAAGGGTTGTTGAATTTGAGGGCATAGTGCAAGTGACCATTTGAATTCATACATGATACGATGTTTCATTTGTTCATGATGTGATTCTTAAGGGCTGATTTGGGTGTACATTTAACCTTGTTTACAATTTTTGAAAAAAAATCAATTCATTGTGAAATAATTAAACAAATTAAAATAGATCACTATAGGTAATTGGATAATGGAAAACTTTGTGACATAGGCATATAATTGGATCCAATGTTGGCCGATTTGTTATAATAGACAAAATCATGGTTGCTATTTAATGGAAATTTGTGTATTAATACATGCCTAGAGGTCCATTTAAGTGAGGCATTAGAATGTGACCTTAGTCAATTCTAACGCAAGGAACATCTACAACAACAAATGAACTTTTACAAATGTTTAATTAGATAAGTTGAATCACTTCGGTGAAGAAATCTCCCAAAGGTTACCAACGGTTGCGACAAATTGAAATAAAATGTATCTAGTGTTTCTTTTCAAGTTTCTACATCGTCCATGTCATGACTTGGATATCCAAGAAGTTGTTTGCATGGCAACAAAAAGTCGTAAATATTTGTACAAAAAATGTTATACATAAAAAAGTTGTGAAATGTTAAAGAGTCCAAACAAGGTAAAGTAAAAAATAAAATAAAATGAGTGTCTTTAGTTTTATTTTTCATCGTGCATATAAATCCAAAAAAATAGGTTTTAACAAATAAAGTATGTTTTTTTTCAAAATTAAAAAAAAACCCTTGTGGATATAAATCCAAAAAAATAGGTTTTAACAAATAAAGTGTGTTTTTTTCGAAATTAAAAAAAAAAACCTTTAAGAATATGTATGATCGTTATATCCCAGATAGCAAAACAAAAATGAGTTTTAAAAATAAATTTAAAATATCTTTGTTTATTAAAAAAAATCATAATTGGGAATACTTTTGATCTACTTTCAAAACTTCATGTTGTCAACAAATTTTTGGCTTTTTCAAATTATTTAAATTGATTTATGAAATTCCATGTCAATTGGGATTTTCATGTGTCATGATTATTATCATTTATCAAATTTCCATTTTCCTTATAAACATTTCAAAATATATTTTTTTGTCATGAAAACTTTATTTCATGTTTGTAATCCAACTAAAAACTATTCATGGTTTAAAACTAATTGATTATTTAATTCGATGTTCTTTTTTAATAGCATATCATTTGGTATTTAACCCCTAAGAGTTTAGAGGGACGATTATGGCTATTTCAAATAAGACTCCACATCCTCAAATTTCACCCAATGGCAATAATTTAACATAATTAACACCCAAGTGAAGATTATGAACACATACAAATAAAATGAAAATAGAAAATCCAATATATATATATATATGGAGATATTTCAAGAAAAAATATAGTCAATATTTATTATGCACATCAAATTGGAATTGGAAATGAATTTTGGAACCCGAACTAGGGTATTCACAAAGTGCCCTTCCTTGAGGTGGGCTTAAGTACGAGAGGCCTTCCCACTCGTACAAAGGGAAATTACATTTTCATAATTTCCTCTATACATACATATGGGAGGGCATGTCCACCCTCATGTCCAAAGTGTAAAATTCCTTGTGCCTTGGGGGAGTCCAAGGTCCAAAGGATAAATGCCCATCTCCTAGAGCTTTTACCCTACACACAAAACTCTACTAAAAAAAACCCAAATAATTAAAAATAATAATTACTAGATGAAATACTAATATGTCATTGTGCCAAAATTGAATAAATTTTTTTGTTCATTTAACAATGTGCTATTTATGGTTTGTTACAAAAGAAGGTTTTTTCTAACAACATTCTTTTATTTTAAAAAAATGGAAGAATTGAAGGATCAAGTAATTTTTGGCATGAAATTTATAAAATTTATGTTAATTTTGTAGGCTAGAGAGAGTTTCATGGAACACTTTGAGTTAACACAACACATGGTGAAAATGTGGGACCAAATGGAGAAAAATTAAAATTAAAATTAAAAAAATTAAAAAAAATCAAAATTAAAAATTCATTCATTCCATAGTTTCTCCCTGACACAAGGCAAGCCAACAAAAAAATAATAATAATTTTTTAAAAGAAAAAAAGAAAGAAAACCAGAGTCCAACCTGAGTTAGGTACTAACTAGGTAAGACATTCATGGGTTCATTTACAAGTGTCTTAATGAGCCTGCCAGGGGGCATTGCCAGTGTACTGGGGTCCTGGAAAGGACACTCTTGTGTACCAAACAAGGAGCACGGTTTAGTACATTTATATATAATAATTTATAATTTCAAAATGATGAACACATTATAGATATACTAGGTACCCACTATACCGTATTTATTGTAATTTTTATTTTTCACAATTTTTATTTAAAAAATTCCCAAAATTTGCCAATTTTTAGTTGAAAAAAATAAAAATTTAACAAAAAATTGTGTCCCTAATCTCCCCCAATTTCCCCAAAAAAAATTATCAAAGTTTTTTTCTTGAAAATCCACCACCAAAATGAATAAGAAGAAGAAGGAGGAGGAGGATGATGAGGAAGGTTTAGGGTTTAGGGTTCATTTGTGAATTATCGATTTGTTGTGGTGAAGAAGGGTTTAGGGTTTAGGGTTTATTCATGAATTATTAATTTGTTGTTGTGATGAAGGGTTTAGGGTTTATTCATGAACTATTGATTTGTTGTGGTGAAGAAGGGTTTAGTGTTTAGGGTTTATTCATGAATTATTAATTTGTTGTTGTGAAGAAGGGTTTAGGGTTTATTCATGAACTATTGATTTGTTGTGGTGAAGAAGGGTTTAGGGTTTATTCATGAACTATTGATTTGTTGTGGTGAAGAAGGGTTTAGGGTTTATTCATGAGTTATGGATTTGTTGTTGTGAAGAAGGGCTTAGGGTTTATTCATGAGTTATTGATTTTGTTGTTGAGTTAAGGGGTTTTAGGAAATGAAGTGAGGTGTTCTTTGTATTGGGTTAAGGACAAAGAACGGGGGCCATTCTTCTTGGAATGGGGGTGTGGTGTGAGGGCGGGAGTTGAATGTGGGACCCAAATCCCCGTAACTCGGCCATTGGGGGGTCCTTATTATTAGTTACCCTAACAAGTTGATACCCGGCGGGTCTTAGAAAATTTGAAAAAAAAAGTAATATTGGATACCGTGTGTGTGTGTGTAAGCAAAGTTTTTAAAAATTCAAATATTTGGTTTGGTGGATTTATAAATAAATAAAATTCAAATATCCGGCCAACATGGGTCCTTACCAAGCATAAATCAAATGAATTTTCAACGCCTTTAATTTTGTTTGCAAAGGAGATGAGGTGATACCTTTACACGTATAACCATTGTATTGTCTAAGGTACCCTCAAACTAACTACACTTGGAAAATTTTCTCGGAGTGCTTTACGATAGCATATGGTCCTCAATAGGCTATTTGTAAAGATTATACACCAACTAGTGTCGTGACACTAGCCGGAGAGAAGGATGTTTGAGTGGCCATGAGCTAATTTACGAGTGTTGGCTTTGAGAACTAATGGGTGGCGGGACGGAAGGATGGATGACATGAGCTTATTTACGAGTGTTGGCTTTGAGAACTAATGGGTGGTGGGATGGATGGATGGATGGATGGATGGACAAAAGGATGGATGACATGAGCTAATTTATGAGTGTTGGCTTTGAGACTTAATGGGTGGCAAGATGGACGGATGGATGACATGTTTTGTTTCTTTTATTGCAA
>Ga0209611_10009027_pt1 | contig 15278 bp, 11 predicted proteins | sample S1TSphgellanicum_3_FD_187693 | JGI IMG/M metagenome (GOLD analysis project Ga0209611, IMG submission 187693) | Host-associated microbial communities from peat moss isolated from Minnesota, USA - S1T2_Fc - Sphagnum magellanicum MG (SPAdes) (version 2) | ecosystem: Host-associated > Plants > Peat... | reverse complement strand
TTTGGGATTTAAAAAAAAAAAAAAACAATAGGGTTACAATATTATGTAGTACCTTAGAATATATATACACAAATATCCACGGTTTGTGAAATAGATGTGTTGCCTAAAAGTGAAACATTAAAACTTCATGGTGGAGAAAAAACTTTAGATTTATGGAGTAGTTAAATAAATCTTAACTTTTAAAAATCTTGATTTTGAAAATAAGAAAAAGAGGTAAGAATAATGGTAAAGTAAATGGATCAAATTTTATAATAAGTGTTGAATTATTAAATTATTGATGGATTGCCCCAATCTACATTGCACAATTTTAAAATGTAAGCTTGGATATTTGAAATTGTCACAACAATTGCATAAGGCTTTAATGAAACAATTTAAAATTTGTTTAAATGTTCTTACATTGTGTTTCAAAATTGAATAACAACCTTTTATGCATTGGATATTTTATAACATATCTAGATGTTGCTAATGAAAAGTTGAAAAAAAATTCATTTGCATTTTGATTTAGTCCCAATAATGTGTCAAGTTTTATTTTGAAATCATGTTGGAAGACTTGTGTGAGCAATTAAATCCATACATCTAATCATTTGCAATATATTTCAATATATACCTTGTCGAAGATGTTATAATTAATATGTATTACTCTCATCACTTTAATTTAATGTTCATTCTGTAATCATTCTTTTCAAACGCTTTAACAAAATGATATGTTTCATTTTTATCCTCAAGAAATGAAAGATTTGTGTAAACAGTTAAATCCATGCATTTATATATTTCAATTTTAATATAAGAGCAAAGTAAAATTCATATGCATTTTTAATATTGTAAGCGAGTAATGTCACTCTCCAAATTTCCTTTACAATGATGCGTCAAAAGTTTTAATTACTATTGAATCGCCCAAAGCTTTGAAATCGTCACAACAATTGCATAAGACTAAACGGAACAACACTACACTAGAAATATCATTCTATGACTAGTTTTTATCAATTATACTAGTCACTTACGCCATTTGTAGTTGATTTGAAACAATCATTTATACTATTTTTAGTCGCTTATCCACTTGTAATCATATAAAACTTATCATAAAATGACGTTTTTGACGTTGTGCAATTTAAATGTTGTTTAAATTTTCTTACATTATGGTCCAATTTTGAACAATTACATTATAAGCATTGAATGTCTTTTCATAAAAACTATCTCTATTTTTTCCCCTAACCATTTACATCCATACATCTTATATATTTCAATTCTAATATAAGGACACAAAGTAAAACTTGTATGCATTTTCCAAGTTGCATTTTTAATATTGTAATAGTAGTCACCACTCATAATGCATAGCAATGCAAAACCCCAAGTTTTTTGAATTACAGACAAACATATATGGCCCCACTTAAAGCTAAAACTCTGGATAAATTGAAGAATAAAAATTCTTGGCAACCAATGAGATGAAGTAACCTACACTCAAAAGGGCCCAATTTTATTTGTTGTTGGATTTTTTTGTTGTTCCCAATATGTACTCATCAAGTTTTCATTTTGTTCTCATCATGTTCTCAATCTGTTCACCAAGTTTTCAATGTGTTCCCCAACATGTTCCCAATAGCAACACACTTTGTCCCATATGCTTTGCCCCAAAGTTCTACTCTTGAAACTACACAAGCAAAAGGAGAAGACTCCTTTGAAGCATGTCTATTTTGGGAGTATTTAAAGCTTGATTAATTTTCCTTGCAATGGGGCCTATTAAAAAATGCCCAACAGAAAGGGAGGAAAAAACTTTGGGGGTTCTCATAACTAATAAATAATGAGAGAAATTAACTAAACTCCTTGAGAATCAATAAGTCCCACCAAAAAAAAAAAAAAAAAAAAAAAAAAAAAAACCCCCCTAAAGACGAAAAGAAGAGGAAAAAGAAAAATCCCCCCTTCAAAACGAACATAAACTACTAGTGTAATTGGTTTGCATTTATTAATAGGATTATTGACTGCAAGAAAGAAATCATGGGTTGGAAAGATTGAAGAAAAAGAAGAATGATTTGTTCAGTGTCGGGATTTTTAGGGTTTTTTGGGAATTTGTTTCAGAGAATTTGGAAGCAGCAGCAGCAGCAGCGTCGTTTGTAAGAGGAGGGGAGAGAGAGAGTTTTTGTTGCAGTTGAGAGATTCAGGTGTCAGGTGTCTCTCTCTCTCTCTCTCTCTCTCTCTCTCTCTCGTTCGTTATGTGTGAGAATTGGAGATTTAGCCCCTGGGAAAAAAAAAAACCCCCAGAAAATCAAATTGGTTTCTGTTTTGCTGGTTTCGTCGTAGTTGTTTCTTTTTTGAGATTTATCTAATTTTGCACTTCTTGTTAGGTTTTCAAAGGGGTTATTTGCTTGGCGGAACAAAACTCAAAACGGCGGATTAGGGTTCAAGGAGCATCAAATGGCTTGTGTTTATAAATCTTATTTGTTTTTTTTTTTTTTAAATTTAATTTAGCTTCTTGAATTTTCTGGTGGTGCCAAAGAGTGTTTAGAGCTTGTTTATTTTGTTTGTTTTTTAATCTCCTCTCAGAGTGGTTCTTAGAGTTTTGGTGATTTTTGAAGCTTTTCCCTTTTTTCTTCTGCTGTGCTTTTGAAGCTTTGTCTCTGTGTCCGTTTTCTTTTGTGTGTTCTTTTCCTTCCCTGTGTGTGTGTGTTTCTGTTGTTGTTGTGTATGACTACATTCTTCAGTGATCATCATGACAAGCCACACGTAGTGTTGTTAGGGTTTTAATTGGTTTCTTTGTTTTCTCATGATATCTTTGCAGTGAGTCATTTGCAGCAGCAGGAGGAGGAGAGGACTCAAATAGGAGGAGGTTAAGGAGGGGAAGATGAAGGTTCGGGGGCGATGCCTACTGTTATTGTTGCTGCAGCTGGTCTTTCTATCCCTTCTTTCCCTCTGCCATGCGAGTGCTGGAGATGATCAACCTCCTTATAAGTAGGGTTTCAATCCGCCTCTTTTCACTCTGGAAATGTTCTTTCTTTCTTCCTGTATTGTCTCTTAGAAATAACAGTCATCGTTCTCACAAAACATTGGACTAGACTGCATTCTGATGCCAGTTCTGTCTTCAGACTCTCGAGGGTCAATAGGATGCTTGCAAGGGGGTGAACATTGTAAGGATCCAGAAGCATTCAGTTATAGTTGTCAGTACCAGACAACATATCACATGAAATCAAGAAAAAAGAAAAGAGAGAGGCCAGACTCTTACAAGGACAGACCCTTAAAAAGCAAAAAAAAAGAGCCTCACACACAGATACAATACTTTTCGGTCTTAGCTATTGTTTGCTTGTGCACTGAGTATTAAAGCAAATCAGTGTTCTTGCTATCCAAATTTTAATCATCTTTTTCGTCAAGCCAAAGGATTAATTCCATTGCCATGAAGTCCGGTGGCTAGGATTCATGGCCACCTTTGTATGTTGGTGTGGGTTCAAGAATCACTATTAGGTGATGCTAGACCCCTGCAGTGTTGCCCAACCAAGGTGTTAGAACCCAGGAGCTTCTGGCTCCTCCATGGAAAGAATTGTCCAATTGCCCTAACTACAGCAGCAATTGGAAAGTGTCCACCTTTGAGGGAGTTGTCTCCCAAAATTGAAAAGCATGAGGAGATGCAACTTGGTCATGCCTGGTTGGTAAACTTCATTCTTTAGCTCTAATCCTTCTTAGGGGATATCAATTGGTCGATAGTAAACTTTCATTTTCAGATTGTCAATGGCATTCTATTGACCAAGAAGGATTTGTTGAATGGTACTCCTCTTTGTAAAGATATGGTCAATATGATTCCGAAACAGAGTCACCAGATCTGGAACTAGATTCTTACACAATGGGCAATTTTAATGATGGAGATATTTTGCACAGGTCCTGTGTGGAAAGCTGCGAGAAGAGTGGGTGTGTAGACGATAGCTGCTTCAACAGCTGCAAGTTTCCTGTCGGCATTGATCCAGAGGGTGACCCGTCATTGACTAAGTCTCTTGATTCTGCCTATGAATTGTTCTTGAAGGAACCTCTCTATCTGCGGTGGAAGAAATGGGACTGCACCAGTGAATGCAGGTATCAGTGTATGGTTCGGGAGGAGGCAAAGCGAGAATCCAATGGACAGCTTCCACTCAAATATCATGGGAAATGGCCTTTTGTCCGTTTCTTCAGTCTTCAGGTTTGTCCATTTGTTTTGTGCTCTATGTCCTAGTCAATAAGAGTATGCAGATGGCTTCCATCCAGAGGAGTACTCAGACTAGGCTATCTTGTCCATTTCAGTGTTCAACTGGTTCCTGAGTTTGAAAAGTTATAGCCACAACACAATCTCCACTGCATCTCTACATATAGGGTTCCCTATCTTTGTGTGATAGCCTTTGTGCCTACAAATCCATGATCTTCACTCCACGTCTCACTGATTTGTGGTAGATGTGTGGCAGTGGAATAGCTTGAGGCATCACATTTATCATCTGTTCGTTACCCTCCCACGATAAGTTTCATGTAGGTTTAGCAATCAAGATTGGAACAGTTCATAGCTGGAGTCTGCTAACAGAGACAGTCAAGTTCATCTGAATTCTCATGTTCGTATTGGTTGAGTTGTGCAGGAACCAGCATCAGTGGCATTTTCTGTGTTGAACTTGCTTGTCCATTTTCAAGGATTCTCTTCATTTTTGGTGCTGGTATATTACAAGCTTCCATTATCTGCCCATGGTAGCCCTCATTATGAATATGTAAGCCTTTGGGCTGTTTATGGCCTGCTGTCAATGAATTCCTGGATCTGGAGCACAGTATTCCACTCACGGTTAGTACATGTTACTTCCTCATTTTCATTTGATTCTAGACCACATGTGGTTGAACTTCCAACCTGCTCATCAGAACTGACAGAAACTCCAGGAAGACTCGAAACTTTCAGCACTCATTCATTTCATGGTTGTTTTGCATTGGCCAAAACTGACACAACAGTTCACCTTCAAAATATGTTCCTTTGTTGGACTAGCAATATGGGCAGCAGGGGCATCATTCAGACTTTGAACAGATGTTCTGTTAAAACATCCTCAGTTAAGATGTGTAGATTTTCCATGTATTACTTCTTCACTGGTTTTGCTTGGGTGATTTAAGGGCATTCCATTTGCTACTGTTTTGTCTGCAGGGATGTGCGTTTTACTGAGATGCTGGACTATTCTTCAGCAGTTGCATTGTTGGGCTACTCTTTGATTCTAGCTGTCATCAGAACAGGTGGTATGCGGGCAGAGGCAGCACGAGTCATGGTGTCAGCTCCTATCACTGCATTTATCTCCACTCATATTTTGTACTTGAACCTCTACAAGTTTGATTATGGTATGTTGTGTTCAACTTGTGATGTGGTTCACTGGAGGTTGAGCTTGAGTTTCCCATCTAAATTTGCTTACTTTCCTTTCTGTTATCTGAGTTTGGATACGGAATATATGACAAAATGGAACTGAAACTGCAGAGGGTTCTGGCATGTGTGCAACAGGCTGGAATATGCAGGTATGTGTCGTGATAGGTGTAACTCAGATGCTCCTGTGGGCAGTGTGGGCCTGTCGTTCCTGTCACCCAGCTCGTTTTAAGCTTCTCACAGTAGTCTTTGGTGCATCTCTGGCTATGCTCCTGGAGATTTATGATTTCCCTCCCTTGTGGGGAATTCTTGATGCTCATGCAATATGGCATGCCACAACAGTCCCCATTACTTATCTCTGGTGGAGCTTCATCAAGGATGATGCAAAGTTCCGGACAAAATTACTCATCTCTAAGACTGAAGCTACAAAAGCCAACAAGTCAAGAAAATCACAGTAACTTCTAATTTGTTCCCAAATTTGCACTTTCTTCGCTCTCTCAGCAAGCATTTGGCCATTTGTCTTGTTTCTGTGGAGGCTATTTGTCCGTCACTATCTCCCCCTCTAACCTTTATGTAGTCGCACACTGTTGCACTGTATTGTATCTGGTAATTGCTTAACTGCTCTCTGCAGATTTCTTGTGTTCATCTTCCTTCTCTATTGTGTTAAGCTGGCTGTTTTTTCCCTCTTTCCCATCTTATCTCAGTTTCTGGTTGTTTCTCCTTTCTGGCTACAGTGATCTCCAGTGTAAAGTTCTGAATACATGCTGAAAAACCTTGTGAACACATGTATCTTTGTGTTTGTCTTTATCAGGTTGCATCAATTGGTTCTCTCTTGCAGATGGGTTTTCGGTGAACCTTGTTGGTGTGTTTTCCTGGATGGCATACGAAATAATCAGCTCATTTCTTGGGATAGATTGGTTAAGCTATATGTATGATGATCCAATCTTCGAGTCTTTTCCCAGATTTTTTTTTCTCTTGCATAGGTCATGGTTGCAAAGGATATTATCCAGAACAAAGAAATACTCTTTCCTACAGTAATAGTTGTTTTTAATGGGTACTACTGAAGCATGTCTGAGGTGCAAAACATAGAGCACCCATGGCAGATATGGAAAGCTATCTTTCATGCTATTGTGGAGGACATGGACTCATTGTCATCTCTTTAGGTTGGCTTCAGCTCTAATCACTGAGGACAGGCATAACCTTCTTTGAGCTTTGTTTTCAAGCTTCGCTTTGAAACAGAAGTGTGCACATGAGACCATAGAAAATGCAAAGAACCTGACCTGTGAAGAGAGAAGTACCATGTAAAAGCCTGTTATCCTACTGGGGATAGGAAAGAGCAGGTACCATGTTCCTCAAACAAAAGAAAAAGCTTTGACTAGACATAACATGAAAGCTCCATTCTCAAAATCTCTCTCTTTACAGGAAGGAAATGCATGCACCAAAATCCAGGAATGTATGTTTAATATCTACTAAAAGAGGAGTTTCATCCACCAAACAAAAATATTATTGCAAATGCAAGACATGAAGAAAAATATTTTGTAGAGGCATCATCAGCTCCTGCCAATAAGTAGAGGTGAATAGTCCATATTATAGATGGTCCAATTTACAAAGTTTCTGTCACATGACTTTCCAAAACAGGAAGAAGTGCTCATCATGCTATCTAACTCAATAAAAGATGAAAAAACAGGCATGGAGTAAAAATGCAAGAAATAACAACATAAGAAGAGGAACAAATAAGCAGGAGAAATGTGCATTCCTATAATTAAAAGTTGGCATCAGACTTCATACGCTAGTTCTAGAGTTCCCTATTTTCCATAGAGATCGATCCACCTACCCACCAACACTACTAAGTCTATAAGGCATAGTAATTCTCATTTGCTACAATCTATGACTGAGTTAAAAAGCAAACCAGCAAATTCTTTCCATATGAATAATATTGAATCCAACCATAGACTTCATGTCTGGTAATAATATATTTATATGTATCCAGTAGGATACATATATAGATCAGTAGATAGATAGATTGCCTTTGGGTGGTTTCAAGTATTGTCTCAAAGCCACTTCTTAATCCAATATCTAGTTGCAAAAGATGTGAGCATGGTAAGCTTCTTGACCTATTTTGGACCCTTTTGTTCCTTTAGAGGCCGACAAGGTCTTCTGACACATAAAGCTAATGAAACAAACTGAAAGTAATCCACACATGGACAAACAAATTACTGCAAAATGCTGGTTATTACATTGTTATACATGGCTCACCACAAACAGAGAACAAAGACAGGAAGGTTCTTAGTGTCCATTTGAGAACCCCTTCTTGTCTGGAACACCCTGGACACAACACACACACACACACAGACAAACATATACGGCAACTGCCCGCCTGGTGTCTTCTACTTCAGAAGATGAGGGAAGCATACTCCTACATCGACCTTGGGATGCTTAGCTTCTGCATGCTCTCTGCACTTGACCTCACTGGTGGTGCACATGAAGGTCTGCATGCATGTCTTACACTGTATGGTCATGGCTTTTTTATTCGTGTCAAGCTGGCTGCCTTTTGCAGCCTGCTTTGCCTTCTCTGCATTTCTTTCTCTTGCAGTTTTCGACTTCTGTGCATTTCCTCCACCCATGTTTGACTTGAAAGACTCGTACACAACAATCACTTGAACCTCTAAGCCGTCCCTGTTTCCAAACAGCACAACTCCCTCTTCTAGCCACACCCGTTTCCCGTCTGCCACACAAGATTTTCCTTCTTCGTCTTCTTCTTCTTCTTCTTCTTGGTCCTGACTTTTCACCCTGACTCCTCTCCCTCTTTGGATACCCTGCAAAGTCTTTTCACCGTCAGTCAAACCCTACCCCACTATCATTCTCGAATAGAACCCACTCTGAAACTCCTCCACCACTTGCTACCCTCCTTATCTCGACGTCAAACACGGCAGCATCATGCCCTCCACATCCCAAGTCTCCGCTTCTTGCTCCCCCACACACAATCTATCCTCAAAATCACCCCCAAAAACCAGAAAAAGGAGGAAAAAAACAAGAAAACAAGAAAACTTCCCTCATCCCATACCATCTCATCTCATCTCATCTCGAAAACAAAAAGGCAACAAAATCAAGTATAGCAGCACCAAAAACACATGTCGCCGCCACCACAACTACCACTACCACCATCTCTCTCTCTCCCCCGCCACCCCCACCTCTCTCCCACAACCCTTCCACCATCAGTTTTCTTACCTTAAGAGAAGCAATCCAGCACCGATGAAGCTCCTTCTTTTCACGCGAACAGCCACCACATTCCTTCACCCGATGCAGACGCCAATCCCTTTCCAAAATCCTCCACCGATTCCACAACAACACAGGCACAGCCGCAACAACTCTTGTGCAAACCCTACACGCAACGCGAGCTTCCTCGCTCGCTCGCTCGCACGGATGAGTGAGCTCGCTTTCGAAGAAATGAGCAGCAATGGAGACAAGAAGCAAACTAAGTACGAGATTACATACACTGCACCAGGGCCTACACGGATGAGTGATTCTGTACCTTCATCCTAAATTACAGATCCCACACAAGTGCCTTCATGGATGGATGACTCTCGGACTTCGTCCTCAATTACTGAACCCGTACAAGTGTCTTCACGGACGAATGATTCTCTAGCTTCGTCCTAAATTACAAATCCCGCACAACTGCCTTCATGGATGGATGCTTCTCTGGTTTTTTCCTAAACTACAGGCACAATTTCCATTGTGGATGGATGAATTGATTTTCTGGCTTCATCTCAGATTACAGACACCACACAATTTGCCTCTTTGTGGATTTGGATAGATTTTCTGGCTTCATCCAAGATTACGAAACCCGCACAAGTATCTACTTGATGGATGATTTCTACGGCTTCATCCTAGATTATAAATCCCGCAAAAATGTGCCTTCGGGCATTATGGACTATTCTCTGGCTCTATTACAAATTGCGCAAGATCGTCTTCGCGGATGAATGATTCTATATCTTCATCTCAGATAACAATCACCGCGGAACCACCTTCGTGGATGTATGCTGTTCCTCTGGCTTCGTTCCAGATTACGAACTCCTCACAAGTGCCTTCGTGGATGTATGCTGTTCCTCTGGCTTCGTTCCAGATTACGAACTCCTCACAAGTGCCTTCGTGGATGGAGAATCCTCTGGCTTCATCCCAGGGTACGAAAAGTGCACATGCCTTTTGCAGGATGGATGATTTTTATGGCTTCATTCGTAGATGACAAATACGGCGCAAGTGCCTTCGTAGATTACAAAGCCTTCGCGGATGGATCATTCTCTTGACTCTTTCATTGATGAAGAGCTGAAAATCATCCAATTCTAAGGGCCCCCCCCACCTCCCCCAAGCAACTACTTCGGATGAGAATTAGTAGCCAATTAATGCCCAATTTGTATTTTCCCTTTTTTAAAAGTTATGATCAATATAATTATTAATTATTCTTGTAACAAACAAAATAGTGCCTAGAATAATTGTCATTATTTTTCCCTGTAAAAACATGCAATAAATAATAAGGCCTTTTTTTAATTATTATTCTTATAATTATTCCCCTATATGTATAAACACACAATAATAAAGGGCTATTTATTCATGTTGTAATTATTCCCCAATTAAAACATAAAATAATAAAGGCCTCTTATTATACCCTGTGTTGTGCAGGTCTTCACTTTTGTTAATAACCGTTGGATCCCGGTTATTTTAATTTTAGGAATTATAGAACCGGCAGTTCCAGATCTTTATTTATTTATTTCAATCACAATACAAAGCACTTCCAGTCCTTAGGGTTTTGAATCTGTTCAAAGAACCGTCAGTATAGGGCCGGTTCTTTGACCTGGTTCTTTGACCCAGTTATTTTGGGGGGGAAAAAAATTTTAAAATCCTTGTCCAATTATTTCTATGAGTATTTGAAAACCCCGGTCAAGGGTCAGAATTAAGTCTTTGATTTTTAATAAATGCCGGAGAGAAGGGTCCATATACTCACTCGGCTAGGGTGAACCAGCACCCGCATTGGTACCTTAGAAAGGTCCTTACACCCGGCTAGGGTGAACCAACATCCACATAGGTACCTTAGAAATGTCCATATACTCGACCAGGGTGACCCAGCACCCACCTAGGTACCTTCATATTTTGAAGGTGAGACCTCTTAGGGTTTAAACCTTAAACCTTTTTACACTAGAGCTTGAAAGCCCATGATCATCCAAAATAGAAAATAAATTATTTGAGGAAAAATCATTTTAAAGGTTCAAATTCACTTTGCATAAGGTTGAAGGATCAAGGGATTAAGAAAATATAAATGGATGAAAAATCAATATTAAATATACTATGGATAATGTTTCATGATTTAAAAGGCTTGTTGCGGAGCCCATCTATTTGAGATAATCAAATAGATGGGCTTGGCAACAAGCCCTTCAGACCATTAGGTCAAAAAACCCATCTATTTGAGATAATCAAATAGATGGGCTTGGCAACAAGCCCTCTAGACCATTAGGTCAAAAAAACCATTATTGGTTAAATTTTGTTGGTCCAAACTCAGGTTTTTTTTTTTTAATAATTTTTTAAAAAGGTGAGTTAAACATTTGTTCAACCATATCCCAACCCAAATTGGTCTACAAACTTTTTATCATGATTTTCTCCAAAAAATTATTATTATTATTATTATTTTGAAGGTGACCACAAAGTTTGTTAGACCCTTGGGGCCAAAAAGGCCATGATTGGTTGGTTTTTTTTTAACCTAATTTTTCCACACTTTTGAATACACATATTTTGAAAGGGGGACTTCGAAGTTTCTTAGCCTATGGCCCAAAAAAGTTGTAATTGGTCCAAAAACAAAAGAATCACATGTCTCATTTTATAAAGCATTTGAGAATTCATTCTCAAATACCCACCCAACATTGCAAAAATAACCACACAACAAACAAAACACTTGCAAAATAGAACCCAATTTTGCTAAGAGAAAAACTATCAAAGTAAAACTATTGAAGTACTAATCATCTGAAAGACAAGGGAAACACTCGTTATATTATTATTTGGGAACACTTTTTGGCTTCCATTTTTTTAAATTTTTTTTCCCCCTTTTGTACAGAAAACAAAGGGAGGAAGGAATGTGGGTACCATTGGTTTTTGCATTGTGCCCGGGATTTGCAAAATTTATTACAAAACCTGGGAAGGAAATCAGGGCATGTATGTTTTTTAAAAACCAAAAAAAACAAAAAAACAAAAAAAATTAATTAAATTAAATTAAAACCCTTCCTTTAGTGGCCAAAGTTCTTCCCCATTGAGTAGCGGAGCGGGACAGCTTCATGAACTGGTGAAGGCTCCAGTGAAACAGGTCTGATGGTATTATTGTGCGCAACAACCGCCTTGCGTGTGACCAGCAGCAGCGAGTAGCAGCAAGTGCGTCGGAGTCGGGTGAGCAGAACACGAAGAATGGGGCCAACATCTTCGGTGAACTTGATTGTGAGGAAGAAGATGAGTCTATAGCCAATAACCATACCCAATACAACCACTAAATCTTCCCACCGGCTTCGTCTCGTATCAATCTCATACACCTGTTTTACGACATATTCGCCCATGATGGGAGGCCCCGTCGGTACGCCATTGAGGACAAAGTTGTCGAATGTCACTCCCAGAAAATCATTCTGGTACATCCCCTGTTGCACATACATAAGCCCAAAACCCCACCAATTGTAATTTTTAAGTTTGGAAAAAATTCCACAAAAAAAAAAAACTCGCTTTCTTTCGGGTGGCTAGCGTTTTGGACAAAAACAAAAGAAGCCTATTTGTAAGGTTTTAGTAAGGTTTTTACAAACCACTCCGAAGGGTCAGTAACATCAAAAGGTAGGTAGGTAGGTATGTAGGCAGGTAGGTAGGTAGGTATGTAGGCGGGTAGGTGGGAACACAAGAGCTGATGATGCGCAGATTCACAACTTTCTCATTGCTTTTTGCATTTGATAAGCAAATGCAAAATTATATAATTGTTAGGAATAATAATAATAATAATAATAATAATAATCTAGCAACCAAAAATAAATTCAAAATTAAAATCAAAATCGAAATGAAAGTCAATTTTTTTTTTTTGAGTTAAAAGATGAATTAATCCAGACCTGAAGTGCGTACATATGGAAGCCTATGTAAGACATTGGGTAGCGCCAAACTGCCTTTGGTAGATCTTTGGGTAATCGGAAGAATCCAGCCACCAGTAAGAAAATACCCTGCTCCACAGAAGCAAGATTATTAGGGTTAGGCGTTTTCATTCATGGATCCACTTGATGCAGCTCCTCCTCAATCCGTTTGGGTTATCAAATTCGATGGCAATTTTACTCCATGGATCCATGATGTACATAATCGCACCAGGTTATCAAATTCACTGGCATTTGATCCATGACGCTGCTAATTGCTTGTGTTATCAATTTCACTGCCATTTTCATTCATGGATCCATGACACTGCGAATAGCTTGTGTTATCAATTTCACAGCCATTTTCTAGGACAAAATACTCACACTATCACCATCTCTTTGATTGACATTCATTGCAGAGAACTATAACCAACAACACCAATACAAAAAAAACAAATTGTACCTGAATACCAGCGCCAGTGATGATGCCCATGAGAAAGTTAGGAACAACACTGGCAACTGCCATCATAAGGCTCTCCACACAAGCGACGCATGCAAAGAGCATGAGCACAAAGTAAACAAAGTGGTCCCAACCCGGATGCAATTGCACCATGAAGTAAACAATTGAACCTGATACAACAGATATCAGGAACAAAAATGGAAGGGATGAGAGAGAATTCCCAATGACAAACGCCGCCACTCCATAGTGCCCATTCAACCTCTCCCGACTAAACACCTGCAAAACAAGCAGAATTGAAAACCACCATCCCTTGTTATTGTCAGCTAAAATCTTGTGTGGTTGGTGTTGGAAGTAAGCCAAACAATTTTTTTCTGGAGTTTTTGCAATGGGCCCAAAACCATGTACCTTCATATCCTCAACAAAAGATGGAAAACCACCAATTGACATGAATGTCAGAAAACCCGCAACGTATGACATGCACCCAGCTCGTCCCTGAAAAAACCCAAGAAAGGCAAATTCTGAGCTTCAACAAAATCCATGTTCTAATAGGAAACTCTCAACATATGAGAGTGAGCACTTTACAATTCAGCACCTACTTTCAATCACAAAAATTAATAATAAATAAAATTATTGTTAGATTTAGGGTTTAGGGATAAGAGTTGAGATTCACTTTCAAGGATTTCAACCAGATTAGCATATAAAAGATTATGTAAAAGATATTTGCAGGGAAGAAACACCCACTGCAATTGCTGAGAATTCATGGCCAACTTTGAAGTAAATTGTGCCAATACAAATGGTGAGCATAATATAGATTACAAGGCGTAGCCAATAGTAACCAATGTCTCGGGACATATTCACATATGATCTGCGCGTAAGGATGAAACATTGGCGAATGAAGCTTGCTTGGCTACCACTAGATTCCAAGATTGCACCTTCCTGAACCCAAAGAAAAAAGCCCCCAAACCCAATATTTTTATATTTTTGAGATATAAAAGGTTCTTAACCTTATAAAGAAAGAATTTTAGGGTTTAGGGTTTTAGAGTCTTTGCCAAAGAAAGAATTCTGCACAAAACCCCCAACACCTAGATAAGATGATGATCACGAGTATGACCCCAAAAAAAAAGAGAGAGATTGAAAATTTCTTAGATTTCAACACTTACAATTTTATTGATTTCATGCATCCGGGAAAGCGCCAGGAGATAGTAGTGTGAATTGAGGTATGAATCAGTCAAGATTTTCACCACTTGGCTTGCCGTCATCTTGTCTAGAGGATCAACCCTGCGTGCTTCAATTTCCTGCGGCAATTTTGTTGGAATCCCAAAAAATGTGTTATAAAAAAAACACAGAAGGAATAGAGGTGGGTAGAGTAAGAAAGAAAACAATCTTCAAAAAATCTGCTTCAATGATGCAGGTGTGAAATTTAATATCATTTCTTCTTACTCTGATCTTGAAGGACCCTTGTACACCCATCTTGACTCGATCGAAGTCTGAGTTCACTGCTCGAAGAAAATGGTCTGCAGGATTCCTGAGCTTTGGACACGGGAAGCCTGAAGCTGCAAAATGCTGCAACCAAAAGAAGACACACAGACACACACAGAAATCATAAAAAGAAAACCATAAGGAAGGAAAAAATCATCCTCTTACTATTGCACAAAAAAAAAAAAAAAAAAGGAAACACATATCCCAGAAATCTCAGATAGTCTCTTGCTACTGCAAAGTGTTCTCTTGCTGCTGCAAAGAAAGTCTCTTGTTGCTGCAAAGAATTCTCTTGTTGCAGCAAAGCAAGGCTCTTGCTGCTACAAAGAAATCTCAGAAATCTCTTGCTGTTGCAAAGAAAGTCTATTGTTGCTGCAAAGAATTCTCTCGTTGCTGCAAACAAAGTTTCTTGCTGCTGTAAACAAAGTCTCTTGCTGCTGCAAAGAAAGCCTCTTGTTGCTGCAAAGAATTCTCTGGGTGCTGCAAAGAATTCTCTTGTTGCTGAAAAGAAGTCTCAGAAACTTCTTGCTGAAGCAAAGACGGCGTCTCTTGTTGCTGCTGCAAAGAAAGTGTCTCTTGCAGCAAGGGGAACATGAGGTACATGGGTAGAGAGAGAGAGAGAGAGAGGCTAGGGATGTGTATGTGCATGTGTGCAGCCTCCTACCTCATGAGCTGCAGCAGCTTCACCGAAGAAGATGGTGTGACCACCAGAGAGCAAGAACAGGTTATCGAAAAGCTCAAAAACTTCACTGCTGGGTTGATGAATGGAAGCAATCACAGTGCGACCATCTCTGGACAAGTTCCTCAATGTGGTCATCACAAAGAATGCCGAGGCACTACACCACCAAGCCCACAAACCCCATGTCTTAAACCCCCATGA
>Ga0209611_10009026_pt1 | contig 15278 bp, 7 predicted proteins | sample S1TSphgellanicum_3_FD_187693 | JGI IMG/M metagenome (GOLD analysis project Ga0209611, IMG submission 187693) | Host-associated microbial communities from peat moss isolated from Minnesota, USA - S1T2_Fc - Sphagnum magellanicum MG (SPAdes) (version 2) | ecosystem: Host-associated > Plants > Peat... | reverse complement strand
TCGGCGCTAGTCACCGCTGTCTTGGAAGAAGTTTGAAAACTCTGTTGAATCAACTCTGTATGAAAGAAGCTGCAGCTGGCATTCAAGAAACCAAACAAAAAGCATGTTAGATATCGATCTACGGAAGCGACACTTGCAGCAGGTCTAGGATTCAATCATCGGAGTCTGGAACAGATTAATTGCCTGCTTTCTACTTGAATAATGCTGTTATAAAATGTCGCGGAAGATCAGCAGGCACGTGACAAGATCGGAGCTGGGAAAAAAAAGAAAAAAAAGAGAAAGGATGAAATCTCATGAGACCGGACCACGGCAGATACATATAACATGCTTATAGGGCGGACAAGTTCAAAAGAATCAGCCTGATTTGCAAATGTAGAAGCATGCGCATGTTGTTACCTGAATCGGTTTTATCGAAGGCGAGAGCAGTCGGGCGCAGTGCTGGGCACCTGCACCCCGAATCGATGATCGACTAGCTGCAAAAGTCAGATCTTAGTTGGGCGCCTGAACTAAAAGCCGCCTCTAATGTTGTCTAATGTCAGAAGACCAGCAGCTTGAAATAATACGAACTTTATTTGGGAAATTTGAAGATCTTGATCTGTTTTGACTGCGAGGCGTCAATGGACAAGAAACTGATAAGTATTATCGAAGCGGAGGCAGTGTTATATAGATCTGCCTCCATTGCTAGTCCTACAACCGACGACAGGGCTTCGCACTTTCCTCGCTGGTGTGCAACTCCCGCACAGCGAATTCCGACTGCTGTAAATTGCTAGTCCACGGGCTTTGACGCCTCGTCTCATCAGTACTAATATCGCCGCGAAATTCATCGAGATCGGATGCATGTAAATTGGTCACACAGAGCTACTCGCTTCATGAGATGGTAGCCACTGCTTTTAGAACTGCGCGGAAACGGCCACAAATTACATCGACGACGCAAGAAATCGAACTATTCAAGCTGATGTCAAACTTCCCGGATCCGACCCAACACAGGCCAATCTCCGACGTACCGGTCGTTCAAACTGTAAGAACACTACGACTTCTGCAACAACAACGCCCAACAATTTTACACGCCTTCAAAACACCTCCAAAAAAACCCAAAAAAAAGTTGTCGTTGCGAGGAACCACGGCTGAAACGACGTCTCTCAACTCATAATGCCCACAACTCATGTATGGGGTAATTTTACCATTACCATCATGCATTTTTCTATGCATCTTCATGCGAATTTCCAGCGCTCTACGTGGAATTTCTCCAAATTGCAGACAGGATCTGCGTCGATGTCGCAGAGTAACTTAGCAGTACTGAAGATTTAGTCGGTGGAAGAAACTGCCGTTAATTTGGCCACCAATTTTTCTTTCTGTTTTTAGTGCGGAGGATTTGGTGGAGCAGTCAACCCGGCTACAAATGGGATCGAGCTCGCAAAAGACAGTGAACTCGCACGAGCCTCGTGAGGTGCGGACAGCACCGGTGGCACATGGGGCACGACACAGTGCGAACCGCCAGAGGCGGCTCGATGAGTCAGTAAATTTTTTCAGTCGACCAGTTGCCAAGTAATTTTTATCATTTTACTGCTTGCCCAAGTAATTGTCATACTCAACTCCAGAATTTACCACCAAAGATTTACTTTTGTACCCTTTTTGTTTTAGAATAAAGGTGTTCCCAAGAGATAAAAATTTACTCATGGAATATAAATGTTTTGTCAAAAGTCAAAGGTTTAACCATGAAATAAAAAAGGTTTTGCCAAAAGATAAAGGTTTAATTATGAAATTAAAAAAAATTGCTAGAAAATAAAATTTTAGTCATGAAAGAAATAGGTTTTGTTAAGAGGTAGACATTGAACCATGAAATAGAAAAGTTTTGCCAATAGGTAGAGGTTTTATAGATATGAAATAAAAAGGTTTTGCCAAGAGGTTTAGCCATAAAATAGAAGGTTTTGTCAAGAGCTATAAGTGTAATCATGAAGACATAAAAGTTTTGCTTAAAGGTAGAGGGTTAGCCATGAAAGAAAGAGGTTTTGTCAATAGATAAAGGTTTAATTAAGAAATAAAAAGTTTTGCCAAGAAGTAAAAGTTTTGTCAAGAATTGGAGAGATTTTGCCAATAGGTGAAGGTTTAGCCAAGAAATTAAAAAGGTTTTGTGAAAATGTAAAAAACCTACGACTAAGTGAGTGAAAACAAGAAGAAATGAACGAAGCAATGTGTGAACAATCTTTAAAAACTGTTTTTTGAAATTTTGAAAAATCACCATGGGAACACTATATATCAAAATATATATATTTATATATGTTTTTAAATAAGTTTTCATACTTTCAAAATTGTAAGTACAAAATTTTCATGAAAATTTCACCATGTTTCAATAGTCCTTCTATATGTTTAAAGCATTCAAAAAAAGCAATGGACAAGTGGTTTTTTTAATATTAAAAGTCCTTTTCTTTTATCAAATGTTCACCAAATCGTTTCAATTTTTTTGTGAACTTTAATGTATTCCATAAGAAAGGATCCATGTGTTCAAAACATTCACAAAAAAAACCATATACCTTTTAAAATTTTAATACTTGAATGTCATTTTACCTTATTACAGTTTTGAATTTGTAATCATGATTCAAAATCAAGATATAGATTTGATTGTAATGTAAAGTTTGATGCAAAACAATTAAGTTTTTATCATATTATATCTTGTATTTGGCCGTAAATTTGATATTTAGTTTTGAAAATTGTGTGAAATAATTAGTATAAACCAATTGAAAACTGCCACATGGAAAATGCAATCCTTGAAAAGGACTTTAACCTTGACATGATTGACTCTTTTTTTCATGCTTTCACCCAAGTAAAAAAGTTTTATGAAGAAATAAAAATTTAAGCCATGAAATATAAAGGTTTTTTCAAAAGTAAAGGTTTAGCCAAAACAAAATACAATGTAAAAAGGCAAAAATAATAGGAGGATAAACATGAGAACTATAATTTATATGGAGTTGGGAGTCATGAGAACTATAATTTATATGGAGCTGGGAGTTCATTCAACTTGAAGGCAAAAAACCAGACAACCGAGGTAGGTAGTGTGTTCATTGGTGTTAGCTTTCCCAACCTAGGTCATGGGTTTTTTCCTAAGTGGACTAAGTTACAAAGGCCTTTTTTTAGGCTACCTATACATTTTCTTCCTTGTATAGGCTTTAAATTAAGGGGGTTTTTTTGTAGGTTGTTTACGCTTTTTTATAAGTTGCCTAGGCTCTTTTTGAAGTTTCCTAATTGTTTTTATAAGTAACCTAGACTGGCTCCTAGGGTGTCGAAGCTTTTCTTAGGCTACTTAAATCTTTTGAGTAAATTGCATGTGTTCTTTCCTTGGTACCCCAAGGTGCTTAAGCTTTATCCTAAACTAGTTAGGTTTTTTGATAAGTTCCATGGTATTTTTTATACATTGGTTGCCCATGCTTTTCCATATGCATCTTGGGGTGTTTTTCCTAAGTTGCCCATGTTTTTTCATAGGCATTTTGGGATTTTTACCAGGTTGATCAAGTTTTTTAACATGTTTGAATTTTTTCCAAGTTACTATGGGTTTTTCACAAGGTGCTTGGACTTTTTTCTAAGGTGATTGGGCTTTTACTTAGTTTTTTAAGGCTTTTTCTAGGTTGCCTTGGCTCTTCCCCATGTTGCTTTTCATAGATTATTTCGACTCTTTCCTAGGGTGCCTAGGCTTTTTCAAAGATTATTTAACTTTTTCCATAGGTTGCTTAGGTTCTTTTCTAGAATGCTTAGGTTTTTCTTTACATGCCTAGATTTTTTCATAGGTTGGTTGAGTTTTTTCCTAGGGTACCTAGCCTATTTTTGAAGTCCCCTAGACCTTTTTCATAGGATGCATGGGTTTTTCAATAGGTTGAATAGGCTCACACTAAAGTTCCTAGGGTTTTTCATAGGCTTCATGGGTATTTTCCTTAGGCCTTTGTCTAGGCGTTTCCATAGGTTTCTTGGTTAGTTTCTAGGCTACATTTTGCTATTGGGACACTAGGGCTCTTTCCCCCTAGGTTATGTATAGGCTTCCCATTCAACAAAGGCCCTTGGACATAGCATGACCTTTTTGTTTTTTGGGGCATTGGGTTCTCATAACATATGTAGATGGTTTAGGCCTCTTGGACATGGGCTTGGGTTTTTTGGACTAAGTATGAACTTGTTTGGGTCTTTATGGTGAAGCCTAGTCTTTTTGGACATAAGGTCAAGGTGATTCCTACTTCCTTGGCATGGGCTTGGGCTTCTCGGATAGGGAATGGACTTGTCTAAATCTTTTTGGTGAGGTCCCATGTTTTTTTAACATAGGGTCAATGCAATTGAGGCTTTTTAGGTGTGGGCTTGAGCTTCTTTAATTGAGAAGGGGTTTGCCCAAGCCTTTTGGTGACATCTCAAGCTTCTTGAACATGGGCCTAGGTTTTTTAAACATAGGCTTAAACATTGTACCCAGGTTCTTGGATAGGAGGATGGGTAACCATGAATCTCTTGAACTCAAAAGGCTCATTGCTTCTTAGTAAGAGGTCATGTCAATTTTAGCACTCTACACATAGGTCGAAACTTTCTAAACATATGCATCAAAGTGGTCGAAACTTCTTAAGTATGGGCTCAAGCTTCTTGGACATTAACATGGGCTACTCTAAATCCAATCAAAATCATAGCCTCCTTGGACATGGGCCTAGGTTCCTTGGGGTGGGTGCAAATTAAAATCAACCACTTTTTGCGTCACTTTGCAAGTTTTTGCAGAGTGTCATGCATTAATATGTTGTTAACATGCCATACAATCATCATTATGCCAAATTTTCCATTGAATTAAGATTTTATACTTGAATAAGAAGGCATTTACAATAAAAAAATATAACATGTATTATCCAAATATAGAGTATTGGACTTTTGAAGTTGAAAAAGATGGATTAATCTTTTGTCTATGACTTGATACAAATACATTTTTGTTTATGAATTTTGTTTAGGTTATTTTATATGGACTCAATATATGATAAATAAAAGAAATTGTGACATAGATGCAAAAACATTATTAGAAAAACTTTAACCCAAAAGAAGATATGGACTTTTAAATGTTTTGAAATGGACCTTATTTTCAAAAGTCCATATCATATTCATTTATTGATGGATTTCAATTTTTTTTCTCTTTAACATGTATGTTAAAAAATTATGTAATTGGGCTTCTATTCACATAATCTTTATTATTTCATTAACCACATTTAATCCCCCACTTACACAATGATATCATAGTAGACTATAATTTTAACATTGCCAAGTGGACTTTTTATAGACTATTTATTTGTTGGAATTGGTCCACCTTACCTTGCAACCACCTTTTGAACACATGCCTTTTTCAACACATTATCGAATTAGGCCAAAGCTTTATAGTTAGATGAAAACCCCCAATATGGATGAAGAAATATGAAACATATTTTTAAAAATACATAAATACAATATACAAAATTGTCAACCCAAGGCCAAATATGCATAGGTTTTTAGACCTAGTGCCGAATATGCATCAACTTTAAAACCCAAAGTCAATATTTTTGAACTTTTAGACCAAGGGAAAATATTGCATGGATTTTTAGACTTTGGGTTTGTCGAAATGGCTGAAAAACCTTTATAGATGAACACATTTGAAATCACCTAACATATTGTTATGTGTGTTCCGAAGGTTTTTGGGATTCCAAGTATTTAGATGAGATATTCCACTCTGATTGGATGAAAATCATGGGCCAAACCTTGTTACAAGCATGGTTGTTTTGCTATTCCATACACCTCCCCCAAATGATAATGAAAGGTAGTGCTAAATTTTGGTAGTGCACCCATTCCATCCAAAGGCCTTACCATGTGGAAAAACTCTATTAATTTTATTCATCACACAAAGAAAAATTGGTGGGCCTTTATGTATAAGGTAAGGCCCTGCTAGTAAAAAACTATTGTGTGAACACTGAGGGCAAATAGTAGAGCTTTACCCTGTGTAACAATTGAAGTAATCAATGGTTTTAAAAAAAAAAATTCCTTTCCAAAGATCTTATTCACTTACATTCCTACGCCTTAGGGATCTTAAAATTTTATATTCTTCGCCCTAAAGCTCATTTTGTAAGCTTGGTTACTAAATGTAAACTACCTTATGAATACACTAAGAATTCTCTCTGAAGTTGTTACAAAAATCTAAAAGCCCCTAGAATGAAAACATGGGATCTAATCTTATATGGTCTATGAGTTGTCCAAAATGAATATATATTTACCATGTTTAAATATTAATATTTACTATTATTTTCTTACCAATTTTAATGTTTAAATTTGTAATATTAAAGTAGTTAGATGGATATTTTCAATTTATGTCTATAGATGTGCAAAACGGGCATGGCTATGGTTCTATCATAGCTTAATTCTCTAGATTAGTTCTAGATTTAAAACTTGTCATATATTTTGATATCAATTTTGAATTATAAACCTTCAGGGAGGGATGGAAGGCATCTACAAGTGTTAATGTATTATATTGTTTAACTTTGATGAAAGTTCTTCTATTTTGTTTCATTGAGTTTCTACATTTCTTTGTTCACACCTATGGAAATATGGGCATTATTACACAATGTACATGCAGTACATACTTTGGTGGCAAGTCTTATGTGACGTTATTTCCATTACTACCCCTAGAGGCCTACTACTTACCGACAATGCCATTCTTAATGACATGTGGCATGTGTTGGTATTTCCAACATTATATTTAATTAATGAATTTTTTTCTTTCTTTTGTATGCATTGAAGTGTAGGTATTAGGACCAACTAAAGTACAACAATTCATGGAAATAGATTGGGGTTGTAATGCAAATGACAAATTTGAAGGTTCAATTACTACACAATTAAAACACAATTATTGAGCATGGACAATTAGGCCCTACATCAATCTAACTTTAAGATTACAAGTTGGTTATTGTAATCTTGAGCCATGAAGTTGTTGTTAAACTTGCATCCCTAATCCCTCTTGATGCCTTTTCTTTTTCATGCTTACAAGTAAATGCCCTAAATGGCTATGGGCCTCTTTCTTGCTAGATTGCTACCTACAAGTAGTTTGCACATGGGTTTTCTTTCTTGAAATGCAAGTTCTTATATGATAAGCAAAGGTTTGCATTAGTTTGGTGTAGTTAACAATTAAATTTGATTGATCATAGAGTTTGGGTTGCAATGGACGAAACATGGTGGAAGAAATGGCTTCATAACAACTAGTGGAAGAGTTGGTAGAAGAGTTGGTGGAAGGGTCTATTAAGTGGTTCAAAAGCAAGATTGGGTTTTCTATGGAAGGACTAGATATTAAGAGGGAATTGAATGAGTCCCATGTGTCCAATGGAAGAGTGTGAGTGCTTGTGGGGCCCAAGAAAATTGAAGAATGGGTTCAAGATGAGTAGTTACAAAGAGGCAAATTGATTGTTAAAGTGAAAAACTTTGGTCACTTGTTTATCAAAAATTTGAGATCTCAAATGCTTTGATTTCTATTTTTTTTGCTAAGGGAGTTCTTGCCAAGAGGAAGGGAATTAAAGTGAATTGGGCTCGCTATGCTGCCCAAGCATGGGAAAAGGACATAAAAATGAAGTAACTACAAATGATGTTCATAAGAAGAAAAACTCAAGAGTGATAAAAAGGGGTGGAAAGTCCTTGCGATCTACAAATGTAGTACAAGAGGTGTCAAATGATGATATAAGTGTTAATATATTCCAAACTCCAATGGCTCCTAAGGGAAGCCATGTCACCCAAATCCTTGCTATTCAAGAATAGAGAATGGTAATTACTATGGCACAACTAAGTGAAATGAACAATGAGAAAGCTAAACTATTAACTTCAATCAAGTGATAAGAAGAGAAGGTTGAGCTATGCAAAAAAGAATTGCAAAATGCTATGGATGGGGATAGTGGTATGATAACAGGATTTAAGGCAATAGAAAGTGCACTAGTAGATGTGGGGCAATAGTGTGAATGTTATAGAAAGTAATGTTATACATACTTATTTTAAAAGATGATCAATGTGGGATTGTCGTAGCAAATTGAGCTTCTAGTAGCTCATCATAATTGTCATCAATTGTGATGGAGGCCCTAAATTGTGACTGCCCATCTATGTAATAAACACATGGTAAGTGAACATTAACATCAAGAATTAGACTATTTTTAGAATCATAATAATGTATTATAAGGATTTAGGACAAGGAATCAAAGCATATGAAAGGAATTGAAGACTAAAATATTCAAGTAGTCTTAGTAATATGCTTTCACTTTAGGAGTTGAACAAATCAAGAATTAAATCTCCAATAGGAATTATTTCAAGAGTTGAACAATTTAGGAACCTCCATCATGAATTAATTTAGGAGTTCAACAAATAAAGAACCTCAATTAGGAATTACTTTAGGAATTGAACAATTCTGGAAACACCATCAAGAATCATTTCAAGAGCTCAAAAAGTCGAAAACCTCCATTAAGAATTATTTTAGGAGCTAAACCATGCATTCAAAAACTTCCCTAAGGAATATTAGTTCAAAGTTGAATAAGTCAAGAATTTCCATAATGAATTACATCATGAGTTAAAAAAATTAGGAACATCCCTAACAAATGATTTCAAAAGTTGAATAAATCAGGAATTGCCATAAAGAATTACCTAAGGAGCTAAAGAAATCAAGAAATTCCCTAAGGAATTATTTTAGAAGCTAAACAAATCAAAAACTTCCCTCAATAACTAATCAAATTAAGAACCTCCAAATTCAGGCCAACCTTGACTGGTTCCCTCCAACTTCTATTTCAAAAACAATTATAAGCAACATTTCTTTTACATAAAGGAATTAGGTGGGAATGGCTTCTTGAAATTGAAGACAAATTTTAAAAGATTCTTGCATACCCAATTGGGCAACATCAAGATCATCCTTAACCTTTTCAAAATACATCTTAGCTTGGGCATGGACAACTTGTCGATCATTGAACATCAACGTGCATTAGTAGAAATCAACCAAAATGTAACCACTTTGTGTACAACTACATGCGACTTGTAGTCGTTTGCGATTAGATTTAATAATATTTGCAACTACAAGACCAAATTTCAACTATTTTGGTCATTCTCACAACTATGATGCAACTATTGGAAATTTCATCCTATTGGTTGGATGGATTTCAGGTTTATTTTCATCCATTAATAGGTTGATATGTCCCATTAATTGCAATAATCACAAAATTAGTTGCATCCTAAAGGTATTTTATAGTGACATAAGGGTGTATTTTAAGGTATGTATTAAAATTATATTCCACACACACACACACACACACACATTAAATATGCATATGTATGTATATTGTTCATATAATGAATTTCAAAATTAATATTTGATCTAAAACTTGATATTTGAATTCTGATTTTTTAAATTTAAATTTTAAGAAATTATTTGATTTGAAAGTTGAAATTTGAATTCCAAATTATTATTTTGGATTCTCGAAATTAATATTTCAATTCAGAAAAAAATTATTTCGTTTTTAAAATGGACATTTCAAGCTTGAATATTATTATTTGAATATGAAAATTGACATTTCAATTCTCAATTTTTTAAATTTAAGTTCAAAAACGTTATGTGATCTAAAATTTGATATTTGAATTCTGAATTACTATTTTGGAATCTAAATTTTATATTTTAATTTTAAAATATTATTGATTTAGTTTTAAGGGTTTTTTCTATTAGTTGTTATCCATAATAAATTACTTTTATAAATAATTATAAATGATGATGTTTATTAGTTATAAATTACAGTAAATAATTATTGTTATAACATAGTTTTTATATTATATATTTATATTCTTAGAGTAAAAGAAATTAATTAATGTAATTAATGTTACATTACTTTAAAATCATTGTAATTACTCCAGAAAAGAATTAATTAGTACGTGCATAATTATTTTCTTATTGAACAAAATTATTCAGAATCTATAATTTATAACTTTAATCTGAATTAAAATTTTGGAAAAATTATTAATGTAGTTTAAATAATTATTGTAATGATTTTAATTTCAGGAATTATTATTCTGTGTTTTATTTTTTATTTAAAAAATTCGTGTAAGAATTTATTTTATAATAGCAATTGTTATTTCATTATTTATAATTTGAAAATAAATATTTAAAATATTTAGTTTTAAAATTATAGTAATTAAATTAATTTTACATTAATTATATTAGTTATAATTTGATCAGATTCTAAAATATAATATATTTTAATATATTTTAATTTAATTATCTATGAGTTATAATAACTTGTGAGTAACTAAATGGCTAGTTTGTTAAATATAAAAAATTTATTACTTATTCTTATTTAAATAATTAATAATGAATACTTAATATTTGTAGTGTATTTTTTATAGTTTGAATATATGTAAATTTAATCATTATTAATTAAATTATTATTTAATTATCTAGTGAACCATGTACTTGAATTGTTTAGAAATTTAAAAATTAAGAAAATAATGCATGAATAAAGTTTTGTAGTTACAATTCAATTTGTAGGAAATTGCAACTTCAAAATTTATTTCATATTATTTGTTTTCCATTCCTATTTTGAACATTATATAAACAAGATGTGTGTTCATCTAATTTCACAGTAAGAAATTTATGCACATGGGATGAGTTAATTAAAAGGCTTAAACCAAAACAAAAAAAACAAATTATGCATAATTTTTAAGTACTTACCTCCCCAACCTACATATCTACCTAGTTAAATAGGTACTTAGTTTGACCTACCCACCTAGGTTGACATATGTACTTACCTACTTAAGTACCTACCTATATGAGTAAATATTTAGCCTAGGAAGGTAGAGCTTACCTACTTACTTTTTTACCCAAATAAGTAGATAAGTATGTAACTTAGGTTTGTACGCACCTACTTATGTACCTACCTAAGTACCTACCAACCTAATACAAATATTTTTTATTAAATTTGTTTTTAAAATGCCACATGGCATATTTACATTGGGCCACATGTCATAAGATAAGATCATCTAAGCATTTGAATTGAATGTCATAAAATATTTCAAAATAATAATAATAATAATATTTAAAATAATCAAATATTGGGACACATGGCAACACATCATTTACGTTCAATTGTGACCAAAATAATTGCATCTTATTCACATGTGATAATATGCATACAATGGAATCAAAGGATGAATTTATATTTGTTGACTTTTTCTTTCATTCAATACCTTTTGTCATTTGCAAATAATTTATCGCATGCAACTTGTCTTAGGCAATTAAGGAGATTTCAATTTCAAAATGTCACTTGTAACTAAACTTTTAATTGCAAAGACCAATAAAAAATACATGTTTTCCTTCTAGTGTTGGCTTGTCAATGCTCAAGCTCCTTCTATTCCTTCTCCACCACAAGCTCTTCCAAATGTTGTTTCATAATTAAAACATTATGTTGCTTCTCAATACATAGGTCGTGCACAATTTTAATAATGTCTTCAAGAATCACAAGTTGTGGTGCAGTTGGCAAAAATGCAGATTTCTTGGATGCACCAATTCTCTTCCTTCATGTTTTAATTTTGAAATCCACATGATGTGTTGGCTATGTGGTGCCAAGCTTGAAGGAGGCTAAGGGATTGATTTCAATAAACTTGAAGTGCTAGGAATAACAAGTGCACCACTACTCAAACTTAGTAGGGGGGTAGAACAAAGAGCAACATCTTGACCTGAGCTCATAATTAAAAAGTTCCCTTGCACAACCGAACCTGGAGTTGATGGAAGCACATAATGAATAGAAAGATGATTTAAACTTGGTGTCTATTACGAAAATTCTTAAAGCCTCAAAAATTTATTTTGTCTTGCTTTCTTTGATTTCTCCAAAGTCTATTGTTTCTTATACACTAAATATGCGTAAGCAACCCAATTCACTTCGATCCTTCTGTTTTCTGCAACTACTCCACATGCAAACTCCAACAACAATGTTTCATTAAGAACATGATATTTCCTAAAAACACGAGTGTACAAGCTCTTGATGATGCCTTGAAACTCAACAATAGTTTGTGATTTGTATTTTCACTCGTTCTTGTCAAATCTTGGTCCAAATAAGGCACATATGTTTTCATGGGACACATCTATGTTTGTCATGTTTCTGAGGTCTTTGCTAATCCCTCGTAATCCTTGGACATCAATGAAGCAATGTAGGTCAAGTTTTTCGTCTAAACCCTTGGATTGCCCTTGCAGTTTAAGAAAAACAAGAATTATAAAATGTCAAAACAAAAGGAACATTGGTAGAAAAAAAAATGTGAAAACCAAAAAATTGTATTTTTTTGATATCTACTTCTTCCATATTATAGAAAAGTATATCAAAATGATTGAGCTTCAAGTGTGTGGCCAAGCTTCAAGCGCATGGGTGTACACTATGTAAATTGAATGAGTCACATGAATTCAAACACAAAGAAGACAATTTTGTGAGAAAAAAATAAAAATTTATGACGTCATTTCCTAGTTTCATGCTACACACACGAGAAGAGAAACATGTTTTACAAAACAACAATTCCAATGCAAGTTTGAACTTGAAAAACAAACTCCACCTAATGTAGCAAGAAGAAACATAGTTGTTATGTTGGACCTCAAGAAAGAAAGGTGATGAGGTATTGGCCAATAGGAAAACAGGGATTAAATTAAAAAAATTGTCTTTTTTGAAAAAAAAATGAGGCCAACTTTCCTAAACTTATTAGCTGGGTGGTTCTTGGTGGTACCACCCAAGGAGGGGTTTGCCCATCCTGGCAATGTTCCTATGCCACACTGAGTACACTAGACACCTAATGTTAGCTCAAGTGTTGGCAACATCCACACGATGAAGCCCAACCAGCCAAACAAGGAAATGATGTTTGCTAAAGTTATTAATCCCAAACGATTTTTGATTCCAAGTGTGCTTGAGCTTGCAACTAAGTCAATTGTTGAAGCTATGGGGATTAAGCAAACATCACAACATAACTTGTGCAGGTAAGGAAGGAGTTGCAAATGGATGATCCAAAAAGTGAACCTAGGAAATAAGATGATGTAGATTCTGAATCACGACACTTTAATTAAAAAATATCAAGAGACAATGGACCACATTAGATGAAGTGGAAAAGAATGATAGATGTGATTGAAAATGACGAAGAGATTCAAAAACCACCTCAAAAGAAAAGCAAATCTAGTTTTCAAGAACGGAAGCAAGATAAATTTAAGGGGAAGAATAAATTTGGATCACCCAACTGTAAGAAATATGGTCGAACATCAAAATTACTTATTTTTGAAAAACGTTAGTTGCAAAGATAATTAGACAAGCACATGCCAAAGGTGGTTGATCATTCAAGTCAAAGTGAATTTTCTTAACCAACCTCCTATCATGTTCAAGTTCCACAATGATGGTAAGAAGTAGTCAAATATGTTCAATTTGAAATTTTGAGGCTTAAAAAGCTTAGAGCTCTAACATTGTATGCAAAGTTTTGCATTCCATAATGCAATGAGCTCAAAGCTATCATGAATTCATGTGGTAGGTTGGTCTTAAAATTATTGAACACAACTTAATGATTGTGAGAAATGATGTATGCCAATAAAGGATTAACACTTAAAAGTTTTTTTTTTTTCTTGTTATTGAAGCAGACAAAATGTAGGTATAATGTTTCTTGACTTGTGTAGTAAGAAGCTTTCTCATGGTATGCCTAAGTGTACAACAAAATTGTGTCACCTAAAAAGGTATGTAATTATTAGACTATGGAATGAGTTGTGAATGGTCAACAAAGGTAGGATGAGTGTTTGAATTGATCTGACTATTGCAAAACAATGTGAAACCAAAGGTTTTTCTTATTAAAAAAACTCAATTTGATCTACATAACCAATTTTTTTTCCATTTATGGTAAGTTCTTTAATGCTTTTCTAATGAGGCATGTGTCATGTACTCCTTAGTTTATATGTATGGAAATTTGATTTAGGTCTTCAAGGATTGTGTAGCACACTGAAAAAAGGTGTTGCAAATTGTAGGATGATGACTACAAATTCCTCCATGAATGTTGTTTAAGGAATCTTAGTCACCATAACTAATAGTTGAAGTTTTTGTGTAATGAAGCATACAATTTAAATTTGTAGTAGGCCATTGAAGGACTAAGGTAAGAGTTGGCAGTGTTGTCCATTGTTTAATCTTGATTATGAACACAATAGAATGTTACTGGAATGGTGTAGGGTTAGTTGATACTAGGAGTTTGGTCAAGATTGGTTTTGGATTTTCCACAAGTCAAAGAGGTGTGTGTGCAAGCCTTGAAGCGATTGTGATAATTGTTGATTAAATTAAAATTGTGGCCTAATTAATATGGAACCATCAAATATAACAAAATTAATTGCATTTCATTGTACCATTAGTCCTTTGAGTGCAATATTGGGTGTTGTGGCAAGAGCTTTCAAAATACTTGGAGGTGCTTCTACAAAAATTTTCATCTGCAATCATGTTAGGCTTTGCTTAAGATTATGAAGTCATTTTTTTTGTTCAAGGAAGTTCATAACTAGCATGGGTAGCATATGTTAAAATTGCAAGCCCAAATTTTTGAATTAACATTTCTGCTATAAAATTAGGAGTCCAAAACTTAGTTGAACTCACTTAGTACTAGATGGATCCACATGTGTTGCAAGTTTTGTGGTTGGATGCATTTGCTCTTCTTAAGGTCCAAGTAAAAACAATAATAAAGGAGGGTGATTTTAAGGTGCACTACTTTGCTTTTGGCTTGTCTTGGGTTTTTTTGAGAACAATAATTAAAATTGACAATGGTCTAATAAATTGTATTAGAATTAAACCATTTGATGAGTCATGCTGGACCGGTCAATGTTTTGCATATTCAAGCAATCCTATCCACTTTCAATAAATGGTTTCAATGTTAATGAGATGACTTTGATAACAAGATAAAAAATTCAGGAAAAAAAAAATGTTGGTCATAAATATATAATTTTCTTGCCTCTTAATCACAATGTTTGAATATCTATGTTATGATATCCTCATTAAGGGGAAATCTAGTGAATTAATTTTTTGCTCCTTTCTCAAGGTTGGTTGTATATATATCAAATGTATGAAAATAGAGGACCTCAGAACAAGGGGTTTAGTGATTGAAGCTAATCAAGATTTCAATATCATTTTCTGATCAATGGTGTTATCTTGGATCTACATTTGTTATAAGTGGGACATCATTAGTGGTTTTTGTGTGCTGTCACCAACTTGGACCATGAGGAGGGTTTTGAAAGATGTGAATAGTTTTCACAT
>Ga0209611_10009021_pt1 | contig 15285 bp, 6 predicted proteins | sample S1TSphgellanicum_3_FD_187693 | JGI IMG/M metagenome (GOLD analysis project Ga0209611, IMG submission 187693) | Host-associated microbial communities from peat moss isolated from Minnesota, USA - S1T2_Fc - Sphagnum magellanicum MG (SPAdes) (version 2) | ecosystem: Host-associated > Plants > Peat... | reverse complement strand
AAAAAAAAAAAAAAGAGGGGGGGGGGGGGGGGGGGGAACCACACTGGTGTAGAGTGTGTAGATAGAGGTGATTATTATAAATTGTTAATTGATTAGTTGGTAAAGATCAGCAACTAGCACAGATGAATAATCTTGTGAAAATGAAGTGTCCACAGTTGTCCATTTACGAAGATTTAGCCAAATTTGGCTACAATGTAAATATGAAAGTAGAAAATATTATTAACCATCCTAGTATGTTTTGGCTACCAGCTACTTCAACCATGTATGGAAAATCTGGCAAAATTTCTTAAATTTTGATCGAATTCTGCTGGCTATTGAAAGTTTTGAATAGCACTCAATTTTAAGACTTTTAATTTGTATTCTCTTTTTGGCTATATATATATATGCAGCAAAAAGAGAGAGCTGAGTGCACAGGTGGCTGCATTGTGAGATTAAATTGATACCCATTCTGATCCTAGTATTGGCCATTTTTAAATTTATTTTTGATACCAGCTTGGTACTGGTATTAAGCTGGTACCAGACTTAGGTCATACCACCAAACTGGTCTGGTAATTTGATACCCTGAGTGTTGATACCAGTCAGTGTCTGACCCTATATACCAGACCCAACACTGCTAATTACCACCCACTGGACGTTGTGATGGGGCTGTTGTTGGTGAAGTTTAGTTGAAGTTGATGTTGCCTCTAGAAGTGCATGTGGACGATCCCAGTGTCGACAATGGATCAGGACTCAGTCGGGTCGAAAAATAACTGCTTACATAATATTAGACTCAGTAACTAGCGCCTTTGTAAATTGCTAGTATAATGATCTTAGAGAGTGACCGGCCTGCAGGCAGACAAGCCCATCACGGTGATCCTGTTAAGTTCCCATTTGCAAAGCAAGCTTGGTTCCAGAGGAGCAGCTGCAGCGGAGCAGCTGCAGCAGATCAGCTGCTAGCTAGCTGCCCTCCCCGCCAGATCCAACCCAACTGGGTTGTAAACTGCGTAGCCGGACTAGCTAGAAACCCGGCGGTAGCTGCTCTAGTGCATACCTAGCTAGCCTGAGAGATACAAGAATGGGAAGACGGACATGAACGACTGCATGTGGAAGCGATGTGGGAATTGAAGCTAGCTGCTGCAGGCCGGCCGGGAGAAGGGAGATTCTGCCAAGAGATTAGCTTGTCGCGGAGATCTCTCATGGATGATTATGGCCATGACCTTGGGGATAATAATGGGTTGGCGTCTGCAGCTGTGCTAGTTGGTGGCTGTCGCATCGTATCGATCCGAGTCATGAAAACTTGGACAGACTAGATGATTCAAGCAGAGCAGCACCTTCTGCAAAGCCGATCTGTATCCTTTTTGCAAGTGATAACGAGATTTTTCTGTTTTCGTAAGGTACTATAATAATCATGTGTGTGTTTGTTTTTCTCTCTATTGAACAGAAACTATGGGGACTTGCTAGTTTCTAAAGTGTCGTCAGAAGGGGCCTGCAGTATATAGGAAACTCGTGTAGAAAGCTCCGATCTACTTGTCTCGTATTTTCATCATCTGGTCTTTTTCTCCTTTGGCAAATTTTCCAACTTAACTATATATATGTACCTAAAGTGAGCATCGGTAGTCGCTGCTTCTTGGATTAGCACAAAGCTTGTCCTCGAGATCGATCTGACGCCCGTCCTGCCTGCAGAAAGAAATTTGTGTAAATCGAAATATGAGAGTGGAACCGTTCGTGACTCGGCGTTGCACCTGCAGTTTCCGGTACAAACAGATCGCCGATCAGCCTGGCGGCTTGACCGAGAACTCTTTGACTGATCATCATATGGTAAACACACGAGTGTCTGAGAACACAGCACTCGAGGATGTTTTAGCGCCGACAAAACATAGCAGCGAAGCTTGATCTTCCTGGAGACATTCACCAAGTAAGAACTCACGAGCCTGCAATACTGCGAGTACTACAACCTGAAGAAAGAGTTGTCCGATTCACGAAATTTGTTCTCGTGAGGACTAGAAACATTAGAAGAAGAACATCGAGGGCCATACGTTTTGGGCTGCATCGATCTGTGCCACAAAAGGGCAAGAACGCGACCTACTAAGACGACGGCAATTTCGTCGTCAACAGCGGGTACGTGGATCAATTCCTCTTCTTAACACAATGACCCAGGGAGAGTCTAGTCCTGCAAAAGACTGTCGAATCCTGAGAAAAACCATCTTAGCTATGTCATGACTGAAGATTTTCACAGAAAGAAGAAACCTTGTACTGAGCTTGAGAGGGTTTTAACATCATTGAAGTCCCCACCTCAATACAGCAGTTGTGAACCTGGAGCAACGTCGAGAGTCATGGGAACGTTCAACGCAATGAAGCGCACTAGATGAGCGATTTAGCATTAATTGCACCTGGTCGATATTTCCTGTACTCTCCTCCTGGAAATAAGTCTCAGCAGCTGTTCACGTAGATAAGTTATCTCCCGAAAGAGATTAGCATATATAGTGCGGCTTTTTCTTTGTAGATCGTCGTAAGCACATGAAGATAGAACGACATCGTCTGGAGAGCAGCAAGGTATTTGAGTTTAGAACACTTCTTTGTAATCTTAGGTTAGAAATTACACCCATGATGAGATGCATGATTAGCTACCTGGGAGTTCTTACAAAACATCGGACTCGCCGTGGGTAATACGGCTCTGCAGCATGAGTCCAGCAGATGCAGGTTCGGTCAAGGACAGAATATTCTCTAGACAAGTACAGTCGAATCCTATAGCTAGCAGGTAAGGACTCACGCGCGTGAGAACAAGTATATATACTGCATAATTGTATTCTATGTCCAATAATCTCCAGGGGCTACTGGGTCCACCAAAAGATTGTACAAAAAGAACTAGTAAGTAGTACTCTGCATCCCGGACTGCAACGGGCTGCACTAGTGCAAGAGGAGAGCTCGATCGACGTCGTAGAATAATATAGTACATCTTGCCAGATACATAAAACTGCTTGTCGCAAGTGCCTGTCCCATTCCCACACAAACGTTAACATGTGCAGGATGTACCAGTAGCTCTAGCTGCTGCAGGAACCTTGCTCTAAGTACATGAGATTAGCATGCTGCAGGATCAGCTAATCATTCAAGTCGGACGTCGGTAAATCCAAAGATTAGCTACATAAGCACGGTCACTCAGCAATTGGCTTATGTTTTGTAATTACGTTAAGATCGAGTGTACCGTGCTTTTGCTGGCCTGATCGGAACAGTGCGATTACTGTACCGGGCCTTTTCCGTCGCTACCTTGCTCGATCGGAGCAGTCAAGGCTCTAGGTTACGAATCCATCGGAGCAGGTTTGAAGCTCGGTCGGAGCTCTAGCTTCATATGAACAATATGCGCGAATGATCTAAAAACATAATATTGACCCATCTTTCTTTCATTTCCTAGGATTTTTCGTCACTAGCTAGAACCTGCTAGAACCTGCTTCTTCCTGCAAGGTGGAAGAGATGATCATGCAGCACTACGGAAGTGCAAACATGGGTTACGATGAATCCGGCTACTTTGGCTGTCCGGGTGCTGAAGCATTTGGCATGGATACAGTAGTGATCGGCAATGTCGACACTGGCAACAGCAGCAGTGTGGATTTGCTGCAAGGACCGACGGGAAGTACTACTTTCAGCGGGAATTTGGATAGGCTACTAGTTTCGGCTGCAGCCAATTTCCCGGGACTGGGAGATCAGCTCTCTGGGGGAATTCATGATTCAGGACTTCTAGTCGACAGCATGAATCTGACGGCGGGTGCATTCACAAACGAGTTGAACTCTATGAGCTCCGTGAATTTTGAGGTTGGCTCCGACGACCATAGCTTGCTTCTGCAAGAAATGCTTCAGCAGCAACAGCAGCAGTCTCAGCCACAATCTCAGATATCTCAGGTCAGTCATGAAGGAGAAGTGTACAGCACTCTTCAAACTTTCTCCTCAGCTATGTAGTCGACAGCAGTACACGTCTGTAAATCGAGTTTTCTCATATCGGATCACTGCAGTCTCTGATGAACGAGCGTGTTGCAGCAGCAGCTGCTCGTAGAATGAGTACGAACTTACCGGTCCTTACCCAATAGCTTCTGCATGTGTGCAGCAAGCGGTAGCAAGTGCGTGGGAAGACAGCCTTCATGTGCTGCAAGAGATGCTTCTGTTACAGCAGCAGCAACAGGCACAGCAGCTCTACCATTCACAGGCCGCCGAGCAGGTGATCTTCAACCACGCGACTGCTACGGCAACTCCTCAGACTCTCGACAGGGCGGCAAACGGCGGTGGAAACTATCCTGGGGGATCTGAGCTACTCAGCCTCCTTCAGCTCCCTCGAACTGCCTTCTCTGGCTTGCAGCCGAACAGTAGTGGATCTGGATATGCATCAAACTCTAGAGCCCTGAAGAGCAGCTCCATGTACAATAACGCGGGCCCACCCACCGGGTGCATCTCCTCAGCTGCTCCACTCAACACCGGTGATCACTTCTACGACACTAGACGAAGCCTTCACGGCCTTCCACTCCACAGCCAGCAGCAGGGAGGAGTTCACACAGCTTCTCCGCAGTCGTCTACAAGCTTTTTCCATGGTTTACCTCGATCTGTGACTGATACTCTGCAGGCCGGGTCAGCTTCCAACAACTCTGCTCAAGTACTGACGCGACAAGCTGCAGGAGCACAGCTTCTTGTGGATTTGGAGCAAGAGAAATTAGATGAGGAGGGAAAATTAGGTGCATCACCGTTTGGTTCCAAACGCGATGGCAGCAGTACTGCAGCTGGACTTGCGAAGGGATCATCAGATCAAGTACGTGGTGTCAACCACTTCGCAACGGAGAGACAGAGACGCGAGTTTCTGAACGAGAAGTACCAAACTTTGCGCTCCTTGGTTCCCAACCCTTCCAAGGTACACAAACAGCGAGAAAACCCAGGATTGAATGTTAGACCGTGTAAAAGATCTAGGCCGTTTCGTCGCTTCAACTTATGTCGGAATCATCTGTTCTGCTTTCGACAAGACCGCATTGTATTCTATCACTAGTGATATGCATGAGTTTACCAGCTCCCTTATCGCGACCCAAGTCTCATTGTGTGCTGATCGACTCTTGAGTCCAGTTCTAAATCAGCATCTTCTTGTACTACTTCTCCCCGACTTGGTACTTTCCTGTCATCGTAACTGCAGGCTTAATTACAGTATAAACATTTTCCAAGCGTGATTGGAGAATGGCACTGGAATGTGATCCACTTGAAGACCCATCACCATTGACTATGTCGATGTGTCTCTAGCCTAAGTACGAGTTCATCAGGACTGAACTAGCTGGTGCACTTAGGGTCTCTTTCCATCAGGCTATTGTGATCACAGTTTTAGAGCTGCAAGTGCATTGAAAATATGTAGTTAAGCATGTCAGGAACTCATGTTCTCATGAAAAATAAGATAGATGTTATAGTATTGTATGGTGATTAATAAAAGAACATGAAACCATTCTGCAATTGGTCAATGCTTAACCCGTAGAGCTGTGAGACGACTGTGAGCACATCTAGTTGAAAAATCATAATGGAAGATCAGAGTAGCCTAAAGGAAAGATGCGGTTTGCGTGGTTCTCAATCGATGTGCAAGAGCAAACTTAGCAAACTTAATGTGTTTGATAACATGCTGATCATGATCCAGGGCTAATTCGACACCAAAACCCAAGTATGCAAATTGCTAGGTAATTAGTCATTAAGGAAATCTAGCTAGCTAGATCGATCTTAACTGTGCATTAGATGAAATTATACTGATTAGTTCTGGACAATATGTTGTTGCTTTTTTATTTTCAGGCAGACCGTGCTTCAATAGTTGCAGATGCTATCGACTACGTGAAGGAACTGAAACGCACAGTGCAAGAGCTGCAATTGCTAGTGCAGGAGAAGAGACGCGCAAGGGGATTAGGTGGTGGTGGTGGTGGTCATCATGGTGCAGGAGTCCGCGGGCTGGACTGCAAGAGGCGACGAATAATGAAATCTGCGACGGATCAAGCAGCTGTACTAGTAGGGTCCGACGGAACAGCTGCAATTCCTGGATCCATGCCCAGCTGCTGCAGCGCCGGATATGACAATATGGTGCAGGAAGGTGATGAGCAACAGCCAATGGACACTACTACTAATACTACTACTACTAGTGCATCCAACAATATGCTCGGCTGCTGCAACCATTCGATGGTGCTGCAAAAACTAGGCAATGTCGACTCGTTCTCAGTGGACGCCGGGACGCACCTGCGCAGCTCTTGGCTCCAGAGAACGTCGCACAACGGAACTCACGTGGACGTGCGAATAGTGCACGACGAGGTGACGATCAAAGTCTCTCAGCGTCGTCGCCGGAATTGCTTGATGGATGTCATTGTTGCGCTGCAAGAGCTTCGTCTAGATTTGCTGCAAGCCAGTGGTGCTAACATCGGCGAACACGACGTCTTCTTCTTCAATACCAAGGTAGGTACTACTACAATCCCCCAAATTTGATTGTACTAGTGAACTTTAGGGAATTGTGACCTAATTAGATGGAATGTCCATTGCTACTAGTGTTTTTTGGTGGGGCCGGGGTGGGAGAATTTTTTCATTTTGGCTAAACCATTTTGTTGCTAGTAATCGCTAGTAATTTGGCTACATCACAAAATTTGGAATTTTTTTTTAAAATCATTTATTTTGTAAAAAAAGAACATTTAAAAAGGATTCATCAATGCCACGCATCCCATGAAAGATTTGGTAATAATGGTTGACATGTTTCTACAAAACTATGGAAACATGTTTACATAAAGCTATTCAAACAGTAGAGAACTGATGGAAAATTGCCCCCAAACTAAAGAAAACTCGGTGGAAAAACATGTGATAAAATATTCCATAAAAAGTAATTAACATAATTTTGCAAATTGGTTTTTCTTTTTTCCACCCTCAAAACGAAGTTTTTATGAGATTTAGAATATTCCAGTTTTACTCTCTGAGGTCATTAGGATGCGAAAAAGAAATTTTCCTAAAAGAAAATCCTGGATCACGTCATTGCCTTCTATTCTCTCCCTTCATCTCTTGGGTACTAATTTTCAAGGAGAATTTTACTTTTGCATTTTGTCAGCCTGCAGCTAAATAGTCCACTTCTTGACTGTAAGCTCGCTGGTAACAAACAGGCCTTCTCAATCTCCACTGTAATTCTGATACAAAAGGAAGTAGCCACACCCACCAAATCCTTCCCACCTAGCTGGGACCACAAAGGATCTGACCTGATAGAATTGGTAAGGTGGTGGAGGTCTACATCAATATGGTGGACTGACTCAGGTTAATATATTAAAGTTATCGGTATAGTCTCGCTGTTAAGGGGCGAGTTCGGCCAGTTTGATCGGGATAGCCACGAAACCAGTAACAGGGGCTGAATTCTTTACAAACGAAATTAAGGGGGAACAAAACTGGATTTTGCACTGATTTTTTTGGTGCAAAAACTAGTTTAGTACCTTAACTTTCCTTTTTTGTGAGGCTTGCATTACTGTTGGTTACATTTTCACTGCTCTGACATGTATTACTGCTATAATTCCTCTCAAACCACGTGCATTTAATCTTGAGTTTTAGCACTTGATACCTTAACTTAATAATTTCATTTCTTTATGGATACCAGTAATTAAAGATTAAAAGAGGGATTAGGGGATGAAAGAAGGGCCCAAAAACGGGATGACTTTACAGATTTCTTTATTGACTCAAAGTCCATCAGGCGGTCTGTCACCTTTAGTAATGCCTTATTAAACTACTCAAACTTTTATTCTCAGTGTTTTTTTGGGGGTCAAATTTGTGATATAGCCAAAGTGGCAATCATCCATAGGAAGATTCTGCCAATTTTGGTTATAACAAAAGAAAATGAATGTAAAACACACTTTTCTATTTTTGGCTACCCACTTCAACCATGTAGAGAAATATGGCAATTTTTTTCACAATTTTTTTTGAATTATGGTGATAGTAAATCCAAAAATTCACTTCATTTAAAGATTTTAATTTTTCATTTCTTTTTTTGGCGACATTTTACTGTGAACAGAAGGCTGTGAATCCCTTAATATAAAGTCTTGAGACTTGGACTGTTGAGCTGCAGATAATTGAAGGATCATCAACTTTTGCAGGCTACATTGCGGCTAAACTCGTTGATGCAGTTGACAGACGGCCTTAAATTTGAACAAGGTGATCAATAGGCTTCTTCCCATCACTGACATTTTAGTTCCAGGTCCTTCTTTTTGGCCTTTTTCCTGCTTTTCTAATCAACTTGGGGTTCCAATGAAAATATTAACCCCAGAAGTTTATGCTGCATGAGGCATTGAGGCCCTTCTTATGAATTATCCCATGCATCTATGCTCCAATTGAACTGATAGAGCTTATCTCGATTATGTTGCTCTTCAAGATGGGTTCTAGATGAAGTGCAGATGTCTTTACTATTTCCGACCATTCGTAGTACTGGCATAATTACTCTTATGTCCATGAATTGGAAACGGGAGCTTAAGTAGTCATCACTTTGAATTTTGTTGAGTGTGTATCAGATTACATGGTGTAGAACTTGCTCAGGCTATTTTAACCTGAATCTTTAGTATCATTTTGTTGTTTAAAAAATTTAGGGGCACATAAAATATACTTACATCAATCTTGGCAGCTTCCGTATTTTGGGTTTTTGGACAGTATGGTAAGTATCCATGTGGGGCTGGTTCTTTGATTTTTGTTATAACCTCTGGTTATGGCCTTTTGAACATTGTCCACAAAAAATAAATTAAAAAAAATTTAATCAGATTAAAAGAACTGCTTGTTCTGGGTTTTTGAGAATTTTCAAAGAACCAGAAAAGATTGATGGTCCAGAGTAGGTTCTTTGATCAGTTCTTTTGATTCTTTGAGAACTACTGATCAAAGTTCATATACCCAACCATCAACCCTTGGTTCTTTCTGTGAAAGAGAGAGAACCACACCACACTAGTAAGTATACAAGTTCAACACTTCAATGCTCTTGAATAAGCCCACTGGTTGCTAGAGTCGTTCTTAGTTCCTGCTGGACACCATTTTTTAAACTATTTGCTGAAAATTGGCATCTAACCAAATCCAATCAGTATCTTTTCCTGTGTTTTCATTTTTCAGTTTCAAAAACCTTCAGGTCCAATTCCATGTACACATTACACACTCCCCAAGATTGAAGATTGTATCAGTATGAAAATTCGCAAGTTAGAATTGGGATTGTATCTAGGTATGAAGATTTACAACTAATTATTTCAACTTTTCAAAAAAGTTCGACTTGCTTATCTAAAAATCCTAAACCTATTTTCAAGATTTCTTTCAAAGTTTTAGTTTTGATTCTAGCAAAAGGTTAGTTCCACAATCCAATTCTTGTGCCATTTCCACCAAATAGGTGTTGGTTCACATTGAAGTCCCAAGAACCTAAACCTGAACTCTCAAGTTTACCAATTCAAGCTGTGGAACTTGCCGACATTGGTACAAATCAATGTTATATGAGAATCTATATTTGAAGGAACATGTGATCCCAACCTTCTGTATTTTAAATTTTTTATGACCCTTCTGGGTAATGTCTTGAAATTTTTAAAAATATTCTTGAATCTCTAGATATAGTTCAATTTACTTTCCCCAAACATGGCAATTAGTGGTATAGGGGCAAAGGTATTTTGAAAAGGATGTAATTTCATGTACAACTCAGTAGAGATAACTGCAATGAAAACCTATACACACATTATTTTGAAAAAAACCATTTATTTTATTTAATGAAATACTTGTCCATATTTTTAAATTTTATTTTTTTATTCATAAAGTTGAAATCTCATGAATTTGAATTCATTTCAATATGTTATTAAAAAAACATTCATACACAAAACATTCATTGATATAATATTTTTTGGTAGTCTTAAGATTGGACGTACTTTGAGTTACTCAAACCTTCACCAAATACTCTTTAATTCATTGTGAACTTTAACATACTTCATAAGAAAGGTCACATGTGTTGATATTTTTAGGCACATAGTTATTGGATCTTGCATTGAATGTTGGTGATTCTAATTTTGAACATCCTTAGTGACTATAACTTTTGTTCAAAATTTGTGATCAAAGTTATACATTTGATTATAATGTAAAGCTTATGCAAAAACTAATGAACTTTACTATATTATGGATCATACTTGGTTTTAATATCAATATCCAATTCAGAAAACTATAGTTTAAAACCAAAAATTATATTTAAAATGTAATTTTAGTATTTAATAAACCAATACATGAAGGCCATGTATACATTGTAGTCCTTGGTAAGGACTTTGACCTTGTTGGTAATGACTCCTTTTATTGTGATTGCACATTGTTCACAATCCTTGATTTAGGTTTCCTATTCATCACAAAATTGTCCCAAAACTTATAGAAAGACAACAAGAAAATGGCATACATGTTTTGAAACAAATGACACATGTTTTAATTTCAAAACAATGTCCAGGTATGTTTGTAACCAAAAAAATGAATGAGAAGTTATGATCTATAAGTCAATTTAACTTGCTATGATCAACCTTAAAGATGTCAACATTAGAAGAATTGTTGTCCATTCTAACCATATTTTTGTGACTATTATGCAATTAATGTTCAAACCAATTAATTTTACAACTAGCAATGTGTTAGTCCTATGTGTCCATGTAGTTGCAACTTGTTATAGTTGCATATGCAACTACAGGAAAAGTTGAACCAAATTATAGTTGTAGAGGCAATTACAACTTATGACTAATATGATTTTCATTGAATATGTAAATGAAAAGTGAACAATGTCATCTAATTCATCGATGGATGATAACATAGTTGTTTTTGCAATTACAAATGAAAGGTTTTTCAACTGCAATAGTATATTCTACCACATGAACAAAGAAACATAGATCACATATGGCAAACTTTGTTATTTCAATTGGACTATTATCCCTTCAATGTACCCATCCATGGGTCTTCCATGATATAATATCTACTAATAATTTGCAAAAAAAGGCTATTATAACCTAGTTGGTTGACTAAGCTAACTAAGTTTAATAGGTTACATTAAACTAAGTAGGCATATGTACATTGGTAGCCTAGCCTAGCTTACATATTTAATTAATTGGTTTAAGTTATCTATAGGTAATAGTAGGTTAATTTATTAGGTGTAGCTAATAGGCTAGGCTATGAAGGTTAGATCTAGTTAAGCTAGGTAAGTTAAATAGGTAGTTGGTAGGCTAGGTCATTAATTAATTAGTAAACTAGGTAGTAGGTAGGTTTATCAGTTTATTGTGTGAATATGTGATTATGTATTCATATTAATTAATTAGGTTAGATATTTAATCAATTAATTGGTTAGGCTATGTAATATGTAATAAGTAGGATAAGTGCTAGTAGGTAGTAGGTAGGTAGGTAAGCTAAGCAAGAGGTATTTTATTTTGTGGATATGTCATAATGTTTTTGTATGGGACAAAGGATGTGATAGTGTTGTAGTGTTTCCCTTCCATTCAAATTGTCCCATATATTGTTTTTACAAGTTCAAACTTGTAAAGTATATAAGTGGGTGAAGGAATGAACTAGATTCATGGTATGCACTATAAACATAGTGCATGTGCCAATTGGGATGAGCCAATCAAAAGGCTTATCCCCAACAAAATAAATAGGATCTTACCTACCTACTTAACCTATGTTAGTTAGCATATTCTACCTTAGCCTAACTTAGAATAGGTTGTTTATTATAGTTTAGCCTTGGATAGATTATAATTAGTTAGTTAAAATAATTAATTATTGTAATTATAATATTATTTTTAAAATTTTTAATATTTAATTATTATAATTATAATATATCTTTTTTGAAAAAATGGAAAATTGCCATGTGTTTTATGGCCATTAGCTCTTTAAATTACCATGAGGTTAAATTTTAACCACCCATCAATGGCACATTTGGTAACATGTGATTATCCCAAATGTAGTCACAAATGTAGTTGCAAATTGGGGTTTCATGTCATACTAAAGATCATCCATGGTGATGGATGAGAAATTTGAGCCTAATCATAAAGTTTGTGACTACACTTTCCACTTCATGCCCATGTCATGTCTTTTGCAACTACTATCTTATGGCACTTGTCCAAGGCAACTAGGCTATTTTTAGTTGCATGTGTCCATTATAATTATAAATGAGTCATAGATTTAGTTTTTGATTTTCAAATTTCTTCTAATGCAATTTTTATTCAAGATTGTAATTAAACCTACTTTCGCCTTTGCAACATATTTCTTCATAAAAGGATTTTGAGCACAATAGACCATTTTAATAGATTTTTAGACATTAACCTCTTATAAATCCTACACAATACAACAAAAACAATCAACAACTTTGCAAAGACAATGAAGACATCAACCTCTTATAAATCCCACACAATACAACAAAAACAATCAACAACTTTGCAAAGATAATGAAACATTAACCTCTTATAAATCCCACACAATACAATGAAAACAATCAACAACTTTGTAAAAATAATGAAGACCCAAAGCAAATATTAAATCCTTGAGTTATCAAGTTCAAAGCTTCAAGCTTCAATACCCATCAAATTTTTCCATGTGACAAAATAAAAAAACACAAAGTACATGCCCGTGACATAATTGAAAAAACACAAACTTACATGCATAGGAATAAATAAATAAAAAGTTCACACTTACAAGAGTGAAATAATTTAAAATTCAAACCTTCCAGAAATGTCATAGATTCAACAAAATCATATACTAACCCAACTAATCTTTACTTCAACCAAGGCACATGACAATCACAACACACATAATTGTGATCAAATCATCCGCACATGACAAAATCAAAAGCGATAGAACTAACAACTAACTTCAAATTGACAACACATGGCATAAACACATCATGCAATTGACATTGAAATAAAGAACAAATTTCCCAACCATGTTTGAAGACTATCATGAGGTTTTTCATAATCATGTCAATTTCATCATTAAAACTGTGTAAAAAAAAAAAACAAATTTACTACAAATCTCTCGGGGTGGAATTTGTATTACCAATTCTTCATATGTGCCTTTGTGTTGACTACAAACACAAACCCATTATATCATACATTTTAATGAAAATATATGCAATTGAAAAAAGGAAAAAAAACTGAAAGGTGCAAGCATGATTAAGATATTTACATTTGAAACATAAATCAAAGTACTCAAGATTAAGGTGTTTGCATGTTATGGATGTACATAAACTATTGAATGCATCAAAACATAAAATTCATTTATTTTGAAGCTTTTTAGAAATTTTATATTTAGTTGACTTGTGTTAATTTCAAAAGAAAATAAATTTTAAAAAAAATAAAATAAAATCATGAATATCAAATTACTTCATAATATTTGTTTCTTTGAGTAAATGTAAAATAATCATATTATAAAACTTGTTTAAAACACCATATTTGACAATGATATACATTTTTTTTATTAGTTCAAAAACTTTATCTCAATTTTGTTAGTAAACAAAATCAATACCTAATCATTACAACAAAAGGTGTCCCTATATGCCAAGTGATTTCACTAGATTTTGAGTGAATTCATTGGTTGTAGTGAATAGGGATTAGTGAAGAAGCAGTGAATTCACTGGTCTAATGAACAAGGATTAGTGAACTGCACCCACATTTTGTAGTAGTGAATCCATGGCAAATTTAATGGAAGAACAATTTTCATAATATATATTCCTAACTAGTTTTTAAACCATTTTTCATTAAAGTACATAATGGCCTAAGAATAGAATAATTCTTGTCCGTTCCAATCTTATGGTCATGATTAATGTGTGATTATTGTCCAAATCAACTCATTTTGTGATTATCCTTGTAAGGGTTCTACTTATCACCATAGATGGAAATGCTTGTAGTCACATATGTGATTATAATTTATAATTATTACAAATTTAAATGAAAAGATTGATGAAAAGAAAACATATGTCATCCATTATTGGTGGCATCCATTGATAGTTAACAACTAAGTTTTTTCTCACAACTATATTTGCAACTATACATAAATGACTTGATGACACATAGAATATTTGTTATTGTAATTCAAAATGTACAAGTTCATTTATTAACTAATAGGTAAGCTACATTACGTAGGTGTGATAAGTTTATAAGTTAAGTTACTACATATGTATGTAGGTTAGGTTAGGTAGGCCTAATAGGTTATGCTATGTAGGTATAATAAGGTTGGTTAAGGTGGACACTTATTACCTACCTACAATTTTTTTACTTACATAGGTGCATAGGTAGGCCATTTACTAAATATGTAAGGGGTGAAAACAAGGTCAAAGGAGCTAGGAGCACCCAAGTAAAAGTCCTTTTCCAAGGACTACACATGAAATGTGTCATTTTTGTATTGGTTTATAACCTAAAATTTTGTATTTTGGACACTTGGTTTAACATTGCATGTTAAATATAAATAAATTTTGACTACACATATATTTTATATCATATATATTATGCATTCATACCTTTTATCATATAGATATGAACAACTTTTGTTAAAGCCACTGTAATGTGAAAGGAGGTTGTCTAACTAGTGTGCAATCTTGATCTAATCCTGGATTTCAGGCATAATTGCATCAACCGACTTGTTGTGACAACGCCCCATCATTGTTGCATGGAAATGCATGGTTGCCTTATTTTCTGAGCTGTGTGGTGTGTGTAAAATTGGGCATGGCAGCTGGCATTGATGGAGCTCGAATTATGAAGGTGACAAGGCTGAGGACGGAGCAGGGAGAATGGAATGGCGTTGGAAAATTGGAAGAAGCTTCAGGAGGAAGCCAACGGAGAACTCGAAGAAAAGATCAGAAGTCTGTTTTTGGAAGGGCAGTGAAGATTGTGCAAGGAAGAGAGAGAGAGAGAGGTGGGGGAGTGATCGGCAGTAAGGACGTTTTTGTTTTTGGGAGGAGAATAGCAGAGAATGTGGTAAGAGCGAGAAGAGTGAGTAGCTCGGTAGCAGGGAGTCTTGGCCAAGATTGTGAGTTTTCGCTGCGTCTGATGTGTGGTCTAGCTCATTGCTGTAGGAGGACATAGAGAGAGAGAGAGAGAGGAAGAATTAGAGGGACAATCAGCGTGACGCACCCCCAACTCCTCAAGGGACTCAAATGTGAGCCCAAGTAGAAAGCAGCGGAATAAGGAGGAGTCGGAGCACGCTCCTTAGCTCACAACCCTTTGAGGGGTAGAGGGGCGGGTTGGAGCTCCGGGATGGGACTAGGAAGAGTTGACAAGCTTTAGTCACTCACACGGGCCTGCACACAACCCACACAAAGTGGTTAGTGCAAAG
>Ga0209611_10009018_pt1 | contig 15288 bp, 5 predicted proteins | sample S1TSphgellanicum_3_FD_187693 | JGI IMG/M metagenome (GOLD analysis project Ga0209611, IMG submission 187693) | Host-associated microbial communities from peat moss isolated from Minnesota, USA - S1T2_Fc - Sphagnum magellanicum MG (SPAdes) (version 2) | ecosystem: Host-associated > Plants > Peat... | reverse complement strand
ATACATCCCTAATCCCACACTTAATTAGGATTAGCAGCTTAATCAGGATTAGTGTATTTTAGTATAATACCAATATATATAGATATATATATATATATATATATATATATATATATACAAAGAGGGTGTTGAATAGGCTTTTTTTGGTGTAGGTGGTGTGGAGAAAAAATGTTATGTGACCAATGAAATTGCTGGATTTGGTGGTCTGAAATTTTTAAAATTTTTTTTTCATTAGTTATCTTGAGTTAATTAGGCAGTTTAATTAGTGTGTGATAAGGTTTGGTAGGTTTGTGAGAATTTTAGAGGACAGATGGAAGTATTAGAAATTGCCTAATTATAAGCAGGTAGGTAGGTAATTAATTGAATGAATTGTTTTCAATTTTGTCAAGTAGGTGGATGACTGGCAATCATCATCCAACAAGAGAATTGAGAGCCAAATTTGGCTAAAAGGTCATCAGCCAGCAAACTAGAAATGATGTTTTAAGATCTCAATTTGTTTGGCTACTTCCATTTGGGGAACTCAATTTGTCTAAATATGGCGACTTCTCACCCTTTTTTCCTCAAACTATGGCGACTTTTGCACATTTTTTCCCAAAAAAAAACCCCTTTGTACAATTCGTCGCACTGGGGTTTTTATTTTCTTCGCCATAGTGTGAAAAGTCGCCAAAAAAAACACACTGATATCAAATCAAAGTAATGGGCAGAGTTTTTTTTTCGGCTAAATTTAGCCAGTTGGCTAATTGTTTTTCCAAAAAGGCTAAAAATATGTGATTTTTTGCTTTGGTTTTCTAGTCACCAATTTTTTTCCAGAGATATATATTTTTTAAAAATTTGCCAAATAATTTCTCTATTGCTTCTAAATGTTCTAACATGTAGCCAAAAATTTGAAGGATGCTTAAACTTTTTTTACTTTTGTATCCTGTCTGTGGCCAAATTTGGCTAAGCTGTCTTAGAGATGATCATCACTTCAGCTGCATCACAAAAATGAAAATAATAATATTTATTCTAATTTAATTTTTAAAATAATAAATAATAAATCCTATTTTTATTTCACACACACACACAGATTTATTTATTTATTTATTTTTAAAACATGAGGAATGGTGACAATGAGTCAAAGGAATGGATACCCTACCCTATGCACAGGGTGTTCCCTCTCCTTCCAAATCAAATCACAGCCGTCCATTTTAAAAGCAAACTGCGATGGGTTCTTTACACTGGGTAAGGACTTCAAAAGGGTCCGTTTTGCGAATGGGGGCCCCATACAAGGCCAAGCATTAGGCCCTCATTCCCAGAATGGCCATGTTGTGGGACCTTACTAGGGGATTTTGTTGGGGTTTCCTTCCTGGCATTCTCCCTTTGTTTCCTTTCCTTCGGTCTGTTATGAAGGGAAAGAACAAACAGAAAACAACAACAACACATACGCTTGGCAAGTCGCCACATTCACTTCATCCCAAGAAAGCTAGGTCAAGTAGCATGACTTTGATGGCCCATTTTGAGTGGATTTTTGGAGTATGCATTCGGGTCCTTTTTTGGGGGAGATGCTAAATACTCTATCGCCCCCCTTCCCCCCTTGGCCTCGCCTCACCTCCCTCATCAAACGAGCTTTGTCCCACACATTCTTAGGCTTGTCCACCTCCCTCATCAAACGAGCTTTGTCCCACACATTCTTAGGCTTGTCCACCTCCCTCATCAAACGAGCTTTGTCCCACACATTCTTAGGCTTGTCTTTTTGTGCCCTTTTTGTACCATGTGTGGTTTGACACAAAATCACACAATACAATTCTCTTTGTTTTGCATGTTTCATAATTTTATTTTCTTTTAATTTTTTTGTTGATAATTATGTTGTCCCATATCAATTTCAAACTCAACACCACTCAACAAAAAGTGAAAATACTTAAATTTATTTATTTTTTAGCTTAAAAATAAGGTCAAATGAATCAAACCATGTGGCAAAACCACTCAACTTTACATAGGGTTAAGCATTGTTGGCCAACAAATGTGTTGGACAAAGCTCATAGGGAGGTGTTTAACGTCTTTCCTTTATTTTTATGGTGCCAATTTCTTATAGGTGATAAACCCATTCAACTTCTTTAATAAGCTCAATTACTAGTGGGTGTTGATGGTGGGCATTGGAGTCCGTTCTAACACCAATTTCTAATAGCAAGTGGTGGTGGTGGGCATTCAACTTTTTCAGAGTTTTAGAGGGTGGTGGTTGGTATTATAGTTTTGAAAGGAGGCAAAGCTAGGAATGCAACAATTATCATGTATTGTTCTTTTTAGAGGTTCATCTCTTGTGGGTGGTGGGGAGTTGGCAATTAGATTTTGATGAAAATAAAGTTAATAAAGATCACAAAAGTTTTCTTCAATGTTTTTTTTGAAAGGTGATTTATAGCGAAATGTCGTTGGCATTTGAGTTTTGATGTAAATAAACCTAAGAAAAGTTGCAACCCTTGTTCCCTTATTTATTTATTTTTGGAGAAAGTGATTTCTAATGGATGGTGTGGTTGACATTTGAGTTTTGATGTAAGTTAAAATAGGAAAAATCACAAGATTTTCATCTATCACTCTTTTAGAGGATTATTTTTAATGGATGGTGGTTAGCAATGTTGTGCGAGTACCCATAAAATTTTGGGTATGCAAGGTCGGTTCCAGTTTTGGGTACCTAGAACCTAACCAGAGTCGGGCCCAAACCCCAAATCTGGATTAAAATCCAAACCACGGGCACCTATTTTTGAACTAACCAGTAACTACTCGGCCCCCTCATTCCTTCACATTGAATTACCCGAAATTGGAACTAAGGGGTGGGTCTTTCATGTGCAACTAACTAGAAACCAAAGGTAGTTTTTTTCAAAACCCGATTCTAGTTAGTTTTCTAGGGTCAGGGTTAGAAATGAGAATCTAGGGTTAGGGTTAGCTTTTATGGTTTTAATGATTTTTTTCTTTTTTATCTTTGTTCTCCTTCCCACTTCTTCTCTTATGTTCTCTTCTATGCTCATCGTGCTTTCGGTGCTCACTATGTTTTTGGTGTTTGTAGCCCTTGATACTCATCATGTTCCTGGTGTCCGCAATTCTTGGTGTTGTTGTGCTCTTGGTGTTCACCATGCTCTTGGTATTGTTGTGCTCGTGATGTTCATTGTGCTATTGGTGCTATTGTGCTCACGATGTTCATCATGTTATTAATGTTACTGTGATCATGGTCCTCATCGTGTTATTGGTGTTGTTGTGTTTTTTAGTGTTCACCGTGCTTTTGGTGCTACATGTTTTTGGTGTTTGCCATGTTCTTGGTGTTGTTATGCTCGTGGTGTTTGCCATGTTCTTGGTGTTGTTATGCTCGTGGTGTTTGCCATGTTCTTGGTGTTGTTATGCTCTTGGGTTACGTGCTTTGGGTGTTTGTGGTGCTCTTGGTGCTCTTAGTTCTTAGTTTTGTTGTGTTTTTAATGTTTGTCATGTTCTTGGAGCTCTAGTGTTTTTGGTGTTACTACACTTGTGGTGCTTGTCATGTTATTGGTGTTGAAACACTTTCAATGATTGTCATGTTATTGGTGTTGAAACACTTTCAATGATTGTCATGTTCTTGGTGTTGAAACACTTTCAATGATTGTCATGTTCTTGGTGTTGCGCAACTCTCAGTGTTCATTGTGCTCTTAGTGCTCACAACTTTTGGTGTTATTGTGCTCTTAATGTTTGTCGTGTTTTTGGTGCTATTGGTCTTTATTATATTCTTGGTGTTCGTCGTGTTTTCGATGTTCGCCATGCTCTTAGTGCTTATTATGCTTTAAGTGTTATCAAGCATTAGGGTTAACAACACCTTTCATGGGGGCATGTTGAGGGCATGCCATGTCCAAATGTTGTCAATATGCCACCAATGATAGGAAAGTTTTTTCAAGATTAATTGTTTCCATCAAGGAAACATAATAAGTTTTGCAGAAAAACTATCACTTAGACAAAGAAAAGTGGAAAGGGGTGGCACGAGAGGCATAAAACATGCCTAGATAGTGGCATGCCTCCACAAAAGCTTAAAACACCCATGAAAACTAGGTTTGCCTCCCGTGTGATTCTTTTTCAATAAACTTTGGAATTCAAGCATACCATTTCTTTGTGTTATGGCAGGTAAAAGGCTTTTGCTCTTCAAGCCCACACGTCTCCTTTTCAAGTTTGGGCCATAGGTCAAGTTGTTGCAAACATTTTGGGTCCCGTGGTCCAATAGTGCATGTTGAACCAGAGTTGGGGCTATTGGCTCCTTTTAGATGTCATTTCTACGGCATTTTCTCTTGTATGCAAATTGAAGGTGGATTGCTTGACACCTAATGCTAATGAGACTCAAGACTTCGATGGTGAGCTCATAACCCTATGGCAATGCATGTAGAAATAGGTAGTGGGAGTCCTTGAACCCTTCCTTTCATTTTTGGTTGCTCCTCATACTCATAAAACCCACAATATGTTGGCCAAAATGTTGGATTCCCACTTTAAAGGGTTGGGGTTAGTTATCCAATATGTTAGCAAGGAAGGGGTTTTCTAAATTGCAAATGATTACGACATTCAAGTATTGTTCTCGCTTTTGGTTTATGCATACAAGGTTCTAAACCCAACAAATGCAAGTGAAAAGTATGTGGGTGGTTCCACATCCCAAAGTTCCCAATGTTCTTATTTGTATGATGTTATGGATACGGATGAGGATATGGCATTGTTGGTTGTGAAAGAGCAACTAACCCATTTCAAGATCAAGAAGGTCACAAAAGAGGAATGCAAATACCCTTTGGCTTGGTGGAAAGCCCATGAAGTATAATTTTCTTACGTTGGGTTGGTAGCCTGACAAATCTTGGGGATTGTTGGTTCCCAAATCAAAGCGGAATAGGTGTTTAACATTGTTAGTATTTGCACCAATTTGCGGCAATCTTGGTTGGGCATGGATAATCTTGAAATGCTTATAAACATCTACACGAATTAGCCAGATGATGCTCGTGTTAGTGGTTTTTCATCCATGGACGAGTTCATGAAATGGAAGAAACCCTAATGGATGAGAATGAGGAAGTCATCGCATCCCTTGGGCTCTTGGACATTGATGAAGGCAATAAATAGGGTTTAGGTATGTTTAGGGTTGGGGTTTATTACATTATCAAATCTCTTTTTTCCCCCCCAAGTTTCATGTCTCAATTTGTTCATATTGATGTCTTCTAAGTTGTTTTTTGTTGTAGTAGGTATTTGGGAGCACTAGATGGAACAAGGATGTTGTTGATTGCCCCAAACCTTAAACCCTAGGATTAGAGATGATGTAACCTAATGTTTTGCTAGGTTTCAAGTTTTTTTGTTTCTTCTTTGTTATTTTGTTTTGCATGCCACTTTGCATTTGAGGGTTGTTCTCAAGGATTTGGTAAAGAGGGCATACAAGTGTATGAGATGGAAAACCTTGATACCAATTGGCAAAAACCAAATTGGTACTAATTCATTTTAGCATTTTAGGTTTTAATTTTAGAGTTAGAAAATAAGTTAATTGTTAGTTATGCAAAATTTCACCTTCTAAAAGCATTGTACTTTGAGTTGATTGACTTTTTTAAAAATCAAAAGTTGCATTGTTTCTTTTTTTTCATTGCATTATTTTTTAAAAAATGAAAATTTGGAATCGAAACTAGAACCAAGGGTGCCTAGGTAACCAACATTACCCTACCTAAAACCAGAATTGAACTAAAATAAAAATATGAAAACTAATCGAAACCGAAACTAGCTCGCACTTGCTAAAATCGGAATCAAAATTGGGTTTCAGTTTTTGAAAAATCAATAACTAGAATGGGGATTAAAACCATCCACACAAAAAAAAAACCAACTGGAATTGGGGGTAGTTTTAAACCCTAAGAACCACACAACATTAGTGGTTACCATTTGAGTTTTGTTGTAAATAAAATTGAAAAGGTTTTATCTTGTCTATGGTTGGTTTTTTTTTAGGTGGATTTTTTGTGGATCATAGTACCATTTGAGTTTTGAAATAAGTAAAGCTATGAAGATCACAATCACAATCTATTGTTATTTTAGAAGTTGATTTTTAATGAAATGTGGTTTAACATTTAGGTTTTGAAATAAATAAAGTTCGGAAGACCACAATCCTTGTCTATTGTTTTTTTTTTTGAGGTTTGATTTCTAGGTGGTGGTCATTAGCATTTGGTTTTGAAGTAAGTAGAGTTAGAAAACCACAACCCTTGTCCATTATTTGTTTACTCTATTCTTTTATCATATGTGTTATCCTTGTATCTCATATGGAATCGATGGAAGGAAAGATGAGTGATGTTTATTTAACAAACTAAGTGTTTCAATTTTTATTTTATTTTTTGTTCTAAAGAATAACTGATATAGGTGGTATGGACTATTGAAAAAAATATGTATCACTTTTAGGATGTTGGGTTGTTGGGTAAGGGCCCTCAATTTCTTGGTTTATTGTATATCCTAATATTTTTCCGTAGTTGTCAAAGGAAATTCAAATGAGATGCAATGGATTAGACTTGGTTTGGATACAACCCATACTTTCACCTATCTATTATTTAAATTTTTTATTCATCCCTTGATTAGTGTGAAATTCTTTTTTTAATAGAAAACATTCTATTTTTGAAAGTTGTTTCACACTCAAAATCTTGACATGGCATATTACAAGTTAAGATTAATTTTTTTTGCTAATGGCCAATTGTGTAGTTGATTGGCCCAAAAATGTGGCTAGCCAAATTAACCTTGAACTATGTTAATATGGTTTTTTCAAATCAATTTTGAAAGGTCAAGAGTTTGATTATTTTATTTGTGATTACATAATTATTTTTGTCTTAAAAGTTATGTCATTTCTATCTCACATGTTCATATGAAAGGTTGTGAGATTTTATGCAAATTGATAAAATAATGTAGTTTGTTTTTCTTTCATGATATTCAACAAATTTCTTGAAATTATTCACTATTGCAACCGTTCAAACAACAAAACAAACATGCATGAGGTTTTGTTGTGATTATTAATTACCTTATGTTTGTAATTACTTGCCTTTGTGAAAGAACCCATGAATAAATATTATTCCCCATAACTTATATAAGATTCATGTCCCAATTAAATTCAATTGATTTCAACATTGAAAGTGTTTACACCTTTATAATAGCCATGTCGTTGACATCAACATTGTTTGAAGTCAAAAACATTTGCTTGTTCCAAATTGAAACCTTAATTGAAAAGTGTATTTTGGCACATTGCATTATGTGTGTATCCATAAAATATGAAGCAATGGATTTTTTTTAAAAATCATGTATGATTTGTTAATGATTTGTTAATGGGTATGGCCTTGGTGGTTTGTGCAATAGTTTATGCAACGAGTATTAAAACCCTCAAATTTTAAAATTCTCATTGGTTTTCAAATAAATAGAATGTGACAATAATCATTGCATATGATTTTGTCATGTTAACCAAAGCCTTTTAATGTCTCCTTATTTCAATGCAATTTACATGATGTTTCCTTTAACTCAAATATGAATGAACAAATGTGATGGAAAGCTCAAATCCTACCTCCATTAGCATAACCTTAAACAACACAATATACCCACAATTAATTTTCTATGCAAATTTGACTTAAAAAATCTTCCAAATAATATTCAGAAGGTAACCAATTTATGTCTAAGATATATTACATCAAGTTGTTTGTTCAATCTTATGCTTAAATCCAAGTTCATAAATTTTCAGATGTTATAATTACAAATTGTCAACTTTCAAGTTCAAAAACATTTTCACTATATATATGTACAACAACTAGTGTGGTCATTCAATGACCATGATTTATCACATTGCATTTGCCACAAATATGTAAAAGTCAATATTTTAAACAATAGATTTAAAAGCGATAGACCTTGAAGTTTGCCACATGATATCAATGGTGATTTTTATTTATTTATTCTTGGTATTATGTAGGAATGCAAACCCAAGGAACATTTTTTAGCTCCCGATAACAAAAATGGCATGGCAACTTTGGGATGGGACTAAGACAAACTCCTAAATGGGATTCACATATGTATTAAATTGCATAAACCGAACAAGAAAGTGATTAAGGTATATTCAAATCAAAAAGTGCCAACAAATGTGAAACCAATGCTTGGTTTTTCATGTTTTAGTGTTCAAAATTGTATTGATGTTGTAAATGTTTTTAATGTGTTTATATAATAATGTTTCACATACATTGTGGAAACATGTGGAAGAATTTTGAATGAATCTAATGAGGATAAAGTACTCAAAACCATTATTAAAACATTGTAACCAATGATTTTTATTGTTTAATGGACTTTTAAATGATTCCTAAATGAAGTTTGTTCGGGGAAATTTTCTTAACATCTTTACATAATAGTAGAATGCAACATCTTTTTAGTTCATACAAAAATTCAATAGATTTTTTTCATTTTACAAATGAAATATTCTTAGAATATTTTAAAGACTTTTCATAACAAATAATCACCTAAGCAATCACGAAGGGTGCATTGTTGGCTCCTTTTAGTTTGAATACCATTATTGCATTTTCAAATCAATCATATGATACATGGATGAACCATAAACATACTTGAATTCAAAAAACCCACCATAGCCTAAAATTGGGAAACCACACCAACCTCATTTTATTTTTCAAGATGATAATTATTTGATTGAAAGTCATTTTGGCAATTTGGTCTTGAGTCTTTGAATGGGCATAGCTCATGTTACACGTTTTTTTATGGAAATGAAATTCAACCTTATTCTGCTAGTATTCAAAACCTTTTTATGTGATCCACAAAAAAAACAAAGTTAAATTAAACTTAATCCCCAAAAATTGATCCAAATATTCAAAACACCTTGAAACCTTCAACTCTCAAAGTGACGTTGATTTCGAAATATTGGGGGCTTTCATCTTACACGTTCACAAAAGGAAGGTTGATACCATGCTTTGAACTTTTCTTGTCCCATCTCCCATGTCATGCCCCAACCTTGGTCATAAGCTTAAGGTGAAGGTCGCAATAAAAAGTTTGTCATTGATGCCTATACTTCCAAAATTGTTTGTTGATGGGTTTGGTTTTTGAGTTTTGTAAGGAAGCTTTAATGAAAAAAAAACTATAATAAACCCATGAAATGGTTTTGGTTGGATCATGAGTGCAATAATTTCAAGGTGTCCAAAAAAGGTTTTAATACACATTAAAAAATGAAAATGATTTGTACCTTACTTCAAAACGTTAGATTTGATTTTGTTTTACACCAAGAAAATTCCATAGAATATAAATATTTTATTTAAACATTAGTTTTCAATAGAACACATTATGGAAATGTGATGCAAATTAGTTTTTTTTTTTTTTTTTTTTTCAAAATGTGAATAGTGCAAAGTTGGGGGTGATTAACAATGATTGAAATGGCATTCATCCTTGTGGAATTGTGGCACAATGCAATATATGTTTTAGATTTTTTAGCCTATTTTACATTAGATAGGTCAATGCACTTCCAAATGGTTTTGAAATTATTTGAAAAAGAAGGAAAATGGAATTGGAACTTTATAACAACATAGAAGTGGTATTTTTAATGGGTTCCCTAAAAAGAAATTGAATGTTGTCAAAGTGTCTAACAAATAAAAAAAAGAGTGCATGAGTGATCGAATTAAATATAACCATATTTTGTGTAATCCATTTTTTGGAAGTGCAGTCCCAATATCTAAATGTATGTATTCCATTCATAATTTACTCCTTTTCTTTGATTATTTTGTCTTCCTTGACATTTTCAATATATGTTTCAACAATTTTCATATGTTGTTTGATCGTATAACACATCCAAATGTATTTTAACTAGTTGTTAATGACATTGAATTTGTTTTTAAAAACTAAACAACCATTTTGATATTTTTAATTTCCATCACGTACAAAGGTTGCTAGGTCCAATGTTGTTGTACACATTACATTTTGTTCAATGGCTATGAAGGCAAGGTGACATAGATGCAAGAAAAAAAAAATCACCATCAAATTTTTTATAATCAAGATCAAATTCCCATGAGGAGTTATATTGAGAAAACAACTTATGTGGCATTGATATGGAAGGGGAAGATAAATGTTTGATCAAGAATGCCCATTTTTTCATACCCACATGTTTAAGCTAGCCATGATGAAAAAGTAAACACTATCATGGCATTTATTTGATCGTTAATGAAATAAATATTATTTGGGTTGTCTAAAATATGAATTGAATAAAATGTTAATCAAGTTTTCATTTTTGGTTCAAATAGGCTTTATGCAAATTTTCTAACTTACTAAAATTTAATTTGTTTGATTGAACAACCTAACAAGTATGCATTCCATGCAATGCTTTTTTTAAAAAAATTGTGATGTTGTTCAAATGTCAATAGTCCATAAATATGTTTAGTCAAAATCGGCAATATTCAAAATATGAAAGTATCAAATTTTAAACACCTTTTCATATGTAAAAAATTCTGGTGATTTAAAAAAATTTAAATGCGTTTCTCGTTTATTGGAAAAAAACTTATTAAAAAGGAAAAATGTGATAGAATATTTTTTTTTGAAAATATTTCTTGCAAAATGGAAAACAAAAAATCATTGATCCCATGGGTTTTTTCTTTCATGATTGTAAGGTGGCCTATGCATAAGAAGCATGTAGAACAATCTATTTCCACCATGCCTAAATTTATTTTAATTTTGATTTGTTTCAATGGATATATTTACATTAGAACAAAAAATATCACATTGGTATTTGTGTGTGGTGACTTTGTGTTTTTTCATTTTACACCTAGAACATTAACTTTGGGTGCTTATAAGAAATAGGAACAAACCAATGTTGACAAGTTATGGGATTTAAACAAGTTCAAGAGTCTTTTGCTAAAGGTTTTAAGTTTTGTCAAAACTACCGTCGGAACCTCACCATGTGACCAACCTATCTTCAAATTGAATTAGAACATGAATCAATGGTTTTGCCTCATTTTAAATAGGTTTATGTTTTCTAGATAGATAAATATATATTTTAAAAATGAGCTTGGCCCTACATTGTAAGCAAGTTATTCCATTTAATTGGTTGTAAATAATTAATTTACATAATCTTTATTTTGAATTTTATGTAGTAATTGTTGACCAAACTCACATTGCACAATTCTTTTAAATTAATTATGTGTACAATGAAAATGGAATTAAACCTAGTTGTAAATTGGGTTGGATTTAAATTCTTTGCATGGAATGTCTCCCAAAGGTTTTATAAATTCAAAGGGGGACATTCACCATTAAGGTTCCAAAAAGCAATGGCTATTTTTCAAAGGATTCCAAATGACAACTTTGGATTTTTCTCCTATTTACATCATTATAAATGTAATGGATCGTTACATGCCAATAGATAATATAATGTCATTTTAAAGCAACAAACATAATATATAAACGTCCTTTTGTGTCTTTTAAACTAGTTATATCATGTGTTTTAATTGTGTTTTTAAAGAAAAATTATAAAATCATGTAATTCATTTCAATTATTTTTGTAGAAAAAAAATATGTTTCCTTCTATGCAATGGAAATTGGGTGAATTTAATGAAATAATTAATTATATAAAAAATTCAAATGTTTCAAAATTCTAAACGAAAAGGTTGCAAGAATTTTTTAAAAAACCATTTGGTTAGTTTTTTATATTGATTGATTTTAGAGTTTTTAATTGTAGGTGCACATCACAATTGTAGAAAATAATCATGTATAAAAAAAAAATGTTTAGTTATCAATAAAAGCTTATTTTGGGGTAACTTACATTTTTGTTTGTAAATCAAAATATTGATGCACAATAATGTCTGTAAGTGAAAAATCACAACCACCACATGAATTATCTTAACTTGGATTATTCATGTTTTCTCATTTAAATTTGTCTCATGTGAATACTATTTGTAAAATTTAATGGAAAAAGGTCATGATTTTTTTTTTTGGAACCCCAATCGTGAATGAACCCAAAAAATTAGTTTCAAAACTAGATCAAAAGTTCCATCAAAAGAAAAACAAATGGAAACTAAAGGTTCCTTATGAAATAAAAAATTGGACAACACTATATAACAAACCTTCAACAATTATCAAAGTGGTTTTTAACATTCATAACTATGCTTTTCAAGAAATCAAAGAATAATTTTCAATAAATCACCACAATTTTCAAAAAGGTTGAAAAAATCAAATAACATTTTTTATACATGTTAATTTTTTTTTACCAATCCACTCAATTTTATTTTTTTCAAAAAATCAGAAGTAATAATTCATTGATTTAAAAACATTTAAAAAATCAAACCTAGAGGTTATTGACAAAATTTATCACTCATTGAAAATTGTACAACATTTAGTGGCACTTAAATTGCCACTTTCATTTTTCTTACATGGTTTTTTTAAGCCCTACGGGAATGTTGCATTTACAAGTAGCTATATAGTAGCTAACACATTGGTAGGTGCAACTTCTTTCATTCTTTGGGTGGGGGGGATGTTTTGCCACAAGTGATGATAAAAAGAAATGTATTGTGATTCAATACAAAATGATTTTGTGCCTAACCAATAGAGGATTTTTTTTGGAAATTAATATATTAAACAATAGGTTTACGCAAGTTGCCGAAATGTAGCATGATTATTTAAAATTCGCTTTTCTCTCTAACATGTTGCCAAATTTGGCTAATTCCTCTCGTGAATGGTTGTTAGTTTGGCTACATCACAAAATCGAAAAAAAAGAAAAAAAAAGAAAAGAAAAACAAACATGGGTGGGTGTAGTGATTTTTCAAAATTTTAATTGTTGTGTCATTGGCTAGCATCCCAAGAAGGATTTAATATTAAATGGTGACATGTTTTTAAACCTATCTTAATAGGAAAGAACCTAGTTAGAAAATTGCTACCAAACTAAAAACATAGTTGCAATGTGGCAAATAAAAATGAAAAAAAATTTATTTCAAAATTTGATGATTTTCACCAAAAAAAGAAGAATATTGTGATACAATATTCTTTTTATTTTGATTTTCCCCATTTTGATGAAATTTTTAACCAAAAAAAAACATCGGAAAGGCAGGTTGATATCATCATATTATTCGTATTAAGGAAGGTTGTTTGTTTGTTTTTGTTTTGTCATATTGAGATCTCCCAAACCACAATGCCCCTTTCACTCTTGATATCATTTGAAAATTTCAATGAATAGGGCTACAACAACATGATAAGATTTCATCATGTTTAAACCTACAATGCAAGAGTTGTTAAATATTGAATAGTTTTGTCATTGAAAATTCAATCAGATCAGCAATTAAAAAAATTAGGAAATCCTAGGCACATTCTTGCTAATGTTGGAAAGCCCTTGATCAACAATGTTTTCATGAAGATGCTTTCATAATTTCTAGACATAAGGTACAAGAAATATTCTAATTTGAGTGAATTTTATTTTAAAATTTTGAAATGAGAAATTAAAAAATATTAATGAAAATTGAATTTCAAACTTAAGCTAAAAAAAGGTGTCACATTTGCCCTTCCAATATTCAATGAAATATATTACAATATGTGTTCAATGGCACATGGCGCACTAGTTTCTTTTAAGTTAGTTTTTTACAATCTTTATGTGGAATGATGTTGTGTCATTAGGTTTCCCTCTCCACAAAACTAGAAATTAAATTGTCATTTATTTTCAAGCTCAAACAAGGAGGCTAGATGCACATACCATCTAGTTGAAAATCGATAGATGGCCTATAAGTGTTGGAAAAAAGCCCTAATTGTGGCAATTATGGTACTTTCCATAAATTTGTGGATTTATGAGACATTGCGTATGCTTATAGGCCATGAAAAACCAACAAACATTTAAAAAAAAATTCTTCCACACAATTAAAAATTATTACATCATTTCCAAAAAAAATCAAATGAATCAAGACAAAAAGGAAGAAACAAAACCCACCCACCGGGGGAGGGAGGGGGACCCTTTGCTTTTTTCTGAGCACCATTGGTCCCTCCTCCCTCACCCAATGTTCTAATTGGATTGCGAGACAAAGCCTAAGAAGAAGAACAACGAGGTGCATAGCCACTTGACTCCTCCACTTCGCCCACAAGACTACTACTACTACTACAACCCCGTCACATTGGCACTTGGCAAGCAAAGAATGGGTTGTTGAAACTTTCTCATTTGACAATCGTCTTGAACTTCTCTTTCATTCTTCAAAGTGGAACTAATGTCAACGACTCTACTTCATATATGCTCAGACCAAAGTTTGTGATCCTCGACTACCACAAAACCGACACTCAACAACCACAAAAACAAATAGTGATCAATACACTTGCCAACCACCACCATCACCGTGTATTACATATAGTAAAGGACGTCATGACGGGAAGCATCATTTCATCCATCTGTCCCGTCATTCATCCATTCATCCGTCTCGTAGATATATATATGATAGGTGAGTTTCAACTTTCAATTTTCTATACAACTTTCTACACACAAATGGCCAAGCACATAACCAATCTCTTTGGCAACTTTGGCAGTTTGACAAAAGGAAATCAAGCTATCAAGGTCAAAAGGCTCTTTCAGCCCTACGGTAGGTACTAAGTGTAGCTTTAGGGCTAATAGCTACTTATCCCTGGCCCACACCTTGGGTTGACCATGGTCAGCACCTATAGTACCAGCGGTTAAAGGTGCTGGTTCCCGTTGGCCATGCATCTTACCATGGAAAAAAAATCCACATTTTTGTCCTGTTATTAAAATATAGCCTCTCTATAGAAGGCCGTCCTCACTCAAGAAAGTGAAGGTACTCGGTATGTGGTAGTGATGGCCCAAGAGTAGGGGCGTTTCCCCCCAAGTGAGCATCCGCCCAAGGAGGAGCCACGAAGGGGCACTTGCTTCGGGAATACCCCAATTTGAGCTCGTTAATAATGTTACGTGGTTTAAAGATCTAAACATAATGTTTTTTCATCTTTTCTTGTGATACTTGACAAGTATAGTGAGAAAAGAGGGCATACATTTCCAAAAAAATAATGAAACGCTCACTCCTAACACGCATTTGAGGGCGTTTCCTTTTTTTCAAGACCATTAAGCGAGTACTTGCGCATGAAAGATTACGCTCTAAAAGGCTACCTCTGAATACCCTAATTTTTTTCACTTAGGTCTTTTTATATGTTGGTATAGCTTGGGAGTATATAACTAGGGTTGGAGGCCTTGAGTTTACTGACTCACTAGGACACAAAATTGCACCTAATGAGCACTTTCTAAGGCACATTCCGCAGCATAATGGAAAATTGCTAGCCATTTCTGCCTTTGACTAGACATTATGAATCTTCCCACCCCTC
>Ga0209611_10009016_pt1 | contig 15290 bp, 6 predicted proteins | sample S1TSphgellanicum_3_FD_187693 | JGI IMG/M metagenome (GOLD analysis project Ga0209611, IMG submission 187693) | Host-associated microbial communities from peat moss isolated from Minnesota, USA - S1T2_Fc - Sphagnum magellanicum MG (SPAdes) (version 2) | ecosystem: Host-associated > Plants > Peat... | reverse complement strand
GAGCCACATTTGTTGCTGGTCGGAGCTCGTCTTTTCTCTCTCTCTCTGCTTCTTCACTTCCATCTCCATCGCTCTGTCAGAGACCCATGGCGCAGAAACCCACAAAACTAGCTAGCGAGAAGAATTTTATAGGAGAGCTCCAAACCCTAATCCACTGGAGCGACATTTGTTGCTGGTCGGAGCTCGTCTTTTCTCTCTCTCTCTGCTTCTTCACTTCCATCTCCATCGCTCTGTCAGAGACCCATGGCGCAGAAACCCACAAAACTAGCTAGCGAGAAGAATTTTGTAGGAGAGCGCCGAACCCTAAACCACTGGAGCGACATTTGTTGCTGGTCGGAGCTTGTCTTTTCTCTCTCTCTCTGCTTCTTCACTTCCATCTCCATCACTCTGTCAGAGACCCATGGTGCAGAAACCCACAATAGTAGCTAGCGAGAAGAATTTTGTAGGAGAGCTCCAAACCCTAAAACCCTAAACCCCAAACCCTAAAACAGTGTTGCTGCGCGAAGCTCGTCTTCTCTCTCTCTCTCGCTCTCTTGGGAGGAAGCTCCGGAACGAAGGAGAGGCTGTTGGGTGTTGGGTTGTTGCTGCAATCTGCAAATTAAGAATGGCAGTACGCTGGAAAGCAGGCCAAAGACGGAAGCGATGGACGGAGCAAGGAGTGGTGCTGCCTCGCTCCATTCTCCTCCTGCTGTCTTGTTGTGGCGATGGCGGTGAAGAACCAGAGTTCTTAGCTTTCAAGCAGCAGTTGCTTGCCTTTGGGCAGCTGCCTTCCACTTATGCCCAGATCGCTGCAACCAAGTCCCTCTCCGACACCCTTCTTCCGGTATTGGAATCGCCTTCTTCTTCTTCTTCTTCCGCAGGGATTGCGATCCGTCTCTTTGTGGAGATTTTGTTCCTGGAAAACTCCCGACCTTTGCATCGCGGGCTTCTCTCCACGCTCTCGCGCATTCCGCAGTCTTTGGAGCCGCTGGTCTCTGAGGCATTCGTTAGCTGCTGCCGAGACTACGGTGAAGGCTCCAAGCATCATCATCATCATCAACGCAGGTTTGCTGTGGTGGGAGTCGCGACTTCTCTGAGCAGTTTGCCGCAACGGGGAATTCTGACGAGCGTCATCAAGCGATGCATCGGCATGTTGGCGATGTCCGCTTGTGTGGATGTGGGTTGGGTGCTGCGTCAAGCTCAGCAAGGCGGACGACCCCCACCCAACACCATGGAAGATTGCCAGGACGCTGTGGGAAGTTTGTACTACTTGCTTCAGCATTTTGCAGAGAGCTTCATGCCACAGAAAGAAGAAGAATTGCCTGAGAGAGCTGAGAAGAATAAGAACCAGAACCAGCAGCAGCAAGAAGAGGACGAGGATGCCCACAATCTGGACCCAGAAGAACAAGAAGAGAATGGGATGCAGTGTATGCCGAGGAGCATAAGGATGGGTGCTTCTGGTGGAGAATCGGTGTACAGAGCAGTGGTGAGGACATTGCTGCAAGTGTTACAGACATCTGCATTGTCGCGGGATTGTGTGGTGGCAGCAGGAGTGGGACTGTGTGCTGCTGCGCAATTCGGCATGACTGGAGGAGGAGGAGATGGGGTTGCTCTTCTGCTGGCAAAGGCCATCTTCTCTGCTTCTTTGTCATCAGATTTTGTTGTGCTTTCTCACCAAAAAAAGATGGGTGTGATGAGCAGCGGCATCAACAGCAGAGATGGGTTTGATGATGATGATGTTGACGATGAAGATGAAGAAGGGATGCCGAATGCAGCCATTGCAGCAGAGTGCAGCAACAGCAGCAGTAGCAGCAGCTTGGCTGTGGAAGTTGCCAAGTTCACACAGTTTGGTAGGCTCTGTTTCTTGCGGGGTCTTCTCACTGGCCTTCCAAGACCCACTTTGAATGTCCCTCTGGTGGCCAAGAAGACCACTCAAAATTTTTGCCCTCAAGACCACCAGGAAGAAGCTTTCCCACAATACCACAAGAAGGAATCTTGCACACAAGACAATGACAAGGAAGCAACTTGCTCACAAGAAGACCACAAGGAAGCCAATTGCAACAACATGATGTCAGCAAATGCTGCAGCAGCAGCAGATGGGCAGGTATGGATACTCCTGTACAATGGCATCTTGCCTGCACTCTGTGAGCTTTGTGAGAGCTCAGTGGACAGTCATTTCAAGTTCCATACAGTCACGGCCATGCAGATGTGCCTGCAGCAAGTGCGAGCTTCCATCACTGGAGGATTGACACAGGAATCTCTCAAGAGGCTTCTTGTCATCAATGATGTTGCATTGGGTGAACACCACCATCATCACATTGCGGCAGTGACAGTGCATGGGTACAAGCCCTTACCAGCTGCCATGATCTCCAGAATACTGCAGATTGTTTGGAACAACTGGGAAGATCCTCTCACACAAACGGTGAAGCAGGTGCAGGCAGTGTTTGATCTTCTTGTTGATGTGCAGTCAGTGCTTGCTGAGCAGAGAGTTGCTTCAATGGGCTTAGAGGAGGAGGGAATGGATAGTGAGGATTTTGTGCGGCAGGTGGCAGCCAACTTGCTGGCAGAAGGACGATACAGGAAGGGCAAATATGTACCTCTTGCTTCTCTTGCGCAGAGGATTGGCTCCCTGAAACTCTTGCAGATGAGTCCTAATCTGTTATTGAATACATTCCATGCACAGTCTGATGATGATGTCTGCTGTGCTGCCAGTACATTCCTGAAGATCTTTCTTGAGCGGCTCAAGACAGATTGCTGGAGTTCTGCAGGAGGCATTGCAGAGGGGGATTCAGTTTTTCGACGGCTGTGGATTCCTCCCTTACTCTTAGTGCTTCTCTCAGGGGATCCTCGGCTTCGAAGCAATCTGAACACTTATGCACTGCCAGTTGCTTTCCAAATCGATGCAGATAGTCTGCTTCCAGTTCTTGGCTTCATTCTGGATGGAGCTAATGAGAAAACAGAGCTCAACAAGTTCTCTCCAAAAGGGCATGGAGAGCTTGAAGGTGCAATTGGGTTGCCTTTGCATTTGACATTGCATCAACAAGTGTCGGCCTTGATCTCGGTTCTCAAAGTGGCACGAGCTCTGGCATTGATAGATCGTGAAATTGAGCAGCCTGCACTTCTGAAAAGTGCATCTGTTGATGCCAAGCGTCATGATGAGAATGTTGTTGTGTGGGTGAAGAATACAGCTGTTGAGGTGCCGCTTGTATGGCTGGAGCATGCCCTGACTCACCTGGAGGATAGTTTACGAGTGGATGCAGCCGAGTTGCTGTGTTTGAATCCCAAAACCGCTTCCATGCCTTCTGCCCTAGAGCTCCGCATGTTACGCATGTCCATTCCTCTCAACATGCGATGCTCCTCCACCTCCTTCCGCATGCGCTGGACAAGACTTCTCCACAAGTTCTTCCTTCGTGTGCGAACTGCAGCCTGGAGACAACACCGACTCAATTCCACAGCTATGACTGCACCACCACTACCACAAGATGTTCAGGAGACCCCCTTGCAGGTCAGTTACGGGGACAAACTGAAACAGAAGAAGTCCCATCTCCGAAACAGACAAGAAGGGGCACTGAAGAGCAACTCATCACTCAATGATGAAATTGTAGACACCGAAGTTGATCAAGCTCCTACGCCCAGAGTGACTGTAGCCGAGATCCAGGATTTTCTGCAATGGTTGAGCCAAATGCTCTTATCTTCATTGTATCCATCTGCACCTTATGAACGCAAGTACATGGCAATGGACCTCCTAAATGCAATGATTGAGGTTTGGAGCCTGACCAGGACGCATCATCCAGACCAAGAGGTTGTTGGTGTGGCTGATGATTTCTCCCCATATCATTCTGGGTTCTTGTCAGTGGAGTTGACACTTGTGGTGGTAGGCGCAGTTGTGGATAGCTGGGACAAGCTTCGAGAGGGTGCATTCCAGATGCTAGTGAAGTATCCCACCCCATTACCTGGCTTAGATTCACCTTCATTGGTCAGGAGTATGTTGGAGTGGGGAAAGGGTCTGGTCAACAGTGCTCGTGTCAGAGAAAGCGATGCTGGGGCTTTGGTCCTGCGCCTTGTATTCCGCAAGTATGTTCTGGACTTGGGTTGGACAGTTAAGGTTCATGAGGTCACAGTGGATGATCACATGGAGGGAGGACAAACAAGTGGGCCTATGCAAGTGGGCATTGCTGTGGCACGTTATGTGGACTCACTGAGTGACTGGTTGGAATGGGATATTGAGGAGGCAGACAGAGACCTTCTGAAGGCCTGCAAGCACAGTTTTGTGCATGGGGTTCTACTGGTGCTGCGGTACACTATGGAAGAGGTGCCCTGGACCTCAGCTGATATCCAAACAGGTGCTGTTTACCTTCGAGCTGCCCTCCACAGGATTATCACATTGCTGTTGCGGGTCACTACTTTGGCTTTGTGGGTAGTTTCTGCCAATGCTCTGAACTTGCCCCCTGGCATGATTTCAGAGTCTCAGTCCAATGACCTCTTTGACATGCTGGATGTGGATGGAGATGAGCAGTACACTATTGAGGAAGGTGGATCTCCAACAGAGCAAGTTATCATGGTCGGGTGCTGGCTTTCCATGAAGGAGGTAGTGAAGTCACTCATTCTTTGTGAATGGGTTTAGGGCTTAGGGTAAACCCTAAACCCTAAACCCTCTAGGTGTAATGAAAGATTGTAAAGAAGGTTGCATCTCCCTTTGATGGGAGGTGAGGGGTTTTTTTTTTTTTTTGCCGAGTCTGTGGTGCAGGAGCTTGTCTCTGCTCCAATACATGAGTTCCAAATGCCCTCCAAACAGGTGTCTGACAAAATAGAGTAGGGTGGGTATTGTGCATGCACGGATGGTTCTTAGTGCCCTGCAATGTGAGTCTGACAAACTGTGTAGCGACAGCAGATTACTGTTTGACACTTTGAGCAGTTGATTAGTCTTCTAAGAGATTTTTTGTTTGTGTACCATTTGCAGGTCAGTCTTCTTTTGGGAACAATCGCAAGAGGAGTCCCTTTGCCTGGGTGCAGTCTGGAGGAGAGCACTGTAGAGGATGATAAGGTGCTTAAATTGCAGGAGGGTCCTGTTGATCCCTATTCAGGAACATAGATTGTTTTCAACTTGATGAGATGTTTTCTAGGATCTTCTTAGTGTCCATCTGGGTGCTACATTTTTTCAATTACTGTTCTATTCCTTCAAGCATGCGTGCATGCATACACAGTGGAGATAGAGGTGTGCACCCATCGTCCTTGGTTCTATTAGATGTTTGGTTCCACCAGAAGTCCTGAGATCCTTTGACAAGTTTTAGATTGAGTCTGCACAGGAAGAAAGATAAATGTGTTTCCCTGGCTGACATTCAGTGATTGTGTAGGTTGAGGAAGGTCTGCTGAACACAGAGCAATTGGAGGCCATGGGGGAGCATTTTCTGCAAGTGCTGCTGGCAATGAAGCACAATGGTGCAATTGACAAGACTCGCGCAGGCTTCATCGCGCTTTGTGACCGACTGCTCCGCTCTCAAGACCCCAGGTTGTCCCCACCCCCTCCCCAGGTTGTTCCCTAAATTGACCGACTACTTGGTTTCTGCAAAGCCTCAATGAAGTTGGTGCATTCTGATCTGGAAACACCTAAATCCTGACTGAGATTCTGAAGGCCCAAAGTTGCTCACCAGACAAACACTGCACGATTTCTTTTTCTGATCAGACCAGACCTCATGTAGTCCACACATCTTATGGTTCATGTGCTGAATCCCTGATGAGTTTTAACCATAAACTATAAACCCTCATGCACATGCTCCAAGGAGAGCCCAACACACGTGATGTGTTTAGTTCCAGGTTTGGGGGCAACAGGATGTTTCTATTTGCTGTGATCTGAAGAAGGGGATGTCATCAAGACAATAATCCAAATGTTATATGGGTGATTGTGAGCACAGGCTGAACAGGTTACCAGAAACATGGATGCAGCAACTTCTAAAGCGCACAGGTGCAAAAGGGCAAACAGTAGATAATCTCTTGAGAAGAAGTGCTGGAATACCAGCAGCATTCCTGGCTCTCTTCCTGGCTGAGCCTGACGGTGGACCAAAGAAGCTTCTGCCTATGGGTATGCGCTGGGTGATCAACACTGCTCAAGCTTTTGTAACCAAGCCCATGGTCCAGAGCCATGCCCAAGAGTTCCCAAATGCCTCAGCATTGGAGCAGAAGGTCCTTGGAAAAAATGAAGTGATGGGTGTGGTGGAAAAAGAGGCCAGGAATGGTGACCTTCAGTTACAAGCGGTCAAAGAGCGTGACGAGGGCGTCGTGCCAACAGTACATGCTTTCAATGTCATGCGCATTGCCTACCATGACACCAATTTGGCAACTGACACTTCTGGATTTTGCGCAGATGGTCTTATTACAGCCATACAAGCTTTCTCAAGTCCATACTGGGAAGTTCGAAACAGTGCAACACTTGCCTTCACAGCACTTGTGCATCGTACAATCGGCTTCCTCAATGTGTATAAGCGTGAATCTGCTCGTCGTGCCATCACTGGTTTTGAGTTTTTCCACAGGTTTGTATTGTCCCATCAAGTACTTTTTCTCCATCTCTCTTTTTGTGCCTCCTTTTTTCCTTGAGGCTGCTGGCTTCTGTGATATCTTGGGTGACTGGTTGAGGTAGTGGATCAGAGATTAACAGAGGTGCATGTGAGCCAGAAACATTCTTTCTGCATATTTTCTGTTGCTTCTTTGCAGGCTGTCATGAACTAATATGACAATGGGCTCCTGCAGGTTTCCAAGTTTGCATCCGTTTCTTCTTCAAGAGCTTCAGTCAGCAACTTTTCAACTAGAGCAAGAAGCAGGCTGCAACGATCATAAGGGCAATGGGATGGCAAGCACTTTACATCCCAGCTTGGGTCCCGTGTTGATCATATTATCACGCCTGAAGCCATCAGTTATCAGCTCCAGTGTGGATGACTGGCTCAGTCCTTCAGCATTTCAACCATATGTCACATCCTGTGCCACAGAACACAACCTCCATGTGCGTGTGCTGGCTGCGTCTGCCCTAGCACCCCTGGTGCCATCTCACGACTTGGCTTTGTTTACATTGAACCTCGCAAAAAGATTACCGACATCACCAGATCTCGTTTCAGGGTTCTCATCTTTCAATACAGTGCATGGTGTGTTGCTGCAGATTTCAGTTCTTCTGACAGCCAATTGTGCCAGTCTTCCAGATTTGGATTTACGCGAAAGCATAGTGACGGATCTCTTCAAAGTCCTCAAGACCTGTTTGTGGCTCGGCTCTATCCAGTATTGTTGCTGCTATATGGTTATTGCTGCATTTTACAGTGTGCTTGAAGGATCATTGGAGGTTGCAAAGAGTTGTCATGAGGTTTCTGGGAGAATGGGAGCAGTGATTAGAAGTCTTCAAACACATCTGTTACATTTGTGTTCAGAGTGTCTTGAGGATGTTCCAGACAATGCTGCAAACTGGCATCTGTCAATGCAAGTTACTGTGTGGGAAAGAGCTGCAAAGCTTTACTTTAGCACCATCTTGCCTCTTATCAGCAGGAAGGAATTGCCACTACTGTCGAATAACAACAGTCTGAAAACATTAGAATTTCAAGGAGGGCAGGAGGAAGAGGAGGAGTTTGGTTCTGTCAAACCAGGACTTGTGTTGGGAGTCCTGGAAAGCCGTGCTCATTTAAGCTTTGAGCATTTGGGCTGCATGTTTAAGAAAGCATTGTCTCATAGGATGTATGAAGTGCGTCTGGCCACACTGAAGGTTTTGAAAAAGTTTTCATTGGTCTTGACAGAGTCAACTACATCTGGTGCTGCCACATGGGTGGGTAGCTTTTTGCAGCCCTTACTAGTCAAGCAATTGCATGTCGAATCGCTTCCAGGGTGTATACGGCATACCCTTCATGTGATTTTTGCTTGGAGGGCACTTTCAGGGGAACAAAGCAGTATCGCTGATTTGAGCACATCCTTGGTGGATCTTTGGAACAGGGTGCTAAACATCTACCGTGCTTCAAAGCAAACCAAGACCCGGGAAGTGGCAATGCGCTGCATGGGAGCCTGCCTACATCAGATGCTTCCATGTTTGCGTCAGTCAATTGAGGAGGAGGAGGAGAGGTTTAAAGCTGCTGGTGATAAAATTACTGAAACACAGACTAGTCAAGCTGGATGTTCAGATGTTGGCCAAGTTGACAAAGAGGTTTCTGGGGATGAAAATGGTCCTAAAGACAGTGTCATCACAGATGGTGTCAAGCAGGTGGAGTATATAAAAAAGGTGATTAGTGAATGGGTACTGCTTGTCAATGAGCACAGTGCAGCTAGTGAGTCCATCAGTTTTCGACAGGCCACAGCAGAGGCAATCGTGGCCTCTGGTCTGCTGGAAGAGGCTCACTGGGTGGGCTCAAAAATTAAGCAATGGTCAGGAAATCCACTGCAAAATCCAGAGACTGACAATGATGAGTGTATGGCTGAGTGGTATGGAAGGTTGGTGTTGGAGGTTTGGTGTGTTAGTTTGAAATTGTTGGAAGATGAAGATGTTGAGTTGCGCCAGAATCTGGCACTTTCGCTGCTGCAGGTTCTTGCTTCATCAGCAGCAACAACACCTGCTTTGAGTGGGCAGCATATGAGTGCTGCTGTTCCGATGCAGGTGGAGAGGGTCGTGCAGCTTGTTTTCGATTACTTGAACTGTCACTTTGGGCACTGGAGATTCTTCTGGGAGACTCTCACAGAATGGATTTTGGGAACTGAGGATGTGGCAACTCTGTTGGTTTGTGATGTCAATTTGGTTAGGCGCCTTTTCGACAAAGAGATAGACAACCATCATGAGGAAGAGCTTCTCTTTGTACAGCTATGTTGCTCTCATCTACAGCAGCTAGTTGATGTGACTATGCATTATTTGTCTTTGGCTGGGCATCAGGAGGATACACAGCCAACACTGAATCTCGAGGAATTCAAAAGTTTCCAAGCAAGATGGAGGGTGAGATTTCTTGAGCAGGCAAAGTCATGTGCACAGTTGAGCATTCAACTGCAGGGAAGGATGCAGTGGGTTGGAGGTGTGACTAATCATCAGGATGTGTTCAAACTGGTCTACCGCAGTCTGTTGGGTCTTCTAACTTTGGCTGGACCTTCTTGTGATGAGAGTCACAAGCTCAAACTAAAAGGCAAGCTTGTGGAATTGAGAGAGCTGCTTCTTCAGCTTCCTCTGAATCCATTGGTATCTAATGCTTTGTTCAAGGTACTTCAGGCATATGAAAGGCATCTTGATGTGGATCTTGGGGCTACAACTCTCAGAGCTTCCATGGGTAATGTTGTGTGCAATAACTTTGAGCCCTTCTTCCTGATTTAGGGCGTATGCCATGTTGGTTGGGGGAAAAATAAAAAGAGAGCTTGCAACCAGTTGGATATCCAAGTTTCAAAGAAACTTGGATTCTTGACCATAGAGCATTACACAGCAACATTGGTGGTGGCTTGAGACACTGAGCACCATCAGGTGAGAGCAATGTACCTTCAATACCTTGTGTAGGCACTGTATGTTCTGTGTGTTTGCCTTTGACCTGCATTAGTGTTTTTATCTTCCTTGTTGTGTGTCTGCCTTTGCAGATGCTCATCTTTAGTCTTGACCATCAGGTGTGGTTACAGTTGGTTTTTATCGGCAGTTTGACAGCTTGTTCTATCTGTAGATTTTTGTCACAGTACTTCTCATAGATCCAGGTGCATTTACTTTTACTTTATTTTTGGGGTCTCTTTTGCTATGGTTTTCACAAGGTAAGGTGCAGTTTGGCCATTGAGAATGATTGAAGTACATGTCTTTTGATGATCATTAAATTTTGAAGATATGTATTTTTCATTGGGGAATTGGAGAGGAAAGGTGGACTTGTTAGTTTCCACCTTGGGTGGAATGGAGTGTGTTTTGGGAATGGAATTCATTACCCAAAACAATGTGCTCATTGAAGGGCACAATAGGTTAGTTAGAATCCCATCTAAAAGTGGGATTGTGCGAGTCAAGGCACAAGAGTTACCTTGTGTGGGTGTTTCATTCCTTGGATACAATGTGGCAAACTTACATCAGTTGGGCTTGAGTTGATGCAGGTGATGGAGTCTATACCAGCTTGTGGGTTTTTCCAGGAGATCTCCCTGGCACCCAAGACATGATGTCATGTATAAAAGCATTGGGGGCAGTAACAAGCAGAGCATTGTTCGTACTTCCAAAGGCATGCAAAGGTCATGCTCTCCATGATTCATTCAATCACACTTTGTTCTATTGGATTTTAAAAATATCCACCAAAATTCCAAAGGCACAAAAACATTGACATTTTTTTACAAGCATTCAGTCAGAATATATGCAGGTGCTAACATGATTTGTATGCCCTGATCCGGATTTCAATATTTCAGTTTTGCCAGATTTGAAGTACAGACTAGTCAGTTTAAAAACGTTTGTTCCTGAGGAGTTACAGCTCCAAAGAGTTCTTCATTAGCTCTAATGGTGAGCTGAATCTGCTGAAGAGAAAAAGGTTACACTGAGTCCAATGTAAAGAAAGATTTTTTTTTTTGATCTTTCTGCCTTGGGAGTCTTCAAAATGACGATCTCAAGGGCCTCTTAATCATAATTAGGGAGCTTCTCAAAGCCTACATTATTCTCCCAAATTTTTGGCTGTTAATGTTCCTCTTTTCTTGATTCATTTTCATCTTTTATTTTCTTCTCTCTATCTTTTCTCTCTTTATTTTCTTCTGGGGTTTTTTGGTCTTCCTCTTCTCGTTTAGGTTTTATTGAGCTGTTTTCTTCTCTCTATCTTTTCTCTTTATTTTCTTCTGGGGTTTCTTGATCTCCTCTTCTCTTTTAGGTTTTATTGAGCTAGCTAGCATCACAATGGCTGCATTCAGGACAGTATTTCTTGTTTGGATTTGACCTCCTCCACCCCACACCTGGGAGCTCACATAGTTAGAAGAAATATCAACCATAGGTGGGCAATACCATAGATTGTTACTTTGGATGATATTTGTGCACATGGGCATAATGGCTGTTACTGTTCTTTCACACAACTTCAAACAGCTCCTGTTATGCTGCTGTTGTGTTTTCATATCTCCCAATCAGTTCCAGCCAACATTGCTAGAGCCAGAGCTATCAAGTCCTCTTCATCCCTCCTACAGTGGCAGATCCTAAATGCCAATGGTGATTTAATCCAACTGCCATTTTACAGCAATATATCTAACTGGTAGGTCTGAACATTCCTCTCATTGCTGTTTGTAGTTTCAGCAAGTATATGTGCAAAAATCAGGGGATGGAATACAGATGGTAAGAATCCATTGATGTTCAGTAGCAACAGTTTGAACAATAGAAGCTCCATTTCTCAATCTTTGCATCAAGAAAACCCTGCCATCTATTTAGCTGACAATTCTGCTGCTCACTCTTCTCAGAAACAAAAGAAATTTCCTGATTAAAAAACTAGTTCATCTGACGAATGAGGTTGTTCAACTTATCCTCCCTATTTCCAGCATCACCAGACTCGATATAGTGGTTGCGCTTCTTCTTGAGGCCACCCAATGGACTGCTCAGCTTGAATGGCCACAAAAAGTTGTTGGCTTCTTTGAAGTGAGGACCAACAGTGTAGATCTCATGAATAAGATCCTCGATGCAAATGATGCCAAACTTGCCAAGAGCCTGCATTGATAAACCCAAATTAAAGTTCAAAATGCTGACAAGTGTGGCAGTTGTTGATATATTTCAAGTGAACCTTGTAAATTTCAATAGCATCTTCAATACAGCCCAAAGCCATATAGAAACATATTGTAAAACTCAAAATCATTTACCTCCTCAATTATGGAGTTGTCAGTCAATGGAGTGCGGGCCTTGTTCAACTTGCCATATCCACGTTTGTAGATCAGCTCCTTCACACTCTTGAGGTTGGGATACCTACAAATGAGAGCAGACAAACACAAAAGGTAACCACTACCTCTAGTCAGATGATCTGCTTTCAGAAATTCTTTCTATGAGCACTGCACCCATGATCATGGTCACATTCCTAGCCATTCAAGTAAGAGAATTTGACAAACATACCCATAAGTGACATAAGGCTCCACTCTGCGCAGCATGTTAACAGTGGCCTTGTTGACCTTCATGAATACTCCATTGAAAATCTATTTTGACAAAAGGAAAGCAGTCAGAAAGGTTCCACACACTAGTTGATATGCAGCTTCGACTAGCCTGAAGCAAAAGCAGATGCCCAAGGCAACAAGATCCAAGTGGTAAACATGACTGGCATACAATGCATACAATACAATGCCATACAGAGGTTTAGTCCCACCTGCCGCAACCGCAGGAGTTGCAAGATCTTCCTTGTCTTTGGATGCATGTCATTGATACTGAAACAAAATTCAAACAGTACGAATCAGAACAATGGTGAAAAATATGGGAATCCACAATGCACTTCCTGCATTACTGACTTCACTGGAACTCCATAAGAGTTGGACAGGAGGAATAAGAATGTGCTCTCTCCAGTCACGAAAAAGACCCCATTTTGTTTGGAAAAATTAGTCAAGAATCTACAAAAACACCATTTTCAGCGAAAAAAAAGAGGGAGAATGCTTACCCCCGGATCCTAATGACGAACAACAGCTTAGCTTCTGCCTCCACATAAAAACCACCCTTCAGCTTTGCTTCCCTCTTCAGCCTGATCAAATCAGCTTCCTAAACAAACAAACAAACAACGACAATCCTTATCAAAACCCTCCGAAATACGGCAACATACAAACAGACAAACTGACTGACTGATAGTGGTTTTGCAACCTACAATCAACAACAGAAGAAATGAAAATTGCGCAGAAAACACCAAAGAGAGAGAGACACACACACATCAAACATAAAATTCCAACTGGAGCAACGAATTCCCCATACCTGAGACCTGTACTCCTTGATATACTGCTCCGCGCGCTTGAAAATGAGCTGACGGTTCTTCGCATTCTTGCTCCTGGCGGCTTCCAGCTGCTGCTTCCTGGCCGACGCCCATTCCTCGTCGCGTTTTCGCTTCTTCAGCAAAGTCTCTGGAACAGTAGGAACAACAGCAGCAGCTTCCACCTCCATACTATCGTTCTCCGCCATCGCAATGGCAACACAACTCTCTCTCTCTCTCTCTCTCTCTCTAAACTCCCACACAACGGACGTCAAAAGTCCGCAAGACGGAAACCGAAAGAGACAACAATTGCGCATGCCCCTTCTTTCTACGTCGCACCGGCCATCAAACCCTAACCCTAACCCTAACCCTAACTTCAACGGCTACGATCTCAATACGGCTTTGGTGTTGTCTGACGGCCCAGATAGACCAAAAACCGCCGGGTAGGAGACAGCTTGGCCGGGTACCTACATATACCTCTTTTTATCATACCCATCAAAAACTTTCCTAATAGCTATGAATGAGTAAACATTTCATTAGCTGCTTGTTGTCGTGATTATCCTCTTTTTTAATAATAATTATTTATTTATTTTTATTTTTTTTTACAACTTGTGAACACAATGGAAATATTCCCAAAAAAAAATTTTAATAAAATTCTTTTATTTCATAGGTAAAAATGGTGATAACAAATTGAAACACACAAATTAATTGAATTTTATCAAAAAAACAACTCTCCTATCAATTAATTACTAAACCTTTTGCTTTATTTATTTTAACCTTTATTTATCTATTTATTTATTTTATTTTTCTATTTTATTTTTCTTTCATAAAACCATAGTAAAACATTTATTTCTTCCTATTAAAATTTTCCATATACTTACCTATTCATTGCCATCAATTGCAATAAGAAATAAAGTGTGAAATTGCATTAATGGGTTCATGAGAAATTCTATTAATTTAAAATACATTTTGTGCATTTTTATACACATGCATAATACAAGGTTTTTTTTTTCCTTTTTTTTCCTTTTTTTTTCTTTCAATTTTGGGATGTATATACATTAAAAATCATCTAGAAAAGACAATTAGCCAAATTTGGCTACAAAATCTTCATACAATTGTCCTTGAACAATTCCACATACATTTCCAAATATAACTATCTCATTTCCAATTACCTAATTATCGCAATACCTTGGCCATTTCAACACATGATTGTTGAATAATTAATTAATTAATTAATTTAATTTTGGAAACATTCATTTCAACAAATGGAAATATTTTTTAAATATTCACTATTTTGCTTCACAAATACTTTTTGATTTGGAAGAAATAATATTTAAAAATTTCAACATTTTTGAAAATAATACACTTACAAAACAACCCTTCAACATATAACACAACAATGTCTACTTTAATTGCATTGTGGAATTGCCCAAATTCTCTTATTAATAGCCTTTTTTGAAACGAAGTTTTGTAAGACTCACCCATTGTGATTCTAATGTCATCCATCCATTAGAACATGTGTCTCAACTTAACATGGTCCTTTACTTAGACCTTATGAATATCATACACAATTGAAAAACAATGCCAAAATAATTTTTTTTTTTGAAAAAAAAATTAAATTAGGGTTTAACAATCTTAATATGAACATTTTAAAATTTTCAACAATAATTAATAAATACACTAATTTTTTTTATTATTATTATTAATGATGTTATCAAAATATCTCAATGGTTTGGTTTGGATTATTATTTGTACAAGACTTATTATATGGGGGAAGGTCTTGAGTTCATTTACTTGAAATTTCAACAACATAATAAGGTCAATATTTATTTATTTTTATTCTATTTTTATTTTTATTTTATTTTTAAAAAATTGTCCCCTTTAGTTGGCCCTCTTGAGAATTAATTAATACCAAAAATTGGTAGTGGGTACGGTATTCCCACAACATGAACCACAACTTGTTAGCACTATTCTTAAGAAAAGATCCATTTGATTGTCCGCATGTGGATGGATGGATGGATGGATGAATGGATGAAAACATGGTGCACAATTACACATATGATCTTTCCATATTTGTCGTGTGATTCATGTGCATGGATGTAACATAGTTGCCCTTGATTATGAGTTTCAGGCCACTATTTTTTATTTTTTTTATTTTTTATTTATTTATTTATAATTTTTTTAATATTTTTTATATTTTAAAATGTTTGTTCCTTAACAATCTTTTCAACATCTTTACAAAGGATATTCGGACTTGCATGTTGAATTATGCTATGCAAGTTGAAAGTGCTTGAGCCTATTGGTGAAGTTGCAACCAAAATCATTTATTTGAGCTTTTTTTTAATATTTGGTATGGGTTTATTAGCCTACATTGTAACTAGGTATGTTGGTTAGCAAAGCCAAAAAAAATGTCTTAAAAATTTTTTAATTTTCATGGCCTAATTTAATTGACAT
>Ga0209611_10009015_pt1 | contig 15293 bp, 9 predicted proteins | sample S1TSphgellanicum_3_FD_187693 | JGI IMG/M metagenome (GOLD analysis project Ga0209611, IMG submission 187693) | Host-associated microbial communities from peat moss isolated from Minnesota, USA - S1T2_Fc - Sphagnum magellanicum MG (SPAdes) (version 2) | ecosystem: Host-associated > Plants > Peat... | reverse complement strand
CAAAGCCGGACGAGATGCATCTTCAGGTCTCCCTTGGCTGTTGCAACCCAAAACAACGACAACAAAGGAAAACCATCGAGTATCTTCTCACGTATACATACGTACATAAGCTTAACTTTTAATAAGTAGTTATTTCGTTCAGTGAAATTAATACTAAAAAACCAGTCTAGGTAGGGCGTTCTTAGGATGGGCTATTATCGTACTCCCTGCTCGGATACGGCAACAAACAAACTGGTGAACAATTAATTAAATTTTAAACCTTAACTTTGGCACTTGGTTTTTTCAATTCTGAATTTTTCAGCAAGTAATGATTATACAAAATAATGAACAAACAAATTCTTGTTATGTTTATGGGACAGTCTAGTGTGTCTATATCTAGATTCTAAACTGTTTCAATCTTAAGTTCTTGACCTTTAAGGTTTGCAATGCAAACTGGACAGTTATAAACTTTGCAGATTCTTAATTTTATGATAATTATAACTTTTTTGGCATAAGTAATAAATAATTTTTGAAAATTTTGACAAAACGAAAAATAATTTAATTTATGTCCTAACCATTCACGTACTGCAGTAGTCCAGGCCAAAAATAGTTTGGAGAGTTAGCCTAGAATCGTCGATTCTGGTTTGACTAGCAAAAACTAAATCAAAACCAGGTCTGATTTTTGGACTTGAAATCAAATTCTCAAAAAAAATTTAAGGAATCAAAATTGAAACCAGAACCACAATGTTGTTGTTTTCGAAGACCCAAAACTGGAACCAGGATTTTTTATTTAAAAAAAGACTAAAAACATTGCCTCACGGATTGTTAACCTGCCTGCCAAACCTTAAAAAAAAAAGAAGCACCCAAGAAATGGTGAGAAAAAGAAACAAAGCTGAAGGACCAAAGTCCAGGCCAGCAAACAGCCCAAAAGAGGCATGCCACACAGAGAAAAGGGAACCACTAAGTACCAAAACCTCCACCAGTCGCATGTTAACCTGCTTTTAATAGGTAGAGCTTTGGTTTGGTTAGGATAGAACAGCCCATGAGTGATCACTTAAGGTAGGGTTTGCTTGCTGCTTTGGCAGGAGGGCCCAATTGTTTTTAGTGCCCAAAGAGTAGATGAAGCCCTCCTCTTGGCACATTTATTGCACTAAAAATTGGCAAAAATGAACTGGAGGCAAGAAAGCTACAGCCCCCTGGAGTAAGGGGGTGTCTTTTTTTCTTTTTTAAATCAGACTGAACAGCTAATAGCCTATTTCTCATTCTCTCAAAAAATCTTAAAATATTACTCTCTTCCTTTTAGAGTTAGAAGACGATTTGTAGAGCGTAAGATGGTGATCTCAAAGTAGTTTAAATCACTCAATTTGAGAAAAATGAGAAAGTTATGCACTGATGAGGTAGGAGGGGTCAAATGAAGAAAATGAAAAAAAAACGTGTTTTGTAATTTTCTTTTTTTTTTAAATTACTGCTCTTTTTTGGCTGCTCCTTTGGCTTTGCATTCCAAAGATGATTGGTAGAGCTTGAGAAGGTGCTCCTATAACATTTTAAATCCCTCAAAATGGAGAAGAATTAACAAAGAGTTGCCAAAGTGATCGATGATAGGCTAGTGATCAGTGATGGGCTGCTCTACCCTACTTGTAAACGGACTGGAACCAGGTCTGAATTTTAGTATCAAAACTGGGACCCTCCAGGTACACTAAATACTAGTTATGATAACCTTAATCATGTAATCCTCTTAAGAGACCTTTCCATGCTGTGGAAGACAATCCCAGATAAATGGGATGCCCTATGGACCTATTCTTTCCCAATGTACAGCACTCGGAGAAACTTCCTCAGAGTATTTGGATGGCACCTTAAAACCCATGAAATGATGGGAGATACTACACCTTCTCAAGAGTGAGAAGGACCTCATGGCTACATAAACAACTCCCCCATCTTCCCCCAGCAAAAGAACCCTAGGGCATTATGTCAAGGGAGCTCCCCCAATTTTAAATGTTCCCACATTTCCATGGAAATATTTCTTTTTTATGAAATAGGAAAGAAGAGAGGAAATAAAAAGAGAGTTGTTTCCGCAAGGGGAGGTTCTCGTACCTATGCGTTCTCCCAAGGTTTGGGAACACTCTCGGGCTCACACCCTTGGGTGCCCCTCCCTCAGGAAAATACACTCGAACGAGAACCCCCCCTACAACTTAAGAGTACAAGGATCAGTACGCACACTTAAGTGTAGGGGGAGGCACTCCTGTGTGTGCATTATGGCCTAGGAAGTGAGCTTGAGGTCTATAAAAGTAAGTGTTATAACAACAAAATATGTATTGAGATTTATTTATTGATTTATTTAAAATGTTCATAAAATTTGCTGAATGTGGATGTTATAATGTCTTGTTATGGGCAATCACTTATTTTATTTTATTTGTGTCCTTATTTTAAAACCACTTAAATACTCATAGAAAGATGAAGGATGAAAAATGTGTTTCAATATCAATTTACACATTGTGTCTCATTTGAATTTATCTTATGGAAAATGGCCAAAAGATTTGGAGTTCTAAGATACTAGATTAAACTTGGGCTCTGCATTGCTACACACTAGCAATGACTATAAATTTCTACATGTATTTGGAATTGTAATTATGATAACAAAATTGCAATAAACAAAAAATAAAGAAAGATTTCTCAATTTTTTCAAAATAAAATGTGTTTTCCTCTCTTACATTATACAAATAAGAATGAAAATAAATGCCATGGGTGTTGTCAAAAAAAATAGAAAAAAAACATAGCAAGCTTCCAATAGAAAAAAATTAAGAGATTTCAAAAGATGCATGCAACAAAAAATTTGAAAACAAGAAATCCAAGAGGTTGCAACCAAAGAAAAGGATGTTATATAAATATGTCATTCTAGGTAGTTATATAAGAAATTTTGAGTTAGAATAATTCATTTCAGCATATTATGGGAAGGACATGGTAGGACAAAATATTATGGAACCCTATTGTCATCCTATCTAAACCATCTTAATGAAAATTTGTTGTCCCTAGAATTTACTATTGTAATATCTTTATCATTTTGGCAGCAAACTATTGAATAATTATTTAAATTGCAAATTTTAATTTCAGCGCCTAGTTTTTTAATTTTTTAATTTTGGGCAAGTAACAATTATAAATAATAATAAACAAGCTTTTATCAATGTTATGGAGCAATCTAGTGTGTTTAAACTGCTTTAGTTTTAAATCACTATCATGGAGGGTCTGCAATTCAAATAATAACGGTTAACTTTTTAATTTATTAAAATGTTGACACAAATAATGAATAATTTTTCAAAATTTTGACAAAACAAAAAATAATCTAAATTATGCTAAAATGGAAAAGGTACTATGGTAGTTGGTAAAAACTTAAGGTTGTTAATAAAGCCTAAAAGGGGAGGGGATTCTAAAAATAATAAGGAGCATAAGACAAAGTTGTAGTCAAGTTCAACCCACATTTGGGGAATGTACCCCATCCATTGAATTTACCATTGTGAATCTCAAGGCAAAGCTTTACCATGAACCTATACATATGTAAATCATGATGCATATAAAGAGGGGTGAGTTTTTATGCCTACTCCTTAAAGGTGGGTGAGGTTTGATGCCTATGAATTTAAAGAAGTAGGTGTAGGATCTCTCCACTTTTACAAATAAGCATAATTTCATTTTTTTGTTTTTTTTAAAAAGATATTCATGGATATATCATATAAGGTGTATTATTTTTTAACGTGACAAAAATTCACCATTTTGCAAAATTTTAAAGGTGCATGCGAAAGGCCTTTATTAAATTAGCAACATAAAAAACAAAAGTTTGCCAAAATTTAATGACCATGAAACAAGGGAGGTTAGCCTTATTATAAATGGTTGGGATCTATTTGTCATTATTAACTATGGCAACGATCTTGTGTTTGCCATTTGTTTTTAGGTTAATGACTATGTCATCATTGTGCACCGCATTTTATTGTAGTCATCATAAAAAATTGTTCCTATTTGCAAATGAATTTGCCATCACAAGTTTATAATCAAGTAACCCCATCACCATCCCCTTCACTCTTGGTGATAATGTCATCACCCATTTCTTATCTATTATTACATGTAACAACTTGAAACAATGATGTTGCTTTATTTTTAAGTCTTAACTTTTTAAGTCCTTTCATATTCATCAATTAGTTTTTAACATGCTTGTAATCAAGCTATGCTACTATCGTTTTCTTTGAAATTCAAAGTTCATCAATTAGCACTACAAGAAATCTCGACTTTTTTTACTAGTAAATTTTGGTCAAAAAACCTCCCATATGATCTTTTTGCCCATGTGGCCAACTTGACCAAAGTGCCATTTTCGACAAGTTGATTTGGACCCGACCATTTTGACTATGTTTTTTTTGGTTGGTCTTTTTTACTAGGTTTTTTTTATTGAACCATCGTGACAATAATATAATTTGGGTAGCAACCAAAAATATATATTATTTAAATTATTTTATTTAAAATGAATATGAAAATATTAATTAATTACCCTACCTACCCTACTATGCCCTAACCCTAACCTACATACCTACCGACCTAATAAATACACCTAATAATTAATGCCAAATTTATTTATTTTATTTACCTACTAACCTTATGTCCTATGCTTAAATTAGGCCACTTAACTTAACCACTTAGGCTAGACCAAGCCTTCTAAACTGAGCCAAGCCCCCTAGGCTAGACCAAATAACCTAAACTAGCTGGTTAATTTAGTAGGCATTGCAACTTAAGCTACCTAATTAAGTCACCTAAATAGCCAAGGTAGCCTACATTCCAACTGTGCGAACTTGAATTCCTCACCTTCACATTGAGGAGTTAAGTCTTTAACCATTGCACCACCACCCCATAAGGTGATTTTTTTTGGATAACATATTGGAATAAACATGATTTTGAACTAACATATTATAATCAAGTTCCATGAATTTTTTCAACATATTACACTAAATGAACTTGAATTTTCTTAGAATGTTTACATAAATAGGTAGGTTATAAGTAGGTTAACATAAGTAGGTAGGAGGTACCTATTAATAAATGCATGTATTCATGTAACATGTAGGTTATAATCTATTAAACCTTATAGGTACCTACTAAATTTATGTTTATACTTACTAACTTATAATTAATAAATCTAACCTAAGCATACTAGATAGGTACCCTAGCTTATTAATTAGGTCTAGGGTTAAACTACCTACCTAATATTAGGCTAGGCTACCTACCTAATAGCTTAGGTGGCCTAACCTAGGTTAGTTACATACCTACCTAACAAGCCTAAGTGGCCTAGGTAACTTGGGTTAAACTACGTACCTATTTAGTAGGCCTAGGTTAGGCTAACTTGGGCTACCTAAATTAAGTTACATACCTACCTAATAGGCCTTAGTAACTTAGGTCAAATTACATACTTACCTAGTGGGCCTAAGGTAGGCTACCTACCATGTAGGTTTTGGTGGCCTAAGCTAACCTACATATGTACCAAATATGTTTAATTAAGTTGTTTAGGTTAAATTACTTACCTTGTAGGCTTAAGTGGCCTATGTTATGTACATAACTACCAATTAAACTTTGATACTTTAGGTTAAACTACTTTATACCTACTAAGCCTAAATGGCCTATGTTATTTACTTAGTAGGCCTAGGCTATATATCTATAATAAGCTTAAGCTAGTAGGCTACCTACATTGCTAATAGGTCTAGATAATAAGCCTAGGTACTTAGGATACCTACCTAAAAGGTTTACACTACCTAATTGTAGGCTATGTCTTAGGTAACCTATTAAATAGGTTTAGACTAAGCTATTTAGCTAAGTTATTATTTAGGTTATTACTTGTCAAACAACTTATTAACCTATTAATTATGTTAGGTTAGATAGGTAATTTAAGCCTAATCTAACCTACTAGTTACGTTAGCTTAAGTAGGTAGTCTACCCTTAACAAGTAAGTTAAATTATCAAATGAGTATGGTTCATTTGACTAAGGGTCAAATCATAATGGTCAATTGACTAAGGGTCAAATTAGGATGGCTAATTTGACTAAACCTTATCCATTCAATATGGCTAATTTGATTAAGTCATGGCCATTTTGATGGACATTTGTCCATTTTGACCAGATCTTGTATTCACATTTGGTCAAAAAAATCATTTTACTCAAATGTAATTATCAAATGTAACATGTGTTTTTCATGCCCCAAACCTTTAGTCAAAATGGACATACCCTTGGGTCAATGTGGACACTTTGGTCAAATTGGCATTCTGAAAAGTCACATTTTTTTGTATTGTATTTTTTCATTTAAAATTCAAATTCCAACCTCCATTATTACATTACATTGCATTGCAATTTTAAAACTAGATTCTAAACTACAATATTAAAGTGTTTGGAAGATCAGTTACTGGGATTTTCAGTGTTGGAACTTGGTTATTTATGATTGTTCAATGTTATGCAACCATCATGCAAAACAAACATGTTTTTTAGTCTTAAAGGTGTGGATTCAAAAATTGTAAATCTTTCTTTTCAATTCAAAACAATGAAGTTTTGATATTTTTGAATCTTGATTTATAAAAAAAAGGTGTGTTTTGTTTCTTGAAATACAATGTAAGGTTCACATTTTGTGGAAAGTAATGTGCATTTGAAGGAAATTGGGCAACATTATGAGTTTTGTTGTAATCATTAAAGTTATCCATAAAGTCAAGTGATTAAGGGGTGATTTCGGCATAATAACGCATCAAATGTGTAACTAGGAGTTCAATTTTACAAAATGAAATTATTGGGAGTGAAATTAAATTTTTCATTAATTTTGGTGCAAGATTTAATTTCATCCCCTATCTTTCATTCTTCCTAAACACCTGCACTATTGCTACTGTATTTTCATTGCTAAAATCCATTATTATTATAATTACTCTCAAACCACATGCATCTAATCCTAAGTTTTAATATTTGATGCCTCAACTTAACGAAATTTCATTACTTTACGGATAACATTGCATAAAGGTTAAAAAAGGGATTAGGGGATGAAAGAAAGGCCTAAAAGCAAGATGACTTTACAAATAACTTTATTGTGCTTATGATTTTTACTATTCACTAAAACACCATGCCTCCTTTGAATTTCAAATATAAGTTATTTTTCTTTCATTAATGCCAATTTTTGGGTTTGTGCTTTTTGAATTTGATGTTCAATTAGGGTTTCATGTTGTTGCTACTAGTTTTTGTGATCTTAATACCTTTGTTAAAAAAATTGGTTGCCCATAATCATGTTGCATTAAGCTTTAGTCCTGATTCTATTCATGCATCCACTTTTGGTTACAACTCCACCATGGTCATTTTTTGTTTAGTTTGACAATATGAATGATGAAGTTCCTATTGTTACGCCATCTATAAATCCACAAAAAGAGGAAAAAGAATGTGATGTTCAAGAAGTTTTTGAAAATGAATGGGTTGCCAAGTTCCCCTAGCTTAGACCCATCATAGATGTTGAAGGTAAGCTAAACATGTACGTGGTGCATTGTAAGACATGGACAACAATGGTAAGGAAAAACTTTTAAACACTAAACTTGATGATCTATAACAACATTTTGGCAAGTGAAAAACTTTGGTTGCTCATCTAGGTGTACAATGGGTCAACATTACCAAAACAATCAAAGTCAATGTTAGTAAAATGAAAGGATTCATACCACTCAAGGTCCTTTTTTTATTGTGCAATTGATGGTCAATGGAAGAAGGGCATAAAAGAAGAAAATATACAATCAATTCATGCCAATACTCCACTTTCTAAAAGCATGGCAAGCCCATGATTGATTTTGAACATATGAAATCATTATTTGAGTTCTTAAAGTTTACCCAAGTGCCACGAAAACATTGAACAAATTTTAGTGAGTGGGATATTACAACCATGCATAAATGTGGTTTTAAATCAAATGAAATTCTTTGTGCAAAATACTATATTTGTTTCAATTAGTTTTGATGAAATACAATTATGAACAATTAGTCTTAAATATATGTGCACACATATACATTGTTGAAGACTTGAGAAAAGTGCCAATTTTTTTTAATCTTGAAAGGGTTGTGGATGGAAACACATCCAGTTTTGAAACCCCTTGATTCAATCACCTCCTCCAACTTAGTGCATTCAATGTGTATTTTAAAACTAGTTGTGTAATTTGGTAGTTGGGTCAACTAGAATTGTACATTATGTATATTGATGCCAAGTTACAGTATTCATATGACCACTTCAAAAACTTTTTGGACTTGGTTGAGTGTATTAATTTGTATTATGCATTGTGTGGTGGATTAGATTATGAACATAAGAGGAATATGTTGTTTTTGAATTCATTCAACACTTGTACATGTTCCACAAAATTGTCAAATTTATTAAATAACTTTTCATGTTGATTAAGGATGATTAGGCATCTGCATGCCAAAGTGTTAAAAACCAATGTAATGGTGCTACCAAAGGCTTGATTGACAAATTAAACAAAGATTCATACACAAGAGGTGATGAATGTTATAGACATTATCTACCTTCAATATTGGTTTTAATCGAATGTTATCATGACATTCTTTACCCATTTAGCCATCATGAAAAAACAATATTTGGCCACAACAAAACAACCTTGCCAACTAGAGTTTCACACGGTCCCTTATTTGATGTTGATTTGTTTAATCATCAAACTTTTATCTTTGTTGCCATTATGCAATGGAATTATGTTGCCACCATGTTAATTATAACCCTACTACTTGAATGTGCAGGTGCGTACAAATTAACTAAGTTTTGAAACACAAGGTATTTAAATACCTAAAGCTTGTTAAGTTGATGGCCATGGTTGTTCTAGGGAATGTGAAAAACAAGCACACATTTTTTACACTTAATTTTGTGAAATCAAAGTTGAAGAATTGATTAACTACCCACCTTGATTGGTTGTCCAAATATATGCTCAAAATTATTCACTCTTGAAAGTTTTCCATTCCATATTACCATCATTCAATGGAGTGAAAAAAAGTTTTGTTGGTATTTTCCATTGATTATATGGTTTGAATTCAACCTTCCTTGCAAGTTATGAATGTACCCAAATTTGTGTCTATTTGTAAATAACAATTTTAATATCAATGTGTTATGTTCTACAAGTTTGCTTTCCATTGCAACAAGGCAAAGTTCATTTATATGGGTTAGGGTTCAATTCCCTTAAAAGACATCACAAATTCCTGTAACCACAAAATTAAAATGCATCTTTAGCCCTAATTAAAAGCTTGGAATTTATCCTAGGGTTTTTTGTTTTGCATTTAACGATTATGCAAATTATATACACATCATAATTTCAAGTAGATGTAGTATTTGAATTTTGTCAACTTTACAAATCATTTTTTTTTTGGTTCAAAATTGAACTATTTCTCCTTACATTATGCAAATACCATGACTAAATTACAATTTTTAACTTTATGTTGTGCAAGAGCATTTTCAATTTGTCAAACTTGCTAGAATTTGGATCTAAGGTTTAATTGTTCATTGTGTTTTTGTTTATGTTGTCCAAGTGGTTTTCATAAAATTGTTAAAATTTGGATATAATTCTTGGAGTTTGTTGAGGTTTGTAACATCAAGAAAATGCAAATGGCCAAATAATATTTTATTAAATCATAAGATCTCATTTGTGCCAAAATTGTTTTTTACATGTTTTCATGCATTAATCAATTTAAAATTCTATGTAGTAAGTAATATTTTTAGGTGCATTGCATCAAATTTCATGAATGAACAAATGGATTACACATTTGTGGAATCATTGTACATACAAAAATGTTATGCAACTTGAATGTTACTTCTAATTATCTATATTCTACAAACCCACAATTTGGGTATACCAATAGTGATCATCCATGAATCTAAAATGGTTGATGGTTTTTATAATTGGATTTGCAAAATTGGATTGATAGTGACAAATTTTTTTTCTTTCTCATATAAACCTAAACTCAAGATGCAAAATTATTAAATTGATATATAGTGGGAAGATCTATTGGCTAATTGACATGCATTTCTTCAAAATGTTCATTTTTAGGAAGAGATTTTACCTTGCAATCACAAATTACATGCAATTTCTTCCATGTAAAGTTGGACTTAATATGCATGGGTAAATTTATAAACATTGCCACCAACTTTTGGCCAAGTAGGGAGGTCATTTCCATTTTATTTTAAATGGCGTGCAAAACAATTTGGGGTTCAATTTATTGAGGAAAAAAAAATTAATCAATCTAAATGTAAATAAAGTGCCTATAATATGAAATTATACTTAGTATAATTTTACATGTATTCAAAATAGGCTATTATTTCATAAAAAAATTTAAAAATAAAATTCCTCAAATTGTTTTCTAAAATATACAAGTAATGATTTCTTGAAGCTCTTGGCTCGGTTGATCATGTAAAAACTAGAAAGGAATGTTGGAGCAAGGTTTTGGGATATGTGAAAAAACTATTAAAACTTGAAACTTACCTATAGGCCAAATGTGTGGTGGGAATATAAACTCAAAACCTATATCTATAATTTTCCATTACATCTTGTAGCAATTTGCCTCAAGATTGTTTTAACAACATCCAAGTAAAAAAAAATCCTTTTCCATTGGAGGAGGCAATGCTTTTGTACCATATGAACCCTTTGTATTTATAAAAAATGTAGCATGGTAGATGCCAAAATTGTGATCATTGATGTAGGCAGTTTTTCCCCACTTGCATGGCTTTATCAAACGTTCCAAATTCCAATTGTGATTTGTTTTCCATTAGGTGTCATTAGGGGTAAGAGTTTAAATGTAACATCGTATTGTGTTGGATACTAGACTATAATTAATGGTTTACCTTTAAAAATATATAAGGCACCACATTATGATAATTTCAAATGTTCCCTACAATAGATGCATGATGTAGTAAATTTTAAATGTGTTATGTTTAAACATTGCATTAATGCAAACTATTGTTAGCGACATGAAGAAGGGCATTCCTTGTTCAACCCTTTGTTGCATTAACATGGTGGAATTTGGATTGTCGATACTGAACATGGCCTTTTGTTAGACAAGGAATGAAATTATGATGCAATTGACTATGTTGTTGGTTTAGCATGGCTTTCCATCTACAATCAAATGATAGTTCTAGACCATTGATTATTATGTTGCTTATGACTTCCAGAGGTCAAATGATGAAAATGGTAGTAAAAAAATTCAAGGTTTGTTTTTATGTTTTGGATGATCCTAATGTAAAACCAAACCACGTGCAAGTAAGTTGTTCAAAAATATCACATAAGATGTGTTTACATATTAACATATATTGGTTTTTGGATTATAATCCACTTTCAAAGAAAATAGGCAATTTACTTTGAAATTGTTGTCGCTTATTATAATGGAGAATAAAAGCCAATGGTAGCAATGGCAAACACAATTGGATGTATGCTTTGAATCCTTTTTCAAAATGATGTAGGATAGGTGGTTGGGGCCTTGAAAATGTTTTTATTAGATGAGCCCGATGCATTAGCCATTGTTAATGCATTTCAAGCCATTGTTTTGGAGCTTTGTAATTTGTTGAGGGCTACACATGTGCACACCAAGAAGATGGAATTGAAATGTCAACTAATGAAAATCAAATGCAATTACTGTTGCAAGGAGTGAAAAATGAAGACTATGAATGAGGAGTTTGAATTAGGTATATTTGCTTCAATATTGGGGTGATCACCAACTCTCTTCATTAATTCTACTCACCTAAGTTTGATGATTCACAATGTAAACACGCGAGTTTTTAAATGTGAAGTTGATTCATTTAAAAGGTCATCAAAGCTATGAATGTAGTTTTCATGAATTCTATTATAGGCCATGGAGTTGTATTTGAAGAATTGAGAATGTGTAGTGAGATGAATGTTGGGGGAAGTTTGAAGAAGGAATGCAAAAAAATGTTAAAAAACATTTGCCAAAAAAATTGTGATTGTGAAAAAACATTCAAAGTTTAGTTCCAAGTGGCTGAAAAACACAAATTGTAAACAAGTGTGAATGTAAACGACAAACAACTTTTAAGTTATGTATATCAATAATCAAATTATTGTATATTTTATAATTGTGTAACTTGATAAATTTATTTTAACATTGAGTAATGAGCATGGGGTTTTACTTTTAGAAGACTACTTGAAAGTCAACAAAAAGTTCCAAATTTCAATTAGAAAGGACTTTGAAATTTTGGCTTGATTGCTTCTTCTACCATTTTTGTGTAGGTTTGCAAAAAATTATAGAAAAAATGAAAAGCTTTAGCTTTCAATTTTCATCATTGCTATTGAAATTGGAATGGAATTAAGGTAGTGCTTCTCTTTGCTTCATAATGCTCATTACTTTATCAAAATATGTAATCAATAAAAGGCTAGCTTTTAAATATGAACACACAAATTTCTCCTTAATTTACAATCTATTCACACATTTAATTCACATTGCATAATTCTTGTTCACCAACTTTCTACCAAACCTAAAATTTCATTCACACCATTGTTATACCCTTAACAAATTCAACATTGTCACATTCTTCAAATACTAAGTTAGAATTTTTTGCCATCTTCATCACCCCATCAAGTTCGGTATCAAGTTGGGTAACCATCCTATTCATTACACCACATGAAAAAATTGCAATATGAAACTACCTTGCTTAAATAAATGTCATCAACCAAGCAACATTGAAAAAACCACAAGAAAATCACCAAAAGCTGTAAAAACACATTTAAAACATTTCTTCAAGTCTTTACATTGGCCATCAACCTTGGTACTCATTTTCTCCTCTTGGTTTGGGCATGGGGAAGGAAACAAATACTGTAGTACATTGCTAGCTTACAGACTGATTATATAATTTGTGAGAATTATTGAAAGAAATAATTTTGTGAAGGAAAATGTAGAATCTTTTGAAATATTCAATAGTATTCAATTTCCAACAATGAATCTTCAAAATTAAACAATTATTCAACATACCTTTGTTGAAGCTGCTGCTGTACTAAGGTTTAAAAAAAAAGTGAATATTTATCTATCAAGCAAGGTAGTTTGTTTTTTGTTTTATTTTGTTTCATTTTGTCATGCTGAGCTCTCCTGAACCATGGCGTTTCATGCCACATTGTTGGTATCTTTGGAAAGCTCTTGATGGGTAGGGGTGCACCAACTTGGTTTCAGACTGTTTGGAGCTACAATGTGAACGCTATTGATGATTGAACCATTTTATCAAACTAAACAAAATCGAAACTGAAAAGTGTATTGGTATTTGGGGGTGTTCTTGGTGTTGTCGGAAAGCCCTTGAAAATTCATATTTAATAGAGTTTATTTCAAAATTTTCAGAGCTAAGGTGTGAAAGATATTGAGTTTTGAGTGGATTTTGTTACTGGAAATTCAAACAACTTGCAAAAATTGAGTTAGGAAGGAAGAATCAGTTGAGCCCTTGATGTGTTCATACTTGGGCCACTGGCACAGACGCCACTAATGTAAATAATGATAATGTAAAAGACCTACTTTCACAACATAAAGCAACTGGAAATGTTTTTACTGTATTTGGAGGACATGTTATAAGTGGAATCTGTCCTCCACAAAAGGGGGGGACATTTTGGAAAACAAAATGCCTCCTCAAGCTGGCATTTTGTTTTTCAAAATCCTAACCAAGGTTTTTTCTTTTTTCACAGTAAAAAAATGAAAAATGAAATTAAACAAGGGATGTGTCACACTGTGGCCTTAAGGCAAAAGAAGAATTATGGAAACTCAAAAAAATTATCTTAAGGCAAAAGAAGAATTATGGAAACTCAAAAAGTATCTTAAGGCAAAAGAAGAATTGTGGAAGCTCAAATATTTCACCATGACAAAATATAATCTTCAAAAAAATCTTCTAAAAGAAACCAAAATCCTTCAAGATGTTATAACTCTATAACTAAACTCAAGTTTCAACAAAAGCCAAAATCTCATATTTCAAAAATCCTCATATAAAAATAGACCTATTGTTATTACCTAGGGGCCAAAATCCCTTAAGCTACTATACTCTATAATGAATCTTAACACAATATCCTTTGCCTTGGAAGGGAAGGCCAATAAATCTGCTGGTGCTTTATGCAGGCTAACCAGAGTTGATCATTCCCTAAATAAGGGGGTGTTTAGGGCATACCCTACACAAAATAGGCAGTAAGGTCCCCATGCCCTAGGGTTTGGCAACTGTCTAGGGTTTTGAACTCTTTCATTCTCCCTTTACTTCCCCGGGTCTATCCTTTCGCCAGTATCTCGCCATATTCTTCTCATACTTCCAGAAACTGGATTGGAGACCTGCAAATTCTAATGTATTGAATTTAGTGGTCGAAAATTCCATAATTTGTTTTTGGCTATTTGAAACTCCTAATGGCCGAGAGCAGCCGTCCCTTGCCCCGGTAATGAGGCGGGTGACCCATCTAATCTCTTGTGCTTGCCTGCCTGCAAACTCGAAAGAGAGAGACTTCGAGAGCGTTGCTCTTGCAAACTCTGCAGCTCTTTGTTGCAGATCTTCGATTCTTTCGCCGGACGCGCTTCTCGTTTCTTCACGTTGCCTTGTCGTGGAGGTGATTACCTTTTCGTGGATGTCTTGATCATGAATTCTTTCGGTTCTTTGCTAATTTTTTCTCCTTTTGGCTTCGGCTTTAACGGTCGTCGTTGGGTTGCTCGACCTTCAGAGCTTTCATGTAAGCTCGATACCAGCATATCAAAATCCATTTTAACGCCGTCAGAAGAGAACTCTCTACTGTTCACAAATTTGTTTTTCATAAAGACTCTCTTGAGAGAGCTGTGGTGAAGTGTTTGCATTGTTTCCTGTCTGATATGATCTTTCCACAGAGGAAAACAAGGAGACACGGAGAGAAAGAGAAAAAGTTAGACAAACCACAGCGTGGTGATCTCTAGCTCAGGCATGAGCTTGTAAAATGCACATGACACGAGAGAAATTCACTGTGGTAGAAATGTTTGCAGAATCCCGTACTACTGGCAACAAAAACTTTGCCTCTCTGCACACCACAAAAACAAAACATGAATACGTTGCCATTATTTTTCTTGCAAGCTCGTCGAAGCCACAAAACTCCTGCAAATGTATAATCTCTCTTTGCTTGTTGTTCAGAGCTCTGTGATCCAGTCTGTGATCTCTGAAAGAATAGATAAGCTTTTGGACTGGTGCTCCTGACCTGCAAGCTTTTATTGCGTGTTTTGAAAGCTGGATTTGATCCTCGTTTTGAAACTTGCTTTCTGAAACTCTTTCGGAAAGGAACTCGTGATACAGCAAGCATGGAGAACATGT
>Ga0209611_10009012_pt1 | contig 15299 bp, 13 predicted proteins | sample S1TSphgellanicum_3_FD_187693 | JGI IMG/M metagenome (GOLD analysis project Ga0209611, IMG submission 187693) | Host-associated microbial communities from peat moss isolated from Minnesota, USA - S1T2_Fc - Sphagnum magellanicum MG (SPAdes) (version 2) | ecosystem: Host-associated > Plants > Peat... | reverse complement strand
ATGGTGCCCAAAGAAGACTTACTTGGTTTGTACCAATGGTCAGCGGTTACCTGATTTGGTTAGTTAGATTTGAAGGTTCCAGTTCTAGACTTTCATATAAAGTTTAAACCAAACTGGAATCGGGTTTGATTTTTGGACCCACAGTTTCGGAACCAGAAGCGGTTCAACTGAAATTTTTTAAGTCAGATCTGGAATTTGGGTTCCCATTTTTATTTTCAAAAAACTAGAGCCACAGGTTAATTGGAGATTAACCAGTGGGTCTTGGTTTGCTTGAGTGTCCAATCTTTGGTATGGTATTGGGTGTACATTTTGTATTAAGAAAGTCCATGTTAAGGACTGATTTTGTTGGTGTTATTACTGTGAGAATTAAAATTTGATTATCAATTATTAATGTCAAGTAGAATGATCTTGGAAAATTCAGAGGGGGTCATGGCAAAAAAGACCAGCCTACGCAATTTTGACACTTATTAGTGACGGCTACTGACTGAGCTAGGAGGAAAGCTCCTCTGGTTAGCACAAGGGGGATGTGTTGCAAGAAGGGAATGGAAAGCTAAAGGGTGAAGCTGCTCTGGTGGTCCCAACTTGAGGTGATCACCATGAACCTCATGAAATTGTTGGTCCTTTAAGCGCCTGCACCTTAGTGACAGATGGAAACCTGAAGTCTCTCCATGGGAAAAGATCAATTGGTGCTGATTAGACCTTTATAGAACATGGAAAAAACATTCAAAGTGGCCAGGAGCCAACGGACCATATAAACCCTATTGAGACTCAGCAGCATGTGAGTGCAGAAAAGACCCAGGCGAATCTAAAGGTTGATGATAAGGTGGAAAATGTCAATGATCTTGAAGCATAGGAGATAGTGAAAAGGACTAAACGTAGTAAGTCTGGTGGGAAAATCCAAGACAAAAGGGTCCACAATGGACAAAGCAGTTGTGACCAGAACGGAGTCAAAGGAGAAGGGGGTAAAGACAAGAGCTCGAGGACCAGTAGATGATGTGGACTTCGCTGATGAAGTGCAGAAGGGGAAAGAAAGTCAAAGAAACATAAAGGTCGAGAGCCAGCAAATAAGGTATTGAAGATTAGGGATGTGTCTGAGGGCGTTGTCAGAAATGTTAAAAAGGTTTCTTAAAATTCAGATGTGACATTTTTAAGCATATTTTCATGTCACAAGTTTGACTGCATTCATGCCTTACATGTCTAGAACTTGGGATACCTCAAAGGATTCTAGATGCATAGAAGGCTAGGTTGTTTAATTGGTTCTTGTGATGCAATCATGGTTTTTGATTGCAAATATGGTAGTTCAGTATGAAATAGAAGAGACACCTAAAAATATAGGTTTGGTTACTGGTAAGATGTGCCAGAATGCCTCTGATATATCACCAAAGTGCATTTTGTTGCAGAATGATAAATCATAGTGCCCTGAATTTTGTCATTTTTTCCACATTGCCTCTATGGGATCTCATTTGCATTTAGGTTGAAGATGAAAATAGGATTGGTGTTGATTATGTCCAGCAAATTTTGGATTAGCCATAGGTCCTAGAAAAGATAATTGACAGCAAAATTTCAAAGATTTCATTAGGCAAACTTTGTCTGATTTTAAAAGCGCATGTGGTTGCAAAATATAAATTCAGAAAGCCAGGGGTCTTGGCAAAATCACCTTTGGGATTTGAATGGAGGATTAGAATCTATTCATGTCTCTTGCCCAAGGGCCTTGGGTCTATCCTTTAAATTCAAGTTTTGTTAGTTTAATGTAGATTGATTAACAACTACCACTTAATTCAAACTACAAATTTTAACTAATTTTTTAAAAACAATAATATATGTCATTTTCCAAGGATTATGTCTATTAGTGCATCAATTGTGGTCAAACAATCATTATATTGTGTCGTATTAGTGTTCACAATAATATTTATGATGTTTTTCAATTATTTGGTCAATTTGTGTAACATGTCACAATATAGTTGGCCTACAAGCTATTGGCCATCTACCAAGTGGGTCCTTAGTCTATGGCTACAATTCATCACTAATTTCCATAAGCAAGGCACTTAAAAAAATTTGTACACCATGAGGTTAACATAAATTCCTCAACAATAACTAAGATTTTTTTCCAAGACCATTTCTTTAACATTTGATTGGTTTCTGTAGCCAGAAACATTATTGTTGAACATCTTAATGTCAATGGTAATGTGCACAAGTGTTTTGTAGTCAACAAATCAAAGGATTACTTACTAGTGATTTAACATTGGCAAGGTGCATTTTAAGTCTTTTCCCAAGGACAAAGGTTGTTGGCACCTCATTTAATGTAGCTTGATTTGTTTAATGCAAGGTATTTAATAACTACTATCAATGGTTCAATATTGTTGGCATTTTTTGTACACGTGTTATCAATGTGTTGGCTCCTTACAATTGTGATGCAATTGGAATTCTTCATTGTGTTTAAGTCTACTCACCCATATGTTTCTATTATGTTGACCACATTTTATTCACTCAAACCTTGGTGGGTTCAAAGGTTGAAAACTTGGAATACATGTTGCTGCAAATATCATTAAGAGCTAAATTTAAAACTTTTTTAAGGTTTCAATGGCATGAAACAAGTGGGACACCTAGACACATGACAATTGTCTATGTTCTTGTATTAACATTTGCACTTGAAATGTAGATGCTAGGGATTTTTTTAATTTTCATGTCCAACATTGGACTTTTAGTGGCCTCACATATCTATGGACATCCACTATGTTTGAAAAGGAGCTAGATGCACAATGGCATCATTTACGATGTATTATGGGTGACTATGCTTGTTGTGGTGTGAAATCACTTCAGTTGTCCCCATGGGAACTTTTTTCAAATGACCTCATCAAGTGACGAAGCATAGGTTATGAGATTGTGGGTCACATAAAAGATGGGAAAGGAAAAAAAAACATCAAAGATTGAATACCATGCTCGACACCATGCCACCTCAAGAAGTCATAACTTACTTGAAGCCATGATTGGAAAGGTTTGTGTTGCAAAACTTCTTGGCCAAGTGGCAAGATGTGTAGTTCCAAGAATTAATGGAAACCTTGCCTGAACGGTGCATTATTTCATGTGTTGGGTTTTTCAAAAATTATACAATGATGGTGCAGAATGAAATTCAAAAAATGCACTAGCACAACTTTTAAGTAACCATTATGGTTCAAATTTGTTATGGAAAGTGAACTCCAAGCCACACTTCAAAAGATGGGTTTAGAATGTTGAAAGAGGTCCATTACTATGTGTCAAATGACACAATGTAGGATGTTCACCCATTTTTACAACATGTTTTCATGCTACATAGGTGCCATTTGAAAAAGCAAAGGTGTTTCCCAAAAGTGCATGATGTTTGGAGTGATGGGTGTAGTGGCCAATTTAAGTCAACATGAGATTGGTACTTTCTTTTCAGTACTTTTCTTTGATTGTGTTTGCCAATGAGTTACCAACAAGTTGTGAACTTGTTAAATGATTTGGAATTGTTTGGCAATCGACCATGGTAAAGGGGAAGTTGATGGAGTTGGAACTTTACTAATTTAAAGGAAGTAAGAAAGGAGAATATCAAGCCTTAAGGGCAAAAGTTACAAAATGCAAAAGAAAGCTGCAAGTTTCTTACGATTGAAAATAACAAATTTCATGCTACTCACCATGAAAATGCATGGATACCTGTTAACAAGTTATTTTGGAATGTGAAGCTTGGTGAGGTGGATAGATCCAAACCGTATGATTGTGAAAGTGTTCATGATAGTTGTAACATGTGTAAATTTTTTTATTTTTTTTCACAAGGACCCTACCCTTATTCAATTCCACAACATTTCATGTTTTTGTGTTGTTGTATCGATAGGATTTGTAATGAGAGTTGTGAAAATGAACTCCATGTTCATACATGGTCATTGAAAAGGTTGAAACCTTCTAATAATGTGAATGCCAGGAATATGATGTTTGACCCAATGAGAAAATAGAAAGTGGTATTGATGGCATGAATGGATAGATGATGTAGTGTGTGTTCAGGATAATGTTGTTGTCATTGTCGATAATGTCGTGGGGTGGGGGGGGGGGCACTAATAAAAAAAATAGAAAATACGTGAATAGAAATATAGGGTGTAATATATTGGTTATTGTGTAAAAATGATAAGTTAATTAGTTAAAAAATAGGGTACATTTTATTCAAATAATTAATTTAATTATAATATAGGGTATATAATAATATGAAATAATGGATTAAAATAAATATAAGGTGGCTTTAATATGTATATATTAAAAAATAGATAATAATAGGGTGATAAAAAATAGGTTGGACAATTATCTAATACCCCCCCTAAAAATGGTCCTTTGATACATGTAGATCCCAAACTTTACATTATGTGTCCCTTTTGGGCAATAGTGATTATGATGAACAATTTTGGTTACTATTAATGGACAAGTTTGCACATAGGCTGCAAAAGTCCCTCATTGATTCATGCGGTAATTCATCCAATTATTGCCATAAATTGACCTCTTTTGTCAATTTGTCATTTCTTAGCACAACAATTTTGTTTATTGTTTTGTCTCCTTTTGTCATATTGATTTCTCTTATCAACATGTTAGTTCATGCCATCTTGACACACTTAATTGATTCATTTTCCTTCATGGTCATTATGACTAACCCATTATTATGACCACTTGGCAAATTGACTCCAACAATAATTTCCAATAGTAATTTTCTTTCTAGCCCCCTTAGTTAAAATGACAACTTGGTTGATTCCAAGTCTTTTTTTTTCTATATTTCCAATAAGTTTAACTATTTTTGAACTTTTCAAGTTTTGTAATTCCTTGATTACACATCAATGAACCAATTTTTTTTTTCTCCCATTTGGTTCATTGTCCTCTTGTAGGACAAAACTCCATTTCTTGATTTTTTTTCCTTTTTTGCATCTTAGCCTTCGACCTCTTATGGCCACACAAACATAAAACTATTGATTGATCCTAATCAACCATAATTACATTAACTTCAACTTTTGGTTTGGAATTTTTATGTTTTCTTTCAAAATTTTATTCCACAAGACAATTTTTTGACATGTCCTTCCTTATGACAAGGTGTGAGCATGGAAAAGTATACCAAATGGTGATCCTTGCTACCTAAGTAAAAGTAAGCCAAAAAGTGAAAATTTGAATGCCTAACTCAGTAGGACATAGGTATCTACATCATAGACTATCATAGGTTGCATAGGGGTACTTTGCTTAAGGTTTTGTGCTACTTTCAATGTTCAAAAGAGGGAGTTTGCAAAGCGTTCAAGTTTTGAAAACTTGCAATCTAGAAGTTTTTGCCTATGCACAAGGGGGTGGTTTGATTTAGGTTTAGTACTAGGTCTTCAACGATGCACGCATGAAAAAGCAAAAAGTTAAACTCTATGGTGGTGATGTAGCATTAACAGCAATTGCCGCCCAAGGATTGCAAACAAGCCCAACGATGGCGCCCTTTCATTTTTAAGTTCTTTTGTTTTCCTTTTGTTTTCATGGGTCCATTTTTAAATTGGTTTCCTTTTGTGGGTAAGAGGATAGGTAACTCAAGCTTGAGCTTTCAATTTGCTTGCAACTTCCATTGTTCCTTCATTTTGTTAATTCCATCAAGTTTAGGGTGTGAAGATCAAGTAAGGGAACTATTGAAGTTTTCCAACATTTACTTTGTGCCTTGAAGTTTTGTTGTTTACTCATGAAAAGCTCTAAATGTGAAAGTGCAACTAATAGTTCACAGTTTTGGAGCTCAGTGGTGTCTATTCTTGAACCTAGAGCCTTTGTTTTTAAAAGTTTTTCTTTTGTTCATTTCGTGACCTTGTGCTTTTTAAAACCTATCTAATTTTATATTATTTTTTCATGATCATGGCTTTGGAGGATTTGTTTAATACACCCCTCTCATGTTTTTACCCTTGTAAATTTTATCAAAATGAATATTTGTGACCTATGGTTGTGAATTTTTCTAGCTTATTATTTTAAGCTTTTTTTTTTCCCTTCAAATCATCTAGTGAGGGTTTTGAATTTGGGTAAACCTAAAGAAATCAGTCGGTGCTTGGCATCTGTGAATCCTAATGTGGCTATTCAAATAATAATCAAGTGGTAAAGAAAGAAGTTGGGTAAGGTTAATTAAACATTGGGAAGAGCATCATGGACTTTCGATGACTTCTAGAAGAATTTGAAGTTGAACAATATTAGGATGGATCCACACAAAGATCTAGATTTTAACATTATTGCACATGTAGAATTAGAAGAAGTTTTGGGAAGAAGGAGCAAAACAGTTGGAAGCCAAAGCCCAATGAACATTTGAGTGTTACTAATTGTGAAGCTATCTTGAAGCTTTATGGAGTAGTTTATTTTCATCCCCTTGATAATGGGTAATATTCTACAAATTTTTTCAAAGGTCAGTTGGCCTAGCGCAAGGGGGAGAAAGTGAATTGGACCCAATATGCATATGATTGCACGCAATTGCAAATGAAAAAGGCCACTTGAACTACTTCTAGGCCTAAAAACAATCATCATAGCTTGCAATGCTCAAAGTCCACCAATTTGTTTGCAAATTCAAGTTACAAAACAGCATCTAACAGTGTAGAAGATGATAAGTTAGTGCTTTTGGTGGGGGACAAAACCACTACCATTGTTTTCCTCCCTCACCAAGTTTATATAGTGAAAAAATTGTTGAACGCCTAGGTTGAAGATTAAGGTCTAGGTCCCAAAATGGCAATCTTGGGAAAAGAAACATCAGAACTTGAATGCAAGGCCCAAGTTCTAGCTAACAACTTACAAGATAGGGTGATGGCATTTGAAAAGCAGAAACAAAAAATTATGCCTTTATAGTTGAAATTGCAAACCCTAAAGGAGGCAATTAAGGTTAAAGAAAGTGCAATATGTTTGGCATTAAATTTAGGTTCGTGTCAAAACATTATTGATGATGTGAAACATTTTCTTGTTGTATCAAATTGAAAAGTTGCAAGGGGTTGAAAAACATGTAGAAAATCAATAGTTTGCAATGGATTTGTTGGTTGAAAGAATGGATAAAGGAGAAAAGGAGCTTGCAAATGTTTCAAGAAGATTCCAACATTCAAAGTTATAATTTCATACCTTGGATCAAAAATTGGGCAATAACAAAGTATGGATTGATGGATTAGTTCATTAAATCCAACTCATGACCCATGGAAGTGGTGTGTTTACCCCTCCCCTTCCCATTGAAAACCCTCTTGAACCTCCTGAAGGAGATTCACAACTTATGCTTGTCACAAACTATCCAATCTATGGGTTTTATTATGCATGCAAAAATATTGTTGTTGCATCGTGTGGATGCATTTACCACCTATTTTGCATGTGCCGCAACCCTAGCCACAACCCTAGCTTTGGGCTCGCAACCAAGGCTAAGGGGGTTGCAAGGTTGCGGGCCAAGAGGAAGCCCGGGAGTTAAGGCAAGAGGAAGCCCGGGAGTTGAGGCAAGAAGAAGCCCGGGAGTCACATCACATACTCCCGGGAGTGTTAGAAAGTGTGAGGGAGTATGAGGGAATGAACCCTCACACTCCCAAGGCAACTCCCACTTTGGGAGATGGAGTCTTGGTGGACTCCCGAAACTTCAGAGAGAAATTGCAAGGGTCAAACCTCAATGTCTTGTGGCGTTCTTTATAACATTGGAAAGCTCTTGAAACGTAGATGTCTAAAATGGGCTCGCATTGCTCATTTGGACACTTGAAACACAAGTTATGGCCAAAAGAAGGGCCAGGAGTCGAACTACCAGTTTGACTCCCGACCACAAAAAGTCGAAAATCGACCTGATTTACTTAGCTTCAGGGGGCGTACCACATATCGTTAGAAAGCTCTCAACGAGAGCTACAACTTTGCTTCAGACCGCATCGCGATCCGAGGTCTGCTCGCAAAGTTATGGGGCTCCAAAGTCGCGGGAGTCCCATTTGGCGCGATTTCAAGACTCCCATTCGGGAGTCCTGGGAAAAATAGCCATTTGGATGTAGCCTCCGTGGAGAGCTACAGAGTATACTATAAGGGGGAAGGTGGTGGCTTCCCCCAAGTCCGGGCCGTGGTGAGTCTTGTGTGTTCGTGTTGCCCATGGCTCGTCCTAACACCAAGGGTGCTCCAACTATGCATTAACCACTTTGTGTGGGTTGTGTGCAGGCCCGTGTGAGTGAGTGAAGCTTGTCAACTCTCCCTAGTCCCATCCCGGAGCTCCAACACACCCCTCTACCCCTCCAAGTGTTGTGAGCTAGGGAGCGTGCTCCGACTCCTCCTTCTTCCGTTGTTTTCTACGTGGGCTCACATTTGCGTCCTTTAATGAGTTGGGAGTGCTATACATTTGGAGAGCAAAGCCATTGTTTGTGCTAGTACCACTTGTGGGAAGCCTTTGTCCACATATTAATTTTCAACTACAAGATTCTAGCGGCTCTACATGGTGCTAAAGTAGTCCAAACTAAAGATGTTTGGTCCAAATCTTATAAAATATGCCAAACATGACATGCAACCCAAAGACCACACAATTTGTAAGTTCTTCTAGATCTTTTTTTTTTTCAATCACAAGTCTACAATATATAGGCATAACTTGTAAATACTTGTTAGAGCTCAATAAAGATTTGTGATTCCAAAAACTTAATTGTACAAATAGAAGTAAAATTTTAAGGTGCACTTTGACTTTGTACTTTGCCTTAACAAGAAATTAAAGGTGTTTAGTAGATCTTGCAAATATGTTTGGAAGTCTCCATGATGTCTCAAGTGGCATTGTGCCTCTTGACAGTAGATTTTGGAAATAAAACAACACAACTTCCCTTTGGTTTTAATGGACAGTTAGTAGAAGTGTTCTAGAAGTGGTTTATGTGATTTTCAAGTATAGGAACTAGCAGTTGAACAAGTGTTTGCTGAGTGGGACAACAAGTTTGTAAGTATAACAAGTACCCTACCCAATACTTTTGGTGTCTTTCAACTAGGACAAATGGTCTCCAAGTAGGACACATACCCTACCTAGTATTTTTACTGCCTTCCAAATGGGAAGGTAGACTTGTAAGTGTGCCAAGTGATCACCTTGGCAATCTTAATGTCTTTGAAGCTATGAGACAATAGGTCTACAAGTATGACAAGTATCATGCACAATAATTCCATTGTCTTCCAAGTGGGTTAATTCCAAGTTGTAAATAGGACAAATACCTTAACAAGTAATTCTACTACCATCCAAGTTGGACATTAGGTTTGTAAGTAGGACTAGCATCATGCATAGTACTTCCAATGTCTTCCAAGTGGTTTAATTCAAGATTGTATGTAGGACAAGTACATTAGAAAGTAACTTTACTGCCTTCCAAGTTAAACAATATAGGTCTTTAAGTAAGACAAGTAATTTGCCCAATAATTGTGAGGTCTTTCAAGTAGTGCTTGTGTTTATGCAGTATTCCTATTGGTGTGAATTCTATGTATAGGTTGTTGGAAATTGACTTTCAAGAACACTTATATTTGAGCTTATTTTTGTGTGTAGTGCAAGATTTCAATGTTGGAGTAGACAATTTAGAATTGTCACCTAGCTCATCAAGTGTGGCAAATTTGGGCCAACAAATTATCAATAAACAACCAATTGATTCCTAGTCGTTAGCCCATGGAATCTCCATGGCATCAAATGGTGGCAAAGATGTCAATGTTGCATTTGAGTATTTAAACCCTCTGTATTTCAGTGTGGGGGATTATCTACTTGATGATGTCAAAGTTCCTAGCCCCACAAGAAATTCCTTCCCTACTCTTACACTTGAGACTCCTATAGTTGTGGCAACAAAGATAGTACAACATCCCTCATTGTGGCACCACTAAACAAACTTGATGCTCCTACTTTGGCTAGTGCTACATCAGCCATAGTGAATTCTACTCATGTTGTGCAACATAATCTTAATGTTTGCAACTCTAAAGTTCCTTTAGAACCCCAAATCACTGAAATATTGGTCGAATGAAGACATACAAGTTTGGTTTTTGGAAAACCAGACAAGCTTGGTTCAAAGGCTAGGAACATGGTGGAATTGTGTGGTGGTGATGAGAATCACAAATGAATCTGGGATTGTAGAAATAGCAAAGGTTGGTGTAAAGAAATGTCAAAGGCCTAATGAGCCAAATGAAAAAAAAAGTGTTCAAACTCAATCCATTATTCCTATAGAAACAAACATTCGTCATCTTTGTTGATAGCCAAAGGTAAATATTCATTGTGCCCATTTCCAATGCTTTTATTGTCATCCAAAATGCAAATTAAAACATCTTGAACAATTGAGTGTTACATGATCATCTTCATTTAATTAAATTGAATAGTTGTTGTGTAGGTCTGCTAGGAGCCAACAAAGCAAGTAAGTGACCTACATCAGCCCCCTTACCAAGTTGAGTTTAGGGATAAATTTTTCTAATGTGTAAGTAACATCATGTAGGGACATCCCCTCCTTTTGTTATACCATACATACACCATTAAAGATTTTTTCATTTGGCATATGAATTCTCATTGAGTATTTTGGTCATTTGTTTACAGACAAATGTTTGAATTGTCATGTTTGTAATTTTGATCAATTTTTTAAGAATGAATTTGGGAATGATAAGTAAAGTTGCAAAATTGCTCAACACAAGTGATTTTAATTAAACATTGTAACAATTTTTTATCATTTTGTAATGACCAAAAGTCCATCAGACCTAGTTAGTTGATTGTTGTTTTTATAAATTTGTATCAAAGTTAAACTTTGATGAAATCATGAAAATTAACTCAATGTCTTCCATGTTGGTAGTGTATGTCATTTGGATTTTGTTGTAATTGGATTCAACACATGGTAAGTAATGCACTCAAAAGACATGACAATTATTATCAAGCCCACCTCCTATGTTCACTAAACCATCAATGTCATTGATCATGATGCATGAGTATGGTGTTGATGTAATGAAAGGGTATTAATTTTTTAACTTCTTCTATGTTTGTGTGTTTTGGATGCATTATTAACTTGAGCTTGCAAGTTGCACATTAAAGGTTGGAAAATCCATGGTGTCAAGTTCATTTTTGAATGGTTATTAGCATCATGTGTGGAGAAATGCAATGGTGTTTTGGCAAGAAATGGCTTTGGATTGAAAGAGATATAAGGTACTATAAATTCAAGACTTGGTATGTCCAAAATCTAGGTCTCAATGACGACAATCCACCAAATGGAGATCTTATTCAACATGTATGTTCTTTCAATGGAAAATAGCAGTATGACTATGTGGATTCATACATGTATGACCCTATGGATCCTACTAGGTTTGCGCACTAAACCTTGTCATATTTACACACAATAAAGTTGTCTAAGTAATGTGTATTATGCAATGCTAGTATGTGTGAATACATACACATTACTTAGACAACTCTATTAAAATGTATTAGTCAATGAATTACATAATGAGTGTTTATAAATTAAATAGGTGAATAGGGAAACTAATGACTAGCCATACATGATGTAAGGTACTTTGGATGGAATATTCCAGTGTTTATCATGTGTTGGAAGTTGTATTGCTCATATTTTTGGATTGAACCAAGGTGCATTTTCAGGTAGATGTACTCAAGTACATTTATTAATGAGTTTTCAATTTCAATCTACATTAATTGTCAATGCACCAAGTGAAATTTGGACAACAAAAAGGCCTAATAATGTATGTTGCAACTTCATTAATTTAAGCAATTAACTGGCTTCATATGATTGAAGTAGTAATCATAAATAGATCTAGATTAGTTCTACTGCCATCTAGCTTTAGGGTTTCTTCCACTCATTTTAATATCACCTCTTTGTGTCCTTGTTTTTGAAAGCAAAGTTTGTAGTTAGTAATCCATTATTTCATTCTGGGGTTCAGTTTGAACTTTGTCCAGCAAGTAATCTCAACAAAGCTTCAATGTTCCTGTAGCATATTTCAAGCATATGTTTAAATAGCAAGAACTTTGTTTCAGTAATGAAATAGTTTAAGGAACTTGCAAGATCCATAACTACAAGGAAGGTCACATTGCAGCATAGTTCAAGAATTACAAGAAGGTAATGCAAAGTGGTTCAAAGAAAAGATTGGCCTTCCTAATGAAGGTTTAGATATTGGGAAGGAGATAACCGATTTGCATGCATCTTTGGCAAATTGTGAGGTCCTGTTTGGCAAGAAGAAAGGTTCCAATGGGTTCAAGTTAGATGGATGCAAGGATGTTAGTGTGGTTGCAAGAGTCCTGGATTTATATAGGGTTGTTCATCAAAAAATTAAGATCACCAACAACACAATTGGGGTTAATTTTGTTAAAGCAGTCATTGTTGAAAGGAGAGGGAGGTTCAAAGTTAACTGGGCTCTTTTTGCAGCTCAAGTGTCAAGCATGGGAGCAAGATGGCATAAGGGCAAGGGTGGTCATGTAGATAGAAAGGGCAAAAACAATTTTGATTTTGCCACTATGTCTATAAAAGGGATGTCTACACCATCTTTGATCAACTTGGATTCTCCAATCATGGATGTAGAGGAGGTCACAGTAGAGGTTTACTTAGATGAAGAAAACAATTCATAGATTCCTTAAAGAGTCAACTTGGTCGAGTTACTTGATAGGAAAGAAAAGAATATTGCAACTATCCAAACATATTTAATAGAGTTGAAGCTTGAAAAAGAACACGTGTCTACTACCATCAATAAAAAAACAAAGAACTTGGAATATGCAACATAGGTGCACAAAGCCTTGTTATCATACTCAATTGGTGTTGAGGGTCATCTTGTAGTGTCTGCCCCTAACCCCATTATGCACCATGAATGCAAGACCACTAAACCACTTGTTTTGTCAATCCACCCTTGTCATGTTTGTAACCACATGTTCCATTGTTGCAACATTGTTGTGGTTTCTTGCATGGTGCATGGGGTTCCCCATGCAATTATTTACAAGATGCAAAAATCCCACATGCGGTGCAATATTTGAGTGAAAGTGACAGGGTCTACAAAAAGGTACAATTAATGCCCCAACTTAATGTTTCATAGTATTTGTTCATGTTTGTTTGGTTTATGGTAATTTTTTTGTTCTGTGTGGTTTGATTTTTATTTGTTACTGGGTTGAACCCTTGTACATTTCAAATGCTGTGATTTTCATTACAGGGTTAAATTCTAGGAGATTGGATGTTATGCCATCACTTATGGGAACATCTCGTAAACATAGTTATGAAAAGGATAATGAAAAGATAAAACACACTTCAAGGAAATCATACACAAAAATAAATTCTTAGGCCAGTCTGTCTTCATCTGATGGACTAGTTAATGTGTAAGAATGTTAGTTTTGGACATGATGTAAATAACAATGTTAATTTTTAGGATTTTGTGTGTTTGGATGTCAAATTGTTAAAATTGGAGTAATGATCAGAGTTGGTTATGGCTTGAGTAGGTTCATTACTTGTATGAGCCCTTGGCATGTGGACCTCTTTTGCACTAGTATTCTTTTCCCCATACTCTTGTAGCTAGTTTCTATTTAACATGCAAATGAGGTCAATTTTTTCTATTTGTATAATCAAGGACTATGCGAGAATCAAATATTCAATCTAGATGCATTGTGTATTATTTGGGACATTTGAAAGAAAATGTTTTTGTTCCACAAAATGTGGTGGTTTTGGTATATAATTATTTTTACTTGTTGCCTTTTTTTGAGGTCTATTTGGATTCTATGAAAATGAACATATCATATGCATGTTGAATTCATTTTGTAATTTTTTGAAAATGAATATTATGTAGAAAAATATGCAGTAAAACTTGGCAAGTAAACTACATGTTCATAATTACAAGTTGCAACATCTATAGTTGTAGTCAAATTCAATTTGTAGCAATGTCTAATACGGTTTCATTTTATATGTTGTGATGTATCCAATGAAAAAGGATCAGTCATTCCAACACTAGTGTTGTACCCATTGGAGGCAAGGTTATATAGTGTTGCAATGCCAAAATGTTTTTTTCAAAAAATACATTATGCTATGAAATGATATTGATGATGTTTGAGGTTTTTTTAGGTTCACATTGTTGTTTGTTTTGATTGTAGGGAAATTCAAATGAAGGAAAAATAAAAATTACAGCAAATGAACTATTTTAAATTGCTAATCCCAGTGCATAGGAGTGTATGTATCAATTTGATGCATTCTTAAAGTTTAATTGTCAACAAAAATACATGCATCACAATGAAACATTAAGGCTTGCAATTCAACTGCATATTCAAATCCAATTGTTGTAGAAATGGTCTAATTTTATATCTCTAAAAGATTCAATTTAGATTTCAATTAAACCTATTTTAGCCATACCTACCTTGTAATCTATTGTTGTAACCTACACATATTGCAACATACAAAGAGGATGAAGTGAAAAACGCACAAAACCATTATTTTCAAATGACCTAATTCTGAATTGATCTATAATATTGCCAAATTGCATGTGTCAATTTTAGTGTAATCTATTGCTATAATTTCCCTCTGTATGTATTATGTTGTTGTAAATTATGTACATGTTGCAACATAGAGAAAGGATGAGATGAAAAAGGAGAAAAATCATTCCTTTCAAAATGACCAATTTTGAATTCATTTGCACTATCAAAGTGCATGTGTTAATTTTCCTATAATTTGCTTCTATAACCTTCATCAACATGTAATCCGTTGTTGTAACCTACACATAATGCAACACAAAAAAAAGGATGAGATCAAAAAGGACCAAAATCATAATTTTCATAGTGAATTAATATTGATCTCATCTGCAATTTCATAGTGCATGTGTCAATTTTAGTGTAATTTGCTACTATAATTTCATTCAATATGTAATTTGTTACTATAACCTAAATATATCACAAGATACAAAGAGGATGAGATGAAAGATGAACAAAGTCATTGCTATCAAAGTGACTTAATTTTGAACTCATTTGCAATGTCAAATTAGATGAACAACATTCGACACAATCCAAATTCAAACCACTAGACTTAACTTATATTCTTCAATGTGAAAGAAATCAAAATGCCTACAAATTTGAATTAAAGCCTTCAAACACATATGTGGAACAATCATGAATAGGAATTATGAATTCATCTATAATGTCAAAATACATGTTAATTTTTGTGTAGTGTGTTGTTGTAACCTTCCTTAGTATTTTATATATTAAAGCAACACTGTCTGCCTGTCTATCTATCTGTCCGGGCAGTGCCTGGAAAATTTTTCCAATCACTGTCCGTTCCCTGTCGTGTGCTTTGTAGAAGGGGGGGGGGGGCCCGGTAAGTTGAGGAATTTCTTGATTTGGGAATTTCGATCTCTGTGATAGTTATTAC
>Ga0209611_10009009_pt1 | contig 15302 bp, 9 predicted proteins | sample S1TSphgellanicum_3_FD_187693 | JGI IMG/M metagenome (GOLD analysis project Ga0209611, IMG submission 187693) | Host-associated microbial communities from peat moss isolated from Minnesota, USA - S1T2_Fc - Sphagnum magellanicum MG (SPAdes) (version 2) | ecosystem: Host-associated > Plants > Peat... | reverse complement strand
CGAACCTTGTGCATTAAATGCTGAGTTTCAACATTTCATACCCAGATTTAATAAAACTTCCTTACTTTGCGGACCTCACTCAAAGAGGGGATAGGGGGTGAAAGGAGGCCCAAAGACAGGGTGAAGACAGGATGACTTCAAGGAAAACTCTATTATTACTACCTATTCAAGACAAAGCAAGTTTTTGTTTGTTTTGTCTGTTTTGTCAGGGCCAGATCTCCCAAACTACAGGCCTTCCCTGCTCCTTCTTGGTTTTATTGAAAAGCCTTCACTGAGTAGAGTAAGGGCGCACTGAAGTGACTCCATAATGCTTCTTAAGACCATTTTAGATTGGGGGTCCTGGGTCTAAATTCCTAGGAACCAATTTGGACTAACTTGGAGCAAATTGAATTCTTGAGTTGAACCATGCCTTGGACCTTAGCTTGCATGTTGGTTTCCCAAATCATGAGCTCTCCTTTTTAGCTCTTTATTTTTTTTGGTCTGAACCAATTGATATTCCCTCCAAAATTGTGCCATGTAGGTTTAGCCTCGATTTCAAATATTTTGGTCTTGGGCCCCATCTAAATTTATGGCTCTCAACCAATAGGATTGCTCTTTTTCATTGGACCCTGGAGCTTGAACCCATGGTGGCTCATCTCATCTAAAGTGGTTCTTAGGCTTGCAATGAGAGATTTTTTTTCTTTATTTTGTGAGGTAGGCTAGATGGACTAGTGACCATCCATAAGAGTACTTATAAAATTTGGCCACAAGTCAGAGAGGAAAGGAAAATAAATTTGGAACCATGCTATATTTTGGCAACATGCTTGAACCTATGGTCTAAATCTGGCAATTTTAACTATTTTTTTCCTTGAAATATGGCCACTTTGGGCCATTTTTCCCCCAAAAGAATCCTTTGTATCCCCCCCTCTCCCCTCCCCCTCTCCCTCACTCTTGGTATTTTTGAAAAGCCCTGAATTAGTTCAAGGTGATTGTGTTTAAACCTTGGGTGTGAAAGGTATGGAGTTTGGAGAATAATTTTGTCATTGAAAATTCAATACAACTAAATTTAAGCATTTTAAGGGGGCACACTCCTGTCGATATTGTTGGGAAACCTCTCAATGAGTAGGGTTGCATGGAGATGATTTTGTGAATTCTCCGACTTGTGATGCAAGAGGTATTGAATTTTGAGTAATTTGGTCTTTGAAAATTCAGGAAATATCAAAAATGAAATTGGATTTCCAACTTAGGGTTAATGAAGGCATAATATTTTGTGCATTTCAAAACTCAATTGAATAATAGGATATGTGATCAACATATGTAATGTCATGCTAGTTATGTGTAATGTAGTTTTTCTTTTGAATTTGAAAACAGCCTTTCAAGGAAAAGAAAAAAAAGAATTGAAAATTATTATTATTATTATTATTTTGAGGTGAAATTTTGTCACTTCGTAATGGTAAAAATGGACATGCAAATGGCTAAAAGATTGCTTTTGGACAAAATTACACAAATTTTACCAAATTTCGACCTGAAAAATATTAATTCAACCTGCACAAAGGATCTTTCATGAAAAAAAAAAGGCTCAAATTCACCAGATTTTCTAAGAATTTTTTTTTCCAAATTGCCAGATTTTTACAATAAGTTCCAGTAAATAGCCAAGATTATACAAGCATTTTTTTGTCTACTTTCATATATAGTATGTAGCCAAATCTGGCTAAATCATCTTATGGATGAATGCCCATTCAGCTGCATCACAAAATTGAAAAAAAAAGCAAAAAAAGCAAAAAAAAAAAAACCCCTGGAACATTTAAATATGAATGATGATCATAATGACTAATCATCATAATTTAATGTGGGTTGGAATTTATGTGTGCTTGGAAATTAATTGAGCAATCAAACATATATTAATATATGTTCCTTTCCTCTGTGCAATGGGTTCTGTCCAATTGTGTCAAATAAAATAAAATAAAATAAAATAAAATATTTTTGACCCACATTAATATTATGTGCAAACAACTCAAAAACAAAGCAAGCAAGCAAATAGGAAGAAGTGAAATGAAAGAACACATGGAAAAAAAGGGAGGGGATTGGAACCCCACTGAAATCAGCAAGTAGGTAGGTAGGTAGGTATGTATGTATGTGTTTACCAGTCAGTGTATGAGAAAAGACCAAAACAAATCTTTGATTCCCTTGCTCTTCAACAGCAGCAACTTGATTTCCTTCTTCCTTCCACAACAAACAAAAAACCAAGAATTTAGAGAAAATTTTACCCTTCTCTCCTCCCCATCTAGCCTCTACCTCTCTATCTTTGTTCTGAAGTGGGCTGTGAAAACAAAGATTTGTTCTGAAGTGGGCTGTGGAAACAAAGATTTGTTCTGAAGTGGGTTGTGCAAACAATTAAAACTGACGCCACTTACTATTTTTGCAATCTGGGCCCACTCTCCTCCCCTTTCCCCATCTGATCAACTGCTGCAGTGCATGTGCAGTGCCACAGTCTCCACTTACTACTGATGTGAGAGAAGAGCCAGCTAACTCTCAGCTACTTAGTACTAGCTCTCCTCCTTCTCCTACTCTTTCTCTCCTGGCAAAGTACCAGGTACTAATCCCCTTCCCCACAAGCTTAGCTCTTGTCAGGAGTAAAAGCATATACTGTGTGAGACACACATCCATTCAACTCAGTTACTAGGGTACCCTAGGTACTCTACCGCACAAGCTCTGCACCTTTCAGGAGTGAAAAACATTTACTCCTTCCACTCAGTTGCTACTACTACTGCTACTACTACTACTACTCCATTGCATGGCAAGGCAAGAGAGCTCAGTATGTTTCCTATACGTATAGGATAGAAAGACAGTAGAGTTTGCAGTCTACCAGCTGATGGATTGTGTACCCATTTTGCAATTTCCTTTTCTTTATGGTTTGTTGTTGTGTTATCTGATTAGTTTTTTTGTACCCAGCTGCATGAACAAGAAGAAAGAGAATGTTTCTCATTTGCAGATATAAAGAAAAGAGCTGTGTTTGTTTACTAGGTCTTATTTTAGTGGAGCTTTACAATGAGTAGTGCCATTTTGCAAGCATTTTGTAAGCATGACATCATCGGGTGCTTCCAAGCTCGTGTGATAAGCTTACCAATGTGGAGAGCTTGGCTTGTCAAATGTGAGACCCCTGTGAAAGATCATCTGGGTGTTGTAGAGAGATAGCGACTCATGATCAGCTGTCACTCTGTCCAGGACACCTGCAAAAAGATCTGAAGGACAGAATACAGGAAATAAGTAACTGAGTACCCACTTTACCCCAGAGAAGAAGATTGGCCCAGGATCTTACAGTGAAGCTGAAGGAAGAAGGTTGAAGGAACTGCACCAAGGAATTGTTGTACCCATTTGCAAAGAATAGGAAAGGAAAGGGAACACATGGAGTCCAGGATGGATCAGTATGAAATCATGGAGCAGGTGGGACGAGGAGCTTTCGGTTCTGCCATTCTGGTCAACCATAAAGCTGAGAAGAAGAAGTAAGCTTTGTTTCTGTCTCCTAAGCTACCACTACATGTCCATCAGCTTCTTTCTCTCCTTCTTTGAATCCTTTGAGGATTAGCAAAACATGTGTCCTGCATGCTGACAGTGTCAATCAAACTGAGGCCCATCTCCCATCAACATAGAATCACAGGTTCACTTTTATGTTATCATTCACTACTACATGTTTTCTGTTTGATTCAACATAGAATCACAGGTTCACTTTTATGTTATCATTCACTACTACATGTTTTCTGTTTGATTCCCCTAATCAAAAGTTGGGTGAAGAAGTGCTGCTGGATCAGCTGCAAAGTTTCTTGAGAACACAAGCTGTATTCAGAAAATGTGGTGGAAACTAGGTCTATTTCTTGAGCAAATGAGTAGCTTGGGAGTGATGGGGGTGACAATCTGTACCTTGGGTGGATGGTTTCTATCTATGACTGCAGGTATGTGCTGAAGAAGATCCGCCTTGCTCGCCAGACTGATAGATGCCGACGCTCAGCTCATCAAGAGGTAATCTGGATTTGCCAAGAGGATTTCATTCACCAGTTGACTTGAACTTGCCCTCTTCCCATGTGTCAATGAATGCTTCTAGTTATCATGGACTCTGTAAGAAAGCTGCTTCAAATTTTGCTGTTGAGTCACCTGCTGCTTCTTCTACATCTCCTCTTACAATTTCTTGTTGATGAAGTTTTGTGCCACAATTGCAAAATATTCATTTGCAGTAAATTTTGCAAAATGACAAATCAGTATCCTTGACCTGTTTTACAGATGTTGTTGGTGTCGAGAGTGAAGCACCCATACATTCTGGAGTACAAGGAGTCTTGGGTGGAGAAGGTAGTCCTTACATTCCTCTGCACAATCAAAATCTCCTTTTGCTTATGAGCTTTGATACAGAAAATTCAAAAGGTGGTGAGGATGACACATCATGAATTTCAGATTTTGGTCTCAGGTATTTGAAAGTACCTGTGTTTTGTGACTGTGGCAGGGTTGCTATGTTTGCATCGTGACAAGCCACTGTGAAGGTGGTGACATGTGAGTAGCTTCTCAACCCAGAGGGGTGCTTGACCCCATTTTCATTGCACAAACATGGAAGTACTTGTAGGTGGAAAGAATTTCCCATTGATCCATAGGAAATCAGTTGAAAACTTCCATATTGACCTTGAGAAAAACCGTAAGTTTGCTGTACTCCATTTCATGGAGATGGGGGTATTATTGCACACATGGCAAGCAACCTGATTGCTGCTGCAAATACATACAAAAAAAGCAGTTAGTTGGAAGGACTCACCGATTGCATTGAACACATTTGTGATGCAGGGCTGAACTGATCAGAAAAGCACATGGTCAATACTTTGATGAACAGGTGAGTTCTATGCTAGCAGTCTCACTTCTATGATATGGTGGAGAGTAGTGGGGAAGATGCATGCAAGGGTTAGAGAGATTTGGGATTTCAGCAGTAGTGTCTCAAAGGACAAAACTCGACCTTTTCATGCAGTACTCGTTTTACTGTTTTGTGAAATCTGTTTGGTTCTACTAGAAGTAACTAAGTTTGTGGGGTTCACAATGTATAAAATAATTTTCTCAGCCTCCAAATGCAAGCATTTTGCAAGATATCCAGGAGAGTCACTTACAACTTGCCCCGGTGTGTGTTGCAGAAGCTTTCCAAGTGGTTTGCCCAGCTACTTCTGGCTGTCGAGTACTTACATTCGAATCATGTTCTTCACCGTGATCTCAAGGTAACTGCCTCACACTTTTTGTTCTGTCACAGTTGTGCCTTGACCTAATTTCTTTCTCCTGGTCAACTCCAATGTGTAATACTTGAATCCTATTTAAATCCTCCATGAAATTTTCCCTAATCGTAAGGCTGCTGATGACCATTGATTGCTGCTTGCAGTGTTCAAACATATTCCTGACAAAAGATCATGACATTCGCCTTGGTAAGAGACCTCCTGTTCACCATCTGAAGTTCATTGCCATGCAGTTCACAGTCCTGTTATGCTTTTCAAGAAAAAAAACTAAAGATGTAAATGCAGGAAGCAAGTTTTCAGCTGAATTCAACTGACACATACTTGGGCCATTGTATGACAATTGCAGGAGATTTTGGATTGGCTAAGATGCTGAATGAAGAAGACTTAGCTTCCTCTGTAAGTGACCATTGGATTGCTACTGCATCTGTAGCCTGGTTTCAATTTGTCAGGATGGACACAATGCTTGTTATGCACACTGGCCATTCTTGATATACAAACCAGAAGGCCTGATTACAGATGTTCTTTGCAGGTGGTTGGCACCCCAAACTACATGTGTCCAGAGCTCCTTGCAGATATTCCATATGGATTCAAGTCTGATATCTGGTCACTTGGTACGGCTACAATTTCAAGACCTCCAATATCTATCATGTCAAGTCCATCTTATGTGCTATCTCATATATATCCATTGGTTTGCTTATGGGCATGAAAGATGCACTTGCACTAGCAATCAAGTGGTCGCTTACAGAGGAAGCTAAGTCTTCTTGGTTGAGCATCTTGGCCAATCCAGAAATCCCCTGCAAATTGTCATACAATGGTCAACTATTAGGTTGTTAATTAAATTGAGCTGAAAACATGATACATATAGAACATCTGGAAAGAGCATGGGCATGCGGTAGTATATTGTGGGTAGTGCTCATAGCATTGGACTCTATGTGGCTCCTTGTGCAGGGTGTTGTATGTATGAGATGACTGCACACCGGCCTGCCTTCAAAGCTGTTGTGAGTTACCTTTGAGCTCTTCTGCTCCACCATGTGCCCTTGTCAACCTACCTTAGGTTGCTGATGTAAAGGTGTTTATGTGATGGAAATTGTGCTGCGCAGGATATGCAAGGACTGATAAGTAAGATAAACAGATCCACTATTGGACCTTTGCCAAGCAACTACTCCAGTTCCCTGTGAGTCCGTGCTGAATGCACTTCTTCTGATGCCTGGTGTAAGTTGGCAATGTTGAAAATTTCTTGCTGTTGATCAAGGAATTGACAAAGTCATGTAGGATGGCTGCTGCATGTGGATTTAATCATCAGCACCGAGGCAAAGAAGAAGCTAAGACAAAGCAATCCCCAGGATAGAAACACTAGATTGGGATTGATTTTCTTACCTGCAAAGCTGTTGCTGTTCACATGCTGCTGTGTGTTCATATTGATCCAACATTGGCTGCTGCAGGAAAGGTCTTATCAGAAGCATGTTGAGGAAAAATCCAGAACACCGTCCTACAGTGAGTTCCCAACTCTTGGAAGACAATTCTTTTAATATATAGATTATGGTTACTGATTGATAGTTTGGAAGAGGCATTGAGCCTCTCGTTCTTGGATGCTGTAATACGAGAAGATGCTATAATCAATTTATCATATCTGTGACATTGCATATACTTATTATTTTGTTCTGAGTTTCTTGTGCTTTCCTGGTAGGCTGCAGAGCTGATTAGGCATCCATATCTGCAACAGTTTGTGAGCCAGTGCCAGATGCAAGCCGGGTTTCGGCGCTACATGACTTTGGAGCGACAATTGAGGACAAGCCACCTTGCCCAACAGACCAAAGAAGCAAGGATGGCCATCAGCACTGATAAAGAAAGCTCTAGTTCCAGTCCTAAGAGCAGCCCAGAAAGGAACTTTGATGATTCCTGTGGATTAACTGATGCAGCAGCCCATAACGAGGACCCTCTTAATCAATCATGGCAATATGACAGTTTGGGCAAGCAAGTTTCCAGGTGAGTACTGCTGAAACAGATAAATGGCAGATGATATGCATAATGCCTTCTCATCATTTCAAGAAGGAAAGTAGATGCTTACATCAGTAGTTCCTGCCCTTTGCTTGACCATCCTGCTCTCCTTTTTTGTTTTGACTTGCAGCGAGCATCTTGTGTCTACAGCACCCCTGGAGAGAGTAGTCCGCTCACAACCAAAACAAGAATGGGCAGAAGAGGAACGAGCTGTAGCTGCACAATATGCTATCCACTTGTTTCATCCAAGGAATAACAGTCAAGAAGACAAAAACATGAGGACAGCTGGGCAGAATACAACTAGAGTTCACCGTATGAATCATGGGTCTCCAACTGTCGAAAGCCCAAAACCTGTTGTCAAGGTCAGGAGTGCAACAAAGTTGAAGGCAGATCCATATGTGAAGAAGACACCACAGATAGCCCAAGCAAGGTGGCAGGTGCATTTCTTTCATTTGGAAAGTATATATAGTTAGGCAATGAAGTCTATTACAGACATGTGCTGGTAGAAGAGACGTGTGATAACAGGTTATGCAACTAGGACATTCCACGTGGGCAACAGACAGTTTTTAGGAGGAAGCTACATAAAATGCTAACTGATTGGTTGGTTCCACTTTGTCTGGCAGCTCAATGGCATTGAATCACCAAAGAAAGCTTGGAGACTGGAGGGAATGTCAGCTGCTGTACCTTATCTTGGGCAGGTGAGTTCTGATGATGATACAACTATAAAACTACAGAGTGAAAAAATCAGCCCTCTTGGAACAACACCTGCAAGGTCATCCACTCCACTTTCACGCAAATTTGGGACATCCAGAAAGAGTGGGTCCCCTCTTGCCAGTCAGAGCAGTGCTGTTGCAACACCTAGTTCTCAGCATACCCCTCCGGAACACCCATCACACTATGAGTCTGAAAATGATAACCTGGCAATGCATTTCCACCTGTCCACTGTGACCTCAGGAGACATGCTTTCCAAACAAGTGAATTCTGAGGATGTCTCTCCAGATATCCCAACATCTCACATTTCTGGTCATATTGGTCGAGGAGACACTGCCCAAGAATTGGGTTTGAGAGCTGATCAGTCCCCAGATGTTTCTGTGAATGCTCCTCGATTGGACCTCATACCAGAATTCAATTTAACTTCAAATGACCCAATGAGTGTCACAAGAACATTAAGACCGTCTGACCTCAGCTTGAGGCTGCTGGAAGCACAGGAGAAATCATTAAACTCACCAGGACCAACTATGTCTCGTAACTATGGCAGGTCTGAACCTTCTAGCTCTTTGAACATGGAAGGGGGTGCTCTTATCCCAGAAAAATCACTAGACCAAGGACAAACCACGATACATGATTATCGCACCTCTGAACTTTTAAGCTCTCAAAACTTGGAAGGGGGTGCTCTTATCTCAGATTCCCCAAGAGGTGGATGGTCATTCTCACCAGCCTACTCAAACAGGCAAGATGTAGGAACTGTCAGTTCATCTGTCATGGAAATCTCCAAGCCACCATTGGTGTCTGATCTCTGCGAAAGCTATTGCAGGATGTTAGAAGATAAGGGAGGCATTCACATACTTGAAAAGACACCAGCTGTGGCTGATGTGCACCCAGCATTTGATGATGTGATCCATGTCATCCGCCATAGTACATTCCACCTGGGTGCAACCACTGAGCAGGTAGTCGCAGAGGCTGACAATGCTAGTGGCAGCTCAAGTGCAATCGACCTTCATGGTAGGATGGAAGTTGGGGGGGCTCCTCAACAGAAGATGGATGTTGCCTCTATATGTGACCTTCCTCAACAGGAGAGCCAAGATATGGAGATGATGTCCATCTCACCATGCTGCAGCAGTGTTAATTCTAGTCAGCAGAACTTGCCAGTGGGACACACTACTAATGCCTTGCTCAAGGATGCGTACACAGAGCACCAAGCAAAGGGCCTAGATGTTAAGTCACATCAGCAGAGGGCTGAGGCCTTGGAGGGCCTTTTAGAGCTTTCTGCACAACTGCTATCTCAGCAGCGCTTTGATGAGCTGACTATTGTCTTGAGGCCATTTGGGACAAGCAAGGTTTCTCCAAGGGAGACTGCCATCTGGTTGACTAAAAGCCTTAAAGACATGATGGGTGATGACCAACATGGTGGCAGCTCTGAATTCAAACGTACAATTACCAAGAGCTGACCTTTTGGAGTTCAGTGACTATAGTTTCAAGCTCAAATGTTTACAGGCTATCAAAATTGAATTGAATTCTGAAAAAAATCTCAAATTCATCACTGACCAGCAGGAATGTTGTACCCAGATCTGTTGTCTGTAGTCTGTACCCAGAGGCATCTAACAACAGTCTGCAGCACCAGTAGCAGCAAAAGCATAATCAGAGCTAAACAAAGGTTGCAGTATCATACCCATGAGTGGAAGAGACCTGCACACCCTATGCATTGCTAGCTTTCATGTATTGTCAGTTTACACTGCTCTCTATTGAAGGGCAAAATTATGATTCTGCTCCTCATGGTGCAGATGCAGAAGTCATACGACTTCTGGTTGTTGACAACCACACAATACTGACATATTTTGAGACAAGGGGAGAAGTAGAGAAGCTATCACTGGGGTCTGAAGTTGATAAAAGATGCACATTTCCATGATCATATCCTTCTATATTTCATAATACTATTTTCATCATCACCTCTTTGGTGGGTGCAAAGCAAGTTGCTTTCATTATGACTTCCTGGAAGGAGCATGATGGAGCTTCAAACAAAATTTGATGACTCTAATCATTCAAGTTTGCATACTACTGAGTCTCACGACCATGGAATTGAAAGGGGTTGAAAACTGGTTCACCCTCAGCACTGACCTTCGCTCTGTGGTCTGCTATGTGTGTCGTAGAAGTGCTTGATTCACCTGCAAAACTTTTGTACTAGCAACTGTGCCTTTTGTGTGGCAGTTCCACCTGTGCATATCACACTCTTCAACATTCCATGCCTTTGGTAAAGTGCTCCAGCAAATTTTCCAATGAAGCATCTGAAAAAAATATTTCTTGTGTTGTTCTAAGTACCCTATGACATCTTGCAGTGATTTCACTTCAGCTGACTGGGAGGGATGTCAGCTGTGTAACATGTGTAACCACTCCTGGTTTTTCCACTGCATATGTCCTGAAATATACATCACATTACCTTGCCAGAAGTTGAATGTATAGAATTCTTCGTATTCTGAGCCTTCATATTCCAAAAGCCTCAAGAACCCATAAAACTGACTAGTGATGACACCCAACTTAGCAGTAATCAAAGTATGGACTGAACATGAGACATACAGATCCATGTCAATAGTCAATAACTGCCTGAGAGATTTATCAGAAACATCACAGGAAATACCTTGAGGACTTTGGTTTATTGCTAAATCAAAGAAGGTACAAGAGAAGCCATTTGCTGTGAACAATTTCCAATGCCAGTGAACAAACACACAAAACTTACAACTTGTATTCCAACATGCTGGAGAAGATGACTACACTGCTCTATTTCTCAATTTCCTGTTTGGAGATGATGTATGATTTCGTGTTTAACTTGCTTGTCCAAAGACTCCTTACCCACCTGTCAGCATAAGATCCAATTCCAAGCACAAGTATTATGAAAAATGGAATTGAATTATTATTAAGTTATTATCACAATGTAGTCAGTTATATGGCTTCCCTGGTGATTCTGCATGGAAGCAACAGATTGAGACTGAGTGATTATATTCTGTGATTTGGCATTGGAATGTTTACTCACACCCTACAGAAATTGGATAAGTCTTTGCAAATGAAGCAAAGAGCCTTTTTACATGTGCCTACTACAGGACCTCACAAAAGTGTTTTGAAATTACCTTGCTAAGATGGATCCTCCTCAATTTTTCTGCTTTGGAGCCAGGATCGCATATGGCTTGTCCGTAGAGCACCATGGACATAATCATGCACATCCAGCTTCTTCAGAAGTCTCATGGTACTCACTCCCAATTCAGCTTCTGAGGTTATACTCTCCTTGGGATTTTCATGTATAGCAACCAGGTTGTCATCTTGATGTCTACTTTCAGGTGCAGAAACTGAAGCTAATGAACAGGCCAGAGACACAAGAGACACTCAAGAGAATTAGAAAGCTTACAAAACCATCCTTTGAATTGCGCTCATTCAGAGCTATAAAATACGCACATAAAGCAAAACATGCTCATAACAGTAGCAGTTCCAAGCTGATGCTACTAAGCTAAAAACTGTTCAAGAGTGAGTAAGGGAAGAAAAACACTGTCTATACTAAAAGATAATTATCAAACATGTCCAGGCTTAAGACAGCTGAGAATTACATCCAGAAAGAAACCATCACAGTAATTTGTGCAGCACAATCATGGCCACTCTAGATGGAAGTGGATGTCAAACAATGACAGATGCTCTCTGATTATACTCACAACATGGGACCCAAGAAGTTTTCCTCTGAATGAGGGCAAGAAAGCTCAATTTGTGCAAACACTAGACAGACCACCAAACACATTTAGGAGGAGATCAGGACTTTCAACAGTCGAATGGTATGCGCAACACCATTCTTCTCAGAACTCTGGGAAATATCAGCAGCACTAGTACTCTCTGCAAGAAAAGCAAATCTGAGCTGATCTGAGATTAATGAACAATGCATATCATCTGTGAGAACTACTGGTTTAGGGTTTCCATCACAGATAGAAAGGAGATATGTTTACCATGTGTATTTGTGATTCCAGCAGAAGTACTGGTTCTAGTTGACAAATCATTGAACACCTGATGCTCATGTTGTTGTCCCACCTTAGCTCCAACTGATCTTCTCTCATCACCAAGACGTTGAGCTGCAAGGTCTGCAACTCCTTCTGAAGCTATCTGATCGCTAGTTGCATTGCAGGTATCATCTTCTTCACTGTCGTATTGAAGGCTTGTAGTAATGGTCGAGTCTAGGGTTTCATTCCTGGCTAACAAAAGCTGCTTCTTGAGGTTATCTGCAATGGCTGCAAGGGTTTCTGCAAGCTCTCCCTGTACCTGATCTCTTGCTAAAGATTGCTCTTCTAATCTCACTCTGAAAGAACGTTGCTCTCTTCTTAAGTCCGTGATCTGCAATCGCAATTGATGTCTTCGCCACGTCCATGACTCTTCTATATCAGTTTCCGCAGCAGCGTTCTGGACTCGGACCATCAACTGCTGCGGCGACCTAAACGCTACGCTGATGCACTGAGAAGTGCATTTCTGATCTTGCTCTGCATACGACATTCGGATATTACTGCTCCTCCTGATTTCGAGCATTGCTGCTGGAGTGACTGAACAAATTCCATGAGAGACTGACAACATCTTCGCGGGGAAATGCTGAAGCTTGCGGCAAAATCGTGAAGAGCTGCTGCAAAAACAGTTGAAACGCGAAGAACGTTTTATCATCTGGACAGACAGATTTCTGAAATCAATTTCGTCTGCTTTTCCCTCACACATCTACCTCTGCATCACCGTCTTCTCTTGAAAACTTTGCATTCTCATGCATCTGAGGACGATGATGAAGACAGCAAAAACCTCCTTGAGACAGAAACAATCTCCTTCACCTGATCAGAGGATTCTAGGATTCCCGTATTCCATAGAACGGATTTGCTGTTGCTCACAGGAATGCGAGAGGAGATTGGGAAGAAGAAGTGCGCGGCGTCTGCAGCAGCGATACTGGATAAGAATGGATTTCAATTGTGCTCATGATGCATCATGGAAAGCTAATTGTCTTCGGGGGAAATCTGTCAGATATTGCGGATCATCTTTCCTCAGCAGCGCGCTACGTCATGTCGGGGAGAGAGTACTGGAGATCAGTATGTAGAATGAGCAGAAACAAAAGATGAAAATATTGAGCAAATCTTATTGCAAGAGCTTGCACGTATAAAGGAGATAGCTAAGACTCTTCTCACTAGCTTCTTCTCCGGTGCTCACCAGCTTGCTCTGGATAGGTAAATTTCGTCAATCGGTCAGCACGCCATCAATAATATGTCTCGATCTCTCTTTTTCTCTTACAAATTCTTCTTCTGGTTCGAGAATTGGACTTGAAGAAGAAGAAGAAGAAGAAGACGGAAATGCACAAACAACTGCAGCAACAAAGGATCCAGTAACAACGCTATTGATGAGACAAAAGCAACTGAAGTAAATATATTCTCGTGATTGCCATTTGTGGCAAGCAACAAGATTGATGACACACACTAGGATCCAGATTTTGAACAGCAATTTGGAGAATATTAAAAAAGCATTCAATATTATTGTAGAGGAATTATTAATTCAGGTAAAATAAGAGATCATGAATCTTGCTTGCCTCTTTCCTGAAAGATACTTATGCGCCCGCCCGCCCGCCCGCCCACATATAACCACTCTCCCTGGCCAGCCAATTTTCCTCTTCAACTCCGGCCCACACAGCTCTTTCAGCACCGAGATCTAGTAGATAGAACTCTTGAGGCACAGAAGCTGAAGCGCACAATCTAAAGGGGCACCCCCCATAGAGAGAGTGTGCAGGGCAGGGTTTGGCTGATTCTGGCTCCTAGCTTCACCCCTTAGAGAGCGGGCAGGCAGGTTAGATATATTACGATTATATTGCACAAAAGTTGAAAATTTACCACCTTAAATACATTTTAAGTGCATTTTAATTATCATTTTAATTAGTGCTTCATTAACTTCATTAACTTTAATCAATAATTCATGTAATTAGAAAATTATTTGCTAAAATTTTACATCCATTTGCATATTTATGTGCATCAATCTAATTGTAATTTTTCCTAATTTACTTATAATAAAAAATTAAAAGACGAATTTTTAAAAAATATCATTGTAATAAAAAATTTAAGGTGCAAATAATTTATTCAAATGTGCAATAATTATATTATATGATTATATGTGCAATCACATTATATTAATGATCAATAATAAATTTTTTAATGTAATAATTTTCTAAACCAATTCTTAAAATAAATAAAAATCGGGTTCCAAAAAATTGTATTCAAAAACCCGATTATTACATGTATTAAAAAAAAACTCCAAATATTCGTGTTTAAAAGGGTGAGTAAAAATATAGGGTGCAATATATTGATTGTTAGGTAAAAATTATAAGTTAATTAATTTTTAAATGGGGAACATTTTATTCAAATAATTAATTTTAATTAATATATGATTATATTAATATGTATATATATAATTTAAATAATAATAAGATGATAAAAATTAAGTTGGACAATTATCTAATACAATTATCTTTATAAATGGTTAATTGATGCACATAGATCTCAAATTTTACATTAAGTATTCTTGTGAGGGTTCCATCAACTAATTCCAAATTTTGGATTCAATAAACTTTAATTCCACAAATTTCATAAATTTTTAAGGAAGATGACTAATAATCTACTAAATGTTAGTTGTTAAATTATGATAACATTAATTGCATGTAAAATTTATGTGCATTAATGAATAGTTATGTGTGATGTAATTTTTGTAATGCATATAAAATTTGAATAAATTCATTTGAATATAAATTAGTAATTTCATCTTGTATATGTTCATACATGTAATATTTGATTTTTATGTATATCAAATTTAGTTTACGACATATCAAATAATGATATATAATTAATGATTAAATTGTGGAATTATAATGTTTATTCATTTATTTTCATGTGATAGCTTAATAATTATTTAAAATTATTATTAAAATTCATCAAACATTAAAATACATGTAAGTTTATTTGTAAAAATGAGTGGTTATGTATGATCGTTGATGTAAATATTATTTGTTGCATTTTTAAATTAATATTTAATAAACTTAAATGAAAAATGAAAAAAAAGAAAAAAAAGTTGAAAATAATGCATATGTTCAATAAATGTGATTTCTAGTTTTTTTGTAAATCAAATTTAGTTTTCAACACATTAAGTAATGATAGATAATCAATATTTTTGTGGAACTAAATTTTTAGTCATTTTTATACATATGATAGCTTTATATTTGTTAAAAAATCAAAATTCATTAAATTGAAACTACATGTAAATTATATGTATAAAAATGAAATGTTATGTATGATGGAAAAACATTTTCATTTAAACAAT